>Ga0210059_1003391_pt1 | contig 25444 bp, 17 predicted proteins | sample Ectturendosymbi2_FD_188042 | JGI IMG/M metagenome (GOLD analysis project Ga0210059, IMG submission 188042) | Ecteinascidia turbinata endosymbiont from Florida, USA - Sample 2 (SPAdes) (version 2) | ecosystem: Host-associated > Tunicates > Ascidians > Unclassified | place: Key West, Florida... | reverse complement strand
CAGGAAAGTGAGCACAGCACGCTCGTAGTTGCTTGATTCGTAAGTGAGCTCCCTGGTAAAAGCGTGTTCGCAAAGCATTTGTACAAACAGGAGCGGAAACTCCCGACGCCGGTGCGGAGATGCCTAACTTTGACAGTCGCCCCAACGCCTGCTTTTGCTTTGATGATCCAAGAGTGAATTTAAATCACGTCTGCTGTTTTGAAATGGCGCAACGTGCTGTTTTTATCTTTGTTTTTCAATCTATATTGCAGTAATAACTACATCAAACCGCTGTGTGCAGTAAAATACTGTAGGCTATTAAAAAGATGAGTTACAGGCCGAAGAAAGTAATGAAATAATAATTTGAATGTCAACATTGTCGATTGAAAAATGCAATTTAACTTAAGGTCAGTGCTCCCTCTAAGGAACGAAACTGCGCAAATGTGCAGCACCACCAGACAATTTGCGCAGTGAAATCTTATTCTCACGCACTTGCAGCATTCCAAATTTGACAGTAAAACTTATTCTTGAATAAAGTAAAAACTTATTTTATACTTATTCTAATAATTCACAAAGTTTGTAATTCATTTAAAACTCTGCTAACTCTCTCTTAAAATATTCATGCTCACTAAAAACAAATATTTGTCTGTGTAAAATTTTCTTAGTGGGAGAACTGACTGTTGTCCATAACTCTGCACTAAACGTAACTTGTTTTGTGTCGTTCCTAGTAATGGTTGCCTGAGATTGCCTCAATTTGGAACAGAGCTACAAATACTTTTACCAGAAATTGTATGTTATGCAATTTGCGAAATGAGATCTTGGATGAAGAAGCTTATGAAACCTGGGTCTGAATGGAGTTTTTTTCAGGTACATCACTAGACATGGGAGACACCTTTGACCTGACCGCAGGATGGATGCCTGTGGATCAAAGTGATCAATACGACGTTCAAATCCAACCAAAGAGCGCAGCAACAATAATGCAATCTGCTACCCAGTAAGTTGAGTTTTGTTCGTTCTAACGAGCAAATTTTCATGAAGGATTAGTCGGTCCTTGACTGAATATCACACAGTTCAGTTTGAGTTTCGGGAAGTGACTGAACGAATACTCCCCCAAATGCAAACGACAAAAATGGGATTTTTGCGAAGAGTCCACGGTGTGACACTTTGTGACAAAGTGCGCAGCTGTGAAATTCGCAGAGTCCTGAATGCTGAACCAACCACTTCTCAGAATCGAGAGATCCCAGCTACGTTGATTCGGCCGTGTGGCCAGAATGTCCCAGTAAAGACTGGCGAGTCACGTCCTGCTGACTAAACCCACGGGAAAGCGGCCTAGAGGTCGTCTAAAGACCAGGTGGAGTGGTTACATTTCCAACTATGACGGCCAGAAGATGGCGCCACATGTAAACAAATGGTCACCGCTAGATGGTGCCCATGAGTAACAAGTCACTGTGATAGTCACCACAAGCGAATTATCGTAGTTAACTTATCCCTATATAATGATAGTGCAACCTAGTAGTAGTAGAGTGAAGTCAGTGATGGATATCTATTGCTGCTGGTTGCTTTCCTATTAGTTAATGCCCCGAATTGCCATCTTTCTCTTGTGCTTGCCTCAGTAGTTCAAGGCGATGCAGTCAACTGCAACACAACCCTGCTTGGTTTCGCCTTGTTGTGCAGCCAGTAGAATTACCTCATATTGCTGTTGACCGTGAGGTATTTTAGGTCTTCCTAGGGCTGCTGCCCGCGACCCTTCCCAGCGGAAAAGCAAGCTTGACAATAAATGACTAATTCATTTTTTCTAAAGATAAGTGAATATTTACCTCAGTATGAAATAAGCAAGAATCTGCTCGTTTTAACTTACAGGATTTTCCATGTTTCGGCTGAGGATGAGTGGCACTTTAATGTATAAGATGTTTAATATTTTGCAAAAGCCGCACAACAACTTTTCGTGCAAGTTTGGAGAAATTCTGGCAAAAATTCTTCGCACCCCCAAAATTTGCTTGCTCCTACACCTATGCCAGACACGACACTGCTTTGCGCCTCCGATTCACACGGTAAGGTACTAGACATGACGCCACAGCATCGCATTTATCCAACGTGTTGAAGCCGACAACTTGCGATGTCTATCATGAAAAATTTTTTCGTTGCGCAAATGCACGGAGATGTATTTGTGTTGCAGGGTTCAGTGGCGCGGCCTCAGGAAGAATCAAACCTACACCGTAACCATCGCTTCTCTTAACAACAACTACAATAAATCTGGTGCCCCTATAATCTTTCAAATGTCATGGAAGGATTTTCGCAAATGTAAGTTGATGACTTTTTGATTTATAAAACAAACATTTGCTGCACATTTTTGTTTGTGATGAGACGGAGAATCTATAGCACCGTTGGTTTTTCACATCCAACTGCACTTCCGGTCATTCACAGCTTCATTTTTAACGTTAAAAACACTGTTGTGCAATTCCTTCAGCTCAACTGCAACGATTCATATATTCCGGACGGCGATTTGCTACGCACTGAAAAGTTGCACTTTGTGTGTGTTTTTTTCTCTGACGTTTTGTCCGTGGAAGCTCAGGTCAGGCCATAGTTTCGTAACATGGGCGTTAGACAGAAAATATTTCGTTCAATTTAAATTTGAACCAAAATTTCAACAGCGTATTGTATTGATAGCTCAAGGTTTTAATTGTAATTGGGCAAGCAATTTTGCGTCATACACGAATCAATTGGTAGGCCTATAAGAGAAATGTTACCATTATATAACGTTGGTTCAACTTACAAGGGGCAAATTGGCCTACTGCACTTTATGTCTGCGTCTGCTTCAGAAGATTTTAGTCCAGGATCACACCAAGTCCTTGTAAATAAATTGGTACTTGCGGTTTGTTTCCTAACTTGTTGCATGTTAGGTGTTTTTCCATATCTGGTTGTTTTTAACACTTGTCTCGTCTGCACCCTTTCGTGAAGGGTGAGCGGCTGAGGTACCATCCCAAACAAATATTCATCCTGCGTTGATTGTGCTTGTTCACGTGCACATGTTGATTGTGTGTGATTGTGTGCACATGTTGATTGTGCATGTTCATGTGCACATGCTCATTGTGAGTGTTCGTATGTACATGTTGATTGTGCGTGTTCGTGTGCTTAAGTTGATTGTGCGTGTTTGTGTGTACATGTTGATTGTGCGTGTGTGTGTGCACATGTTGATTGTGCGTGTTCCTGTGCACATGTTTATTGTGCGTGTTTATGTGCACATGTTGATTGTGCGTGTTCGCGTGCACAAGTTGATTGGGCGTGTTCGTGTGCATAAGTTGATTGTGCATGTTCGTGTGCACATGTTGATTGTGCGTGTTTGTGTGCACATGTTGATTGTGCATGTTCGTGTGCATAAGTTGATTGTGCATGTTCTTGTGCACATTTTGATTGTGCGTGTTTGTGTGCACATGTTGATTGTGCGTGTTCGTGTGTATAAGTTGATTGTGCGTGTTCGTGTGCATAAGTTGATTGTGCATGTTCGTGTGCACATGTCGATTGTGCATGTTTGTGTGCACATGTTGATTGTGCATATTTGTGTGCACATGTTGATTGTGCATGTTCGTGTGCACATGTTGATTGTGCGTGTTTGTGTGCACATATTGACTGTGCATGTTTGTGTGCATAAGTTGATTGTGCGTGTTTGTGTGCACATGTTGATTGTGCGTGTTTGTGTGCACATATTGACTGTGCATGTTTGTGTGCATAAGTTGATTGTGCGTGTTTGTGTGCACATGTTGATTGTGCTTGTTCGTGTACACATGTTTATTGTGTGTGTTTGTGTGCACGTGTTGATTGTGGTTTGTTTGATGTTCATATCGCTGTTGAACATAACGTTATGGGCCGAGTAGTAACGTAGTAACGAACTAACTAAACCTGTGTAAAGTTGAATTTACGTAAGTATCGCAAACGTCGGTGAAAACTTGGAAAAAAATTGAACTTCTTTGTTGCAGTTGAAGATAACGCACACGACGAAACGAACCATGGCGTATATTCAACTGCATTTGATGCAACAAACATGAATGACGTAATCAAAACAACACCTTTCAGGTTGGTTATTTCGTTATATGACATTTCAGGTAAACACCAGAAATGTTATTCAATATTTCGGAGCTTTTAAACGAGCTGACTGGTTAAAATTGCAAGAATTCATACCGTATTCCTAAAGCTTCTTGAGCGCTGGTTGTCAGTCAACTTGCTATCTCAAGTTTTAGCAGTTTTGAGGCCTGTGTTACTGTGTGAGTTCATTGCTGCATCTTGTCACCGTTTGTACTGATCGGCAGAATCTTGTGCAGTAGGCCCACCCAGTCGTAAATCATAACTAGACTGAATCTGATGTTTTGTAGGCACACATACCAAAATCATGTTTTTATTTTTGATATGAAACTTTTTGCCATGGTTACTTCTAAAACTTAGGCTCTACAGTTTTTTGAGTTGACGCTGAATTTATTCCGCAAAACCTATTTGATTTTACTGAAATGTTTGCCACCCCAACATTCTAAAGAACACATGCACATTAACCATACTTTTTACATTAAAATACTAATGTTTTTATGCCTTCTGCTTGTTATGCATGGCAATATAACCATCATCGTATGCAAGCAACCGCAGCAGTCTGAGAAATGTGGCAAATTTTTGTGGATATCAGGACTTCTGTTGATAACTTTGTAATGATACAACGTCAATAATTGTGGGATATTATGAAGTGACAGTTTACGGAGATGATCTCTCTACGTGTCGTTTATTACTTTGCTGTGACAGGAATGCCTCCATCTCGATTAAACGACCTTATGCCTTTGTATGTTCAGCCCTGAAAGTGTACCAACCTCTGATGGAAGCAACCAAATATGGATCGCCATCACCGTCGTGATCGGCTGCATTGTTCTTCTTTTCATCTTTTTTTGCGTTACATGTTTGTGCGATGCTAGAAGAAACAAGCCGCTTGTCAGGTAACAATACTCGCATTGTTAAAGATCATATTGCTTAAATATAAGAAAATAACAAACAGCATTTGGCGAAGTTTTGGAAACTTAAGGCAAAAAACACATGCAATTTTCATGTTGCGTCATAACACATACGAAATAAGTTGGGATTTTTTATCCGATTTCGACTCCGGAAGTCCAACTGAATTATTTTTACATCGCACTCCTAAGTCAGGAATCCTAACTCGTGACTCGAAATGGTACAATTTCCTTTGAAACTTATATCGAAACAATAAATTCTTGCTGTGTACCACGATCTCCATTGCTGGCTAGTTGCCAAAGAATTGTTTACAGCCAAACTTTATTTACGCTATGTTAAAGAATCGAAGTCGGAAAATGTTGGAAGATGGGACTTTTTTACTTTTACTGAAATGTTTTACCTCCAATTCCGAAACCCTGGGAATGACACCATAGCTTTTATGGGATAGAACATTGTTACTATTTATGTAATAAAAGTTGTTATAATTTGGCTTCTTCTGATAGCTATAGGTCGTACCGAAATAATGAAAATATTTTCTGAGAGACTCGCACGTGTGTGTATATCGGCAAGTATTAACGTTTTGTTAGTTTCACTTTGTTTGATGCGTTGAAGATATGTTTTAAAAGAACAAAGTATAAGATGAGGACATTAAGAGCTCCTGGGATTAAAATTAAATTTTGCGAAACCTTCAAAAATTTGATTTTCTTTATAAAGATGCTTTTGTATCACCATACACCATGCAAACAAACATTTGGTCCGTCTCACAAACTTTGTTCTATCATACAACTCCTACCGCAGCAATCGCAGTAAAGGGCTGGTTTCGCAACAAACAGCGAACGCACTTGAACTTACAGTGTGTTTGGTTTGAATTCGAGTCGCGGTTGGTTGATTTCGAACTTCCAATCACAACCACTTCGCCGAACTGAACTTTAACCGGGAGGAGCTATTCAAGCGTTTCATCGAATGTTGCCAGAAAATACTTCATCGAAAATTTTTAAAATGTTCAAACTGATTCGCAAAAACTTTCCTCTGTTGTTGAATGATATTTTATCCATTGAAACAAATCCTAATCAGCAACAGCACCGTCATGTGCAATGCTCCACGTTTCAGTCATTCCGTGTCTTAAGATGGTCCCAGCAAAGAAAGCGTATTGTGTTCTTTGTACGCACATTTGGGAACCTTTTGCTGTATAAATGTTTCGAATCAAACCTTTTCGCATATTCTGTCCGAATAAAAGCTGATGATGCCTGCTCAGTAGGCGATTGTGCAAACATTATGTAGCGTATGATGCTTTGCTATGAAACGATTCCTTTCGATAGATCCAGTATTGCTAAAGATGTCACTGCTCGAAAACTAACATGTTCATACGGACATTGTTTTCAGGAACAGGGGATGCTGCACTTGTTGTTGACAGTTATTACACTACACACAGTTCCCATTGGTGCCAAGATCTGCAACTTCAACTTTGCGCATAACGAACTTTATTCATTCGCCAACCATCATTCGAAAAGACATCTGCATAACGATGGAGTTCTCTGCGGTTTTGTCACAATGCCTTTTCTTCGGGACTTCCCGCGTTTGTCCGATACTAACGTACGAATGAGCCCATCTTGCATGTTGGATTGACGTCATATTTCAGTATAGCTGGGTTTAAAAAGAGGCCAGTAACCACGGGGTCAAAGCCTTACTAGAAAATTTTTCTCACCCCACTGGAAATATATGTTGGACATAGTTTGAAAGTAAGTTGAAAAATTTGGGCCCCCCTCAGAAAACTCTTCTCCCACCTGGTGTCCCTAGCTGGTTACGGGCCTGTTTAAAACCCAGGTATAATGAAATATTACCCCGGGCTCCAAGTGACCTCTTCTAGACGCAAAACTTTGTTTTGAACCGGCACGTTGCAAAATCTTTCAGTTTGCTATATTTTGTAAACTCCATAGATGTTTTTACGAAAATCTGATTAAGTTATTCTTGTGCAGCGTTCCCACGCATCAATGCCACACCACGCATCAGTGCCACACCACCGAATCTAATGTGCTGTGTTGCAAATGTGCTGTGTTGCGGCGTTTATGTGTGCGATGTTACTTTGGCGAACGTCGACGCATAATTTTTAAAAATCTGTACAACGTGGGTATGCATGTATGTGTTCCTCAATGCCGCTAAATCTTTTTTTTTGGTTTGAAATTCTTGTTTTTGTTCACATGTGACTTTGACAATGGGAGGTGAGGTGTGTTATTACCATCAAAACTACCGAAATTAAATATAACTTGGAAGGATGTGTGCCTCCCACCAGCCCTTGTATAATGTTGTGCCGTGTTGCTGGGAAAAGAACACGTAGCTTTTGCAATGACGCAATTCTATACAAACCTGGTGCGTCATTAGCTTGTATGTAACAATGCTTTATATTCTTGCAAATGTGTTTCAAAGTCTACATCAGTATAGTTGTAATTTCACATATAGCACTTTAAATATTGAATTGGACGTTTTTCTGACTGGAGCTCATATTTGGTGTACACGGGAAGCAGAAGTGCTAAATAGCCTGATAATGACACTAACAGCCAAAGAAAAAGATGTAAACAACATTTCGTAGACGTTTCGGCAACTCCTGCTACCACCATCAGTACAAATTGAACTGCAGTGATCTTGCTGCAAGTTCTTATGGGCAGTCGGGAGAAACGTCACGTGACTACTTATGCTTTGCGCCAATACGTCACTGCCTTAACAGCCTTTCGCGTTTTTCATTTTTCACAGCGCTTGCAGCAAATAAATATGATGTAAAATCAGTTTGCGTCAATTTATATTTTCCCCACTGTCAGTGTTCTGTGCCACGCGTTGCCTGCGTGCCTTGTGACTTAACACGTTTACATTTCATCCGACCTTTGTTTCTGATGAAAACAGTCGATTGTTGAAACGTCCGACATGATATTGTCTGAAGCGCTAGTCGCTGCTTTGTTGTTTCTCAGACGGCTTGGCTGAAATTGATTTTCCTTCGATATCTTTGCACTTCCATTTCTTTGCTGCTTACAATGTTTTCAAACACAAGAAAAAAACTTGTTAATTTAAATTTGAGTTCAGCAGACTTTTATTACCTTTCCATGTCCGGTAAAAGATCGGATGTGGTCGGCCGAAGTCGTCTTTTTTCGGTTTCTATGTCCATGACGTCACTGGCTTCGGTGGAAAAACGAAAAACGACGTTGCAGTTGCTTACCATTGATAGTTATAATTGGCGCTGCGAAAGGTGGATGCTGATGTGCAGATTTCACAATATTGTTGGTCAAGCTGCATATGAAAGTGTTGTCTTGAAATTGATTTGTTTTTCCTATGACTCAGCTATTAAGCAGGAACAACTCAAAGAATATGGTGTCCATGCTAGAGGAAATCAGAATAAATGGAAGCATAATGGCAAAAGAACTTATCAATGTAAACAAAGATTGTTGGCACTGTGTCACATACGATTGGTGAATGACCATGGAGGTCATCTAGTCAACCAACCATGTTTGAAACTTATTGGCAAGGGTTAGAAAACAACAGTTGGAAAAAGAAACGAAAAACATGGTGAGGAAAATTTACATATGGAAAGAGCATGCCTATGTACACAAGGGAAAAAATCTCGGGAAATTTGGTGTGGTCTAAAAATATTAAACACAATAAGAAACTAAGAAGATAATCGATGAAATAAAAAAACTATGGACTGAAAATTTTAACCGTAAAAATTGGAAGTCCACAAGAAATAAACAAAAAAATAAAATACGTAAAAACACCTCAGATTTTTCAAACTACTAAAACAAGTAAAGAAAGCATTATGTTCTTCATGAGTGAAATGTTACGTCAGGACATAATTATTCATCTTTTTCATGAAATAGGTGTTTCTCAAATTGCCTTTTGAAGGCAAAGGTGTCCGAATACTTGATAAAGTCTGAGATTAAAGACGACACTTTTGGATCAACAAATATAAGGGAACATTTGCCTGAAGATGAGTTAACTCTGAGTAAAAACAGGTTGTTAGAAGTGGACAGTTTTGTGGAATGAAAAGTAATAGAACAGATTGGAATAAAATAATTATCAAAATGGTTTGGAAGCAGTTCGTTTTTACAAGAGTGCATGAATTTACCTGATAATGAGAATGTATAAAGTTTCGGAAGGCATACGGTTCTTATTTGCTGAAAAGATTCTTCCAAGGAAGTATGATTAGTTGGTATTATCAATGTTACAGCTTTAGTTTGAAGTAAGTAACACAGAGAGGTGGAGCAAGTCAGGGGTGGATCCAGCCCGTAAGGTTAGGGGGGAGGGGCGATTTCAGTAATATTTTGCAGTCAAGTCTTATTACGGATACTGTTTTCCGAATTATATTGCAAATACTGTTTTCCGAATTATATTGCAAATACTGTTTTCCGAATTATATTGCAAATACTGTTTTCCGAATTATATTGCAAATACTGTTTTCCGAATTATATTGCAAATACTGTTTTCCGAATTGTACAAAATCATGGTAAATAAAGTTTATGCAAGTGTACTTCATTGACTTAGCCGAGTGGACGGTGGGGCTAGCATCAGCTGGAAGCTTTTGAATACTTTCACATTGTTAATACTTGTCTGTACGACTGCTTTGTTAGTGTTTGCCTTACTGGGTTACCAGTCGAAATGGTATTGCATTCCGAATGCCATTCCGGAATGTAGTGCCATTCAAAAACGCTCAACTCGCGCCCAAACCAGCGTCTACTCACAACAAGCTCACTCTGGTAACTGCCCACTCGCGCCTAAAAAATGCATGCGTAGAATGTTCACTCAACAGAAACTTATAACACCGTCTGAATATCGTTGTACAGGTCGGATGGATTGAACACTGATTTCGCCACCATCAAACTGGCCGCAACAATCAACGTTTGAAACACGACGCCACAATCACTTCAAATGCTGCACCACTAGCAAATTGAAACCACTTTATTGAAAATCGCATGCAGCTCCCAAACACCTTTTGTGCGACTCTCAGCAGTCTTTCAATAAAATCAGTTGCGTAACCAGCCCAAAATTTTGGGGGGACCAAAACAATTGGAGAGCCAAACTGTTAACACTCTTTTGTTTGGGATACCGCCTCTCAAAGCACAAGACGACTATATGTTCTAAAAGTTAGGGGGAGATAATAGCCCCATAGGCACCCCCTGTCTACGCCTATGAATAAAACCTCTAATATTTTGTGTAACAGACTTCCTTCTGCAATAAAACATAACGTGTGAATTGACTTGCGTTAAAATTTTTTCAGTGCGACTCGCTGACAAAGCCGTAGATCTGGATTTGGTTCCCTTCAGTGAAAAGTTTGAGAACCACTGGTTCATACTGTGCAGGAGCCGCAGGCATGCCGTGATTACGTGTCTTGAGAGTAGGAATTGCTCGACCCTGCTGTGCGAGTTACGTACAGTCTTGCCGTAACACATGTGTTAGAGATTAATAAAAGTTATTATCCATCGGTATCTTTAGTTTGGTGCCTAGAAATCTCTCAATGGTCTACAAACTACGATTCGGTTGGTCGTTAGAAACCGTGTTACGATTTTCCAAATGCCGGCGATTGTTGCGAAGCTTCACGTAAGCAGTCCATATTACTTAAATAAATTATTTAAAACTCTAATGTAGTAAAAAAATTCCTTGTAAATTGAATAGTGGCCACAAAATACAAATTTTAGAAGCAGGTTAAGCAAGGATTAGGTGCGAGAATTTGCCGCTTCGCGGTGAAGATTTGCCGCTTCCATCAGTTTTGCAATCCTTCAGTATCTCGGTTTTGCGTGCCGAGCGGTAGCGTGGTACACTGCGGCGATGTAACTGTTCACATGTTGAATGTGAACCGATGCTAGCAACCGATGCTGAATCAATCCAAGTTGATCTAAGTTGTGAACGCAGTGATAGTTGAGGCTCTTAAGTGCAACGTTTTTAAGAAAATAAATTCCTTTTGCGACGTCATAAAGGGGCGATCGTCTTCAACTTGCGCCCCACGGGAAATGTCGACAAGCTTTCCGGGAAATTTACATTTTTTCCAGCCCTGCCCAGGACCACCAGAACTGTTGCGCAGTGAAATCTCATTCTCGCGCACTTGCAACATTTCAAAGCATTGGAAAAGCAGGCAAACAAGAAGCTATTTAAATGAAATGTGTATTTTGTTCGCATTTTGGTAAGATTTTATATTTGTTATATAATTCACAAAATTTGTAATTCATTGAAAACTCCACTTACTCAGCCCTAAAATAATCATACTCACCAAAACAAATATTTGCTCGTGTAAAATTATCTTAGAGGGAACACTGATCGTCAGCAATTTAAAAATGATAAACAAAATGTCGAGGATGCCTCCCCCTGGAAAAATTCCTGCAGACGCCCATGAATGATTGTGCTTTCTTGCTTTCGTTTTTTCGTTACTTTCGTGCTTTCACTCAATTCAAATTGTTTGTTTCTTTCCGTTCTCTTAATTTCGGTTGCAAAATAAACAGAATCAACCCGCTTCTTGTTATTATTTCATTAAAATTACCTGCAATAACAAATGTTATACACAAATTACTATGGGTGTTGTAGACTATTCCAAACGACGATTAAAAACTGTAAGGTTCCCCATTTGAAGACTACTAATCTAAACCGCATCCAAGCGACTACGCTCACTTGCTGCAACATACAAGTCAAACAGCACTACTGCACTATGCTGGCTACTGCCACCGGTAATTGTGATGTAACAAACGTAACCTACGGTGAGAATAAGTATTATGTCGTCACATGAACTGTTTATCTCGAGTCCTCAATGTACTTGCGCCGACACTAGTGATTACGTCAGATCGTTGGTATCTGCCACATTGCTTATCAATCAAGCTTCTTCTAAACTAAACCAAGCTTAGACTTGCTTCCTCGTAACTGTACGTATGCGAAAGTGATTGACTTACGCAAATATCGTCCTGTGAAGCATTGGGTTCATTGCAAATCGATGTCGCTTCCCCCCACCACCAAATTAGCCTGTGTCCGCTACTGAGTTGGAGTCGGATATTTTACCTCCGACTCCACAACCCTGGTCAAAATTATTTCAAATGCCTGCATTTCTCATATTCCTCTTTACAATACTAGACTTTGGTAGGGGGCATAGAATCAAGCAGTTGCCCTGGGCATCGCCAGACCTCTGTACGCCCTTGATGGGACGAATATTGCGCATTCTCGCCGGTTGTTTAATGAAATGTGGTGCCTTAACCCATCATCTCATGCTTCAATGTGAAAATTAAGCAGCTGCGGCAAGTGATCGCCTTTTTCTTCTTTGTCGCGAAGGTAGGAAGGTAGGAAGGAAAGCCATTTGTGGCGCGGAATAGAATGGAAGACAAGACAGGAACAATTTTATTATGTTGCAAGCTACAGTTGAGCAACCATGTTGTTGATTTGGCGCATAATATTTTTTCTGCTTCTCCGCTGCTGTACAACTGAAATAAAATCTGAGCAGCTTGTTGGGAGCAGCGGTAACACTCCGTGCCAATATGATTACGCAGGTCAACAAAATATCACTTTTTCTTAAACGAGGATATAACATAACTTTTTTAGACGACATTGAGTGCTAATTCCAATTTGGCATTCATTTTCTTATGGCGCATCACATTTTGGAGTTACAAGGATAGGCTTTTTGGTGTATATAAACAGGTATATGCTGATATATTAGCTTTTTTTCCAAGTGGGAAATGACCTGATAATTCAGTCTGTAGCTAACAAAATTTGTTAATTTATTGCAAATGATGAAAAAAAGTTGAACAAAGAAACAGAGGGCTCCTGACCTTGATAGTGGAACTCACAAAACTTCTATAAGTGTTTTGAACAAGACTTTCTTTTAAAAAGCGTGGCTGGATCACTACGAGGCAACATCGAGCAGGCGATACCATCATTGATTCTTTTCAGAACCCCTGGTATCTTGCTTCCATAGCTTGAATATTATTCACCCTGGTAGTCACTCATGGCACCAAAGTTTTCCAAAAACCTTGGTGCGAATGAAGAAAATGCATCTTTAGATATATATGCAAGCCCATCTCCATGTAAGCTAAAACAATTCTGCAACTCCTGCTTAAAAACATAGAGCCTTAGTATTTCTTATAAAGATCGAACATCTCCACCTGAATGCCTTCCAGAGCTTGTAACTCCAGTGCATTCTTAACTGGACATTCTTAACTCGAAGTTCCGATCTGTCAAAACGTCTACATATCTATATAGCCCTACAAAATTCCTTCTTTCAATTTAGCTTTCCTGGGATCAGGAAACTTGTCACACAAATAGTTAAATTAAAGCTACTGGAATTGGATTTGGCCATTGGTTTCACAAAATTTTTCTTGAAGCCCAATTTTACATGCAGAGGTGACACCAGGACTTATCATGATTTGCTAATGGAGGATGCTGAGCTCCTGAACACTGTTCACTCCAGGAACATATGAGTTTCTTGTGGACGAATGTTGCTTTTCATAGTGATCCGCAGTAGAACCTAGAGTGGTTGTCCCATAAACATAAGAAACAGCAGTACTTGGAAACTCCTATGTGCGTATACTTATGACCTTGAGAGCTCCACACAGGCTACAGTGGTAGTCAGTATAGTGAACTAAAAAGCATTCAAAACAATCTGATTGTTAACATACGATTCATTCAAATGAACGGAATGCGCAATGGATATTTAATGTTTTAAATTGCCTGTGTGCACAGAGATATCAATATGTCACTCATTAAAACAGATTCTTGCATTTAAATCGCTCAGTTAAGGTTGGTAAACTTGCTTTACTTTCGCAAATGGTATGTCTGCTACTTCAATTATTCTGTGTTACATCACAATGCAAAACAATGTTACCTTCTGTTGTTCATGTGGTAGGCTAGGTAACTGGCAATCAAAACATACAGATATCTCAAAAACTAGATCTGCTACAAAAATAATGACATTTTTGAAATCAGTGTCAAAAAATACTTTTAGGGGCACTTATTGCAATCACCGTTTAAATTTTGCTGTTGACCAGTGTTATTGGAGTGTGCAGGCCCGCAACCAGAGGGGGGCAATCGGTCAATTGCCCCCCAAAATTTTTACAAACCTATGTATTCCCCCCCCCGAAAATATCAGTTGGTTGCGGCCCTTTCGTGGTGAAATCGCCTTGAATCCACCTGCGAATGTGTTGAGGAAAGAGAACGCAGTAAATGCAAACGCCAATTTTTAGGCTTGGAGAAAATGGAGAGTAGGCTACTGGCGTCTAAAGGTTCGTTGTTAGTCTAACAGACAATGTTCTCTGTAGTTACAGTCTTGTGGTGGTACAAAAGGGTTCAGTAAAAGCCGATGTCTCAAGAATCAATTCTCTGCTGAATTGGTGGACTTTGCCAACGCAAAATTTAATGTCCTTTTGGTCGCCGAATTTATCTGATTTTTCTGAACCAGCTTTTGAAGAGTTCAAGCCAGTGGCGTAGCCAGCCCAAAATTTTGGGGGTGCCAAAATGCTTAATTTTAGGCGAACAACACTGTTTTGGTTGGAAAAATGCTTCTCAAAGCACAAAATGACTATATTTTCTAAAATTTGGGGGGGCATGGCCCCTTTGGCCCCTCCTGGCTATGCCTATGGCTCAAGCTGTACGCAGACAAGCGATATAAAACGACAAACGAAGCCACCCTGTTCAAATGTACTGTCTGAAATAGATTGGCATCGACTATGGCTGCTACCACCACGGCTGGGTTCGAATAAGTAAATGCTTACTTGAAAATTTTTACTAATTACTTGATAAAGTAATTTTACCATTACTTGATATTCCAAGTAAGTTGTTTTTAGAAAAATTAAAAAAGATAGAAAAATTCAGGTTTTAGAAGCCAAATCTGCTGTAAATATAATATTATACATGACATGAACCACCACACATAAAATAAGTCATTTTGGCGAATAGATTTCTTACCTGTGCAGAGCGCTTTGTGAGCCACAATTGTTGATTGTCATCCTGATTACGGTTTGGAGCTAGAAGCTCATTCCATTGAATTGAATCGCGGCCAACAGGTGGGAATTTGTCTGAAGCGGCCATTATGTGATTTAAAAATTGCAATGATTTTGATGTGCTTGAATGTTTTTAAGTCTAAATGTCGATTTTCCTGATTTGCTTGAATTACTTAAGTAACTTAAGAAATCTGTTAGAAATAACTTATTGCTCAAAACAATAAAATTTTGTTACTTGAGCCCAACCCTAGCTACCATGGACATTGGTGTCTGCAGAATTTTCACAAAAACATTTTCATGACTTTGTATCCGCTTCCGGACGTTTCTTTGCTTTTGTGTACTTGTGTATATCCATGACGATGGCATGAACACACCTGCAATGCCTACTTTGCAAACGCAACAAGCCTTCACGAATTACCTGAACAGAAACAATTGCTAGCCTTTATAGTAGTTGGTGATTTTAAACGACTCTACTGTAGGTAGAGGTAGAAGTTTCTCTGTAACACACACTTTGATTATCCCATTGTTACGCAATAGGTTGGCGTTGCTTCGACCAAACAGTTATTTCAAAGCAAACTACGCGAACATTTTCATTCATCACCATATTGTCCACTATGGGCAAGCTAACTATAAAAGTGTGCAGGAATTTAGCTGTTTGGAAAGTTTAATTTAAAAAATCATTTTGATAAGTGACTGTTACTAAAATTTGAGAAAAGCGTCAACATCATAACCATGTGATCGGCTGTTAGAAGCAGGTGCTATTAAGCTGTAAATTGTTACTTTTAGGATTTCTACTCGGGGGGTACGTGCACTTCCTTGCCCTGTTGGGGCGCCCATGATGAAATGTGCGTTCAACGTTTAACTTTACATTTTGCAAAAAGCAATTTTTGAAGATAAAACAGTTTTGTTTCTTCTGTATTTTAAGTGTATGACTTAAGTTCTCTATCAGATTGTTAACAAGAATGACTAAGATGGATTTCAAAAGGTTGTAATTGAAAACGGAGACTTTGCTGGTCCCACGCATGAGCAGCGGCTGACAAACCGGTTGTCTGTGATGTCACAGAAACCTTGAGGCGTCATGATAAAATGTTATTCACTGTTGCTCCGGGCGATTTTACGAACTGCCCTCGATTCTCGCCAGGCTTTCACGCAGATGGGAATTGTAGAACTTAAAACCACAAATATTACAATAGACGAGTACCGCTGAGTGCTGACATCATTTTTCATTGAGAGTTCAAGGTATGAGCATGTTGCAAATATGAATGGCAAGGTGAGCTGCTGAATGGTCTAATCGGCTGTTGCAGGCTGTCTCAGCAAGCGAGCTAGCGACAGAAATCGAGACATCAAATAAACAAGTGCGAAAATGTTTTTCAAAAAACTTTGAGTTGATGCTAGGCAAGAGTTGTCTTTTTAAAAGCTCTACTGTTGATAAAACGTAAACCGATTAAAAAACTAAGAAGCGTTTCCACAGGTGAGCACAACTATCATTGTCAGGGCAAAGAAGAAATGGCAGGTCATTCGAACACGAAAGCCATGAGATGTAAACGCTCTAGGTGACGTCACGCTGACAAGAACGTAGAAAGCGGCATGTGTTGATTGAAAGATCAGACCTTAAAAAACAACAAAATCCGCGCGATGGGCAGCATATATGGCTATAAAATATGGGCTGTCGTTTTATATAGCTATAAAATATGGACTGTCGTTTTATATAGCTATAAAATATGGGCTGTCTATGTGAAACAAAATAACATATTGCGCAACATGACGTTCAGTAATTATGATACACAGCGAAGTCCCATTTACAAAACATTGAACTTTCTAAAAGTGCAGGATATATATAAATTGGAATTGGCGAAATTAATACTCAGATTTCAGGACGGGTTATTGCTAAATATTTATTTCCGAAGATCATCGGATTTACATAACTATAATACAAGATATACTAGCAGTCAAGACTATTTTATTCCTAGTATCCCTAGTAATATTGGCAAAATACTAAAATCTTACAGAGGAGCAGTTTATGGAGAGAAATAAATGCGGAATACAAAAATCTACCTATTCACCACTTTAGAAAAGCTCTGCGCAAAAACTGGCTGTCGCAGTATTAAATTCCTCGTTTCGTTTTCTGAAGTGCTAGTCAAATTGCAAATACTTATCAACAGAATACTGTTTTATGTTTTCCACTGGAACATTTACTAAATGATTATTGGCGAACTTTTTTCCTACGAAATTTTTTCTTTTGGTTTTCTTGTTTTATGTGTTTCTTTTGTTTATTTATGTCTTGTGAGCGTCTGGGAGTATTGACTAGATAATCTAAGGGTTCTTTCGCTCTCCCAACTGCAAACTTGGTAATGCTTTCAAGTGTTTACAAACAGCATTTGGTTTTTATTGTTTCGCACCCGGTTTTTACAGTAAACAATACAATACCAAATACGAAAAAATACCTGTCGTTTTTGAGTTGTAAAACATCGCTTCACTTTGTCGGTAATCCCGGAAAGTGTGGTAGTACAGGTAGGCCTCTTGTTTCTTGTTCTTGTGGTTTGCCGACTTTTTCACACACTTTTTTCGATGAAGCAAATTGTTCGGATATCGGTTTTGTTTAGACGAGGTCAATTTCTCTCTGCTTTTCACTTTCCTCATCGCAGAAGTTGTCACGCGTTGCAGCAGTGTGTCCAGTTCCGAGCATTCACGCACAGGCAGATGCTCATAGTGGAAATACAAATATTTACCAGTGTGCGTTGAATTTTGGTATTCTCTAGTACTAAGCTGGTAATATTGTCATTGCGTACATGGGCGTCCGCAGGGGAGTTAAAACGGGTGCTTGCATCCCCATGGAAATTGGGTCTAAAAATCAAAAAATACCAAAAAGCTGAAGTCAGCAGCCTATTTTCTATTACTTAATTTAATTCTTGCAGTGACAGTTTATTTGCAGGTATGACGCACACTGCACAAGAACCAGGTTGGCTGTTCTGGTGTCATGAGTGATGAGCTTCCAGTTCACTCATGTCCGGTCTTTTTCCTGCAGAGGCAGGTTACGAAACTTGAGAACAGATATTTCTACTGTTGGTCTTTTTTGCGTAACAATATCATGGCAACAAATCTTCAAAAGGTTCACTTCAAGTTACGGTAGCAGGCGTTTTGCCGCATGTGACTGTTGAACGCGGACATCTCGGCAGGTAATTCAGCGAGACAGTGACTGCTAATGGATGTAAGCTACGTAGTTTTATACTCTCTGGGGAAGCATGAATGAATCTGTGGTAATGCTTCCACAAGTTTTAAAATCCATTGTTAGTGTCAGACTGTGTGACCAAACACCAATGTGCCTAAGTGAATAGCTGAATCAAGCTACGCTCTTTTCACACAATATTATGTGACTTGTTGGATTATGTCGTTAAGGTTTGGTTCTGGTTTCTGAGTGAGTTCCCAGACGTTTGCAGCTCTTGTTTCTAAGTGACGCTGACAAGTCTTGCTAGGTAAAATGAAGTCATATTATGTGGTTTCTTTAAAAATCATGGCAATGCGTCTTTGAAAAGAAGTAGCCTACCCTGCTTTTTGAATCTGCAGACGACCTATTGTGTATAATATTGTAATATACCTGTAACCCGGCTGTTGCTACCAACGAATCGCACTTTTTGTGATTGTTACCGTACCATTTTCTTTGTGGTGTACAAATAGTAAAGCGTTTTGTGAACATCCATTTGCATTGCATCGTCAGCAACCTGAAAAGGATAAGCAAAACATCGAGGTTGCCCTCCCGGAAAAATTTCTGCGGACGCCCATGATTGCGTACTAATAGTCTAAGTCTCAAAATCTTTCACTTGCATTGTAACCAACAGGTATAAGAACATACGTAAGGTTTTATACCGTTTAGAAGTGTTATTGTATTTGGGCAACATCTTGGAAGTTTTTCGACATTTTAAACATTTTTGGTTCATAGTAAGCTCATTCTGGGCTAATTAATGAATTTTGTGGAGGTTTAAACCAGGGCTGTGGAGCCGGACCTCAAATTTCAGGCTCCGCCTCCAGTTACAGGCATCTAAAGCTTTTGTCTCCGGCTCCAAAACCTTTTGGTCCAATAAAAACTATTGTATTATTTAAACAACTCGCTTTGCTATGACTGTGTGTGTGTCACAAACTATGACTGTTGAACGGAACCGAAATTTTAGGCTCCGGTTCCACCATCTAACATGTTTAGGCTCCGGTTCCACCATCTAACATGTTTTGGCTCCGGCTCCAACCATCTAACATGTTTTGGCTCCGGTTCCACCATCTAACATGTTTTGGCTCCGGTTCCACCATCTAACATGTTTTGGCTCCGGTTCCAACCATCTAACATGTTTTGGCTCCGGCTCCAACCATCTAACATGTTTTGGCTCCGGTTCCACCATCTAACATGTTTTGGCTCCGGTTCCACCATTTAACATGTTTTGGCTCCGGCTCCACCATCTAACATGTTTTGGCTCCGGTTCCACCATCTAACATGTTTTGGCTCCGGTTCCACCATCTAACACGTTTTGGCTCCGGTTCCACCATCTAACATGTTTTGGCTCCGGCTCCAACCATCCAAAATTGCTCTGGCTCCGGGTTCCGGCTCCGCAACCCTGGTCTAAACTCTTCCGAATGTCTTATTTTGATCTGGGCTGTTATTTCCATGGCTGATGAACGACAATCGGTAGTGAAGTACCGAAAAATAGCAAACTTTATCACAATGCCGCTGTGGAATCACAATGTTGTTATAGCAGCACAATGATGTTACAGCATCACATCATTAAAAGTTCCTTTTTATCAACAACATTTTCTTTCTAAGAACTTTGTTGTATTGCAATGTTTGAACCAGAGACACCAAGTCGATAAAGCACAAACACACACTGTCTCAGGGGCGCAACCAGCTCTTTATTTCGGGGGGGCGCAATTTTCATGAAATTTCATTCGATAACGTCATCGTGCCTATTCAACCGTGGTAAAACGTTTTTGCAAACGGTAGCAGATAAAGTTATCTTCGCAACATTTCGGAAAATGAGAACTTTTCAGTTTTAATCAAGATGCAGACCAAATGATCAGGACAGAGTAAAAATTAGTAGCCTAATACAAACACCTGGTTCCGTACGCAACTAGTGCAATCATGGAATGAGTGTGGCAGATGTATAGGCTACTAGTAAACCTACCTAACTTTTCGTCTTGTTTTTAGAAAATTCTTTCTAGCCCTATTCTTCTAGCACAGTGGTTCTTAACCGGGGGGCGTCAGGGAATTTCTAGGGGGGCGCGAACCCTCACATGCTCTACAACATAGAAAAATTTTGAACGGGAATGTGTCCCTTCGTTACGCCAGTGCTAGTTTTACGCCGCTATGTGTTATTTGGTTTAGTTTCGGCAGAGATGGAAGTCGGGGTTAAGTATCTTGAAATTTTGCAGGCCGAAGTTTGCATGCAATCATTCAGGGGCGCAACTAGGGGGACTGTTTAGTCGGCATGCCAAGTCCCTTTAACAATAACATCTGTGCCATTGTCGCATTTGACAGAGCTCCACGCAGCGTGTTATGCCTCTTTGGCTTTCTGTAATTCGACGAGCTGTCTGCAATGTGGCCGTACAGCTGCATGGTACTAATTTTCTACAGTACTCCCGCCATGTTCTGTGATGCGACCAGTGGTGAGTTTAAGGGGAGGCGAGCGAGGCACTTGCCTCGGGCCCCCCTTTTTGGGGCCCCCCTTGAGGTGTTAAGCACATAAATTTTCCTTACTTTTGGTGAAAAACTTATTATCCACTCATCCCAAACAGATCATAAGTAAGTACTCTGCTTTCAAGGGCCCCCCTACAGAAACTGTAATGTTCAGGGTACTTTGCTTTCAAAGGGGCCCCCAACAGCGACTGCAATTTGAAGGTAATCTGCTTTCAAAGGGGCCCCCAACCGCCACTGAAATATGTAAGTAGTCTGCTTTCAAACTTCATTGAAGGGGCCCCTAAAAGAAACTAGTGTGTAAGTACTCTGCTTTCAAAGGGGTCCCCAAAAGCAACTGTAGTGTGTAAGTGCCTTGCTTTCAATGGGGCCCCCACAGCAACTGTAATGTAAAATTATTTTCTTTTAAAGAGGCTCCCAACAGCAATTGTAATGCGTAAGTACCTTGCTTTCAAAGGGGCCCACAACAGCAAGTTTAATGTGTAAGTATCTTGCTTTCAAAGTGGCCACAACAACAACTGTAATGTACAAGTACTATGCTTTCAAAGGGGCCCCCAACAGCAATTATAATGTGTAAGTATCTTGCTCTGAAAGGGGCCCCCAACAGCAATGGTAATGCGTGAATAGTGAGTATCTTTCTTTCAAAGTGGCCCCCAACAGCAACTGTAATGTGCAAGTATTATGCTTTCAAAAGGACCCAGACATCAACATTAAATGTGTAAGTACCTTGCTTTCAAAGGGGCTTCCAACAGCCACTGTAATGTATAAGTACTTTGCTTTTAAAGGGATCCCTAACAGCAACTGTAATTTGCAAGTAGGCTACTATATTTTCAATGGAGCCTCACCACCATCTCCAATGTTCAAATAAAGAAAAGCTTCAAACCAAGTTTTGCACCCAACAAAATTGTGAGTTAAAATTTCTTCCAAAAAGTTCTGAAAAGACCTTATCAAAAAGAGTAAATAGTTGTACTAAATGAGATTTTTTTTATACCAAATGATGATATTTAGAGATTGAAGTATTTGGTTTATTGATAATTTTATAAATGCCACAGTTAAACAGAAGGTATCCAAGTGGAGCAGCAAAACGAAGGAAAAAGGAAGAAAAAATAAAGCTGACGAAAAATGTAACGGCCTTCTCGACAGATTTGCTACTAGTGAGCCTACAGAGGAGAGTACAGCTTCAAGCACCCAAGTTGTTAATAGTAGCTATAACTGTCTAGTGCAGGGGTTCCCAACTTGCGATACATGTATCCCCAGGGGTACATTTCCCTATCTGAAGGGGTACATTTAAGGTTGGCAGTAGAAGAGAAAAGTATATTTATATGTCATTTATTTTCAAATATTTATGCATATATCAACGAATATTATTTTCAAAAATCATTATATGCTCATTGTTGAATATATCCGTGAATAATCATGACCAAATATTTTGTCAAAAGAAATTTTAAGGGTACTGTTCATTTTTCGAAATGCTGAAGGGGTACATGCTTATCTGGTGAAATGCTGAAGGGGTTCATATTTGTCTGTCAGAATGCTGAAGGGGTACATGGTAAGAGAAAGGTTGGGAACCCTTGGTCTAGTGCATGATCAGATGTCTAGTGCATAATCAGATACACAAAAGCTCAAGTTTTGCAAAAATGAAGTTGATAAATGCATGCTTTAGAACATTCAAATGTCTATCCAAGGATTTCTTTTTCATGTCTCTGAGTTGAAGAGGTTAGGCAAATTCCTCATTTCTTGTGATGTTGTATCTTAGTAAATATTTCCATCAGAAAATAAGACAACATGCAATTGTTATAGTAATGACCACACTATATCTTTTAATTTATAGAAAATTTCTTCTTAGTTCACAAAGTAATTTTGTATTATTGCTTTGTGCTGCAAAGACTGTCAATAAGCAAGGCTACATTCATGCTTCTTATCAGGTAGAAGAAATGGCATGTTTTAAGTATTATGAGTACTCATTTCTCTACAGATATTTCAGGTATTTTCGGTGGCTTGAATTTAGCCCATGCTTGAAGTTACAGGTTATTTGATGCTTGACTAGTAAGTGGTTGGTTTGAGGTAGACTTGCTGGGTGATCTTAAAGTTTTTTTGCCAGCTCTTAGCCAGTATAACTTGAATCGTTTTTTCTTAGCACAGATTTAATGAATTGTATAGGCTACTTGCTAGAAATGTTTGTGATGAGGTATATGATGGATTATTTCCTACTTTTGCACATTTTTCAAAGAAGTAGTGTCAAGTCAAGATCAGGGCAGCCTTGACTCATCCAGCCTTAAAGCTCTCCAAACCAAGTCTCAGGATGGATGATTTTGTATGCTATGTTCTTGTTGTTGAAAGGATGAAAATTAAAACAAATTTAGTATTTTAAATCTTCTTGGTTGTTGTTTATGGTTTTGTGGATTCCCATAAAGACATGATGAATATAACAAATTTAGGATACCAACTACCAAGCATTTTTTCAAAGCGGTAAAGTGTGAAACATTCAAAGTGGTAAACTTTGTAATTTATTGATGGTGAATGCAGAGACGAAGGGCAGGAAAATAATGAAGTGGGGCCGATCCCAACCTGCTACTGCCTAACTTTCATGTGTTGCCAGCCGTGACTTCCTAACTTTCAGTGTTTTCAAAGTTGTGCATCATGAGCACCTTTTTGCATTTTCTCCTTCTGTTATGTCAGTCATGCCGTAGTCTCAGGAACGTATCCTACAGTGGCCATGTCTTAGGCTTGATCAAAAGTGCTTATTACGGTTGGCTGAATATGATGACGTCATCAGAGGGGCTCCCTTTTTAGTCTTGCCTCGGGCCCGCCCAACCTTAAACCCACCACTGGATGCGACAATGTATATTCATGAAGATTCAACTGCACTTGAGCCACACTATTGTTGAATGTGAGAATAAGTTTTTAAATGTGGCTTGGCAGCTACAGACCACCATCGACTTCTACGACGTCGACTTCATAAATATACATTATCGGCCAAAGAAAAAGTAACTTTGCTTTCTGGCCACCCCAATGGCGATACTCAGCTGCTTAATCTCGGAACCGTATCTTTTACTCACGTTAAAGCGGCGCGGAATAAATGTCTTGAATCTAAAAATTAAAATAACATTTATATTGAAATATCCGGTTTGTGCGATTAACCGTGCTATTTAAATTCACGTTTGAATGGTTTAACCCAGTGGTTGCTTAAGGGGGAAAATTACCCCCAGGGGTAATATGCGATTTTTTGGGGGTACCGCGGAACCAAAATGTTGTTCTGTATTATGAGCGATCACTGCGAAATATTAAGGGTAATAAGACATAATCGCTACCTTGATTAAGGTAACGGCTCGAACACGTTTGGGAATGTGGCGGCAGGTAGATGGCGCCACATGCAAATAAAGGGTCACCGCTAGATGGTGCCAATAAGTTACAAGTCACTGTGATAGTCATCACAAGCGAATTATCGTAGTTCACTTATCCCTATATAATGATATTGCAACCTAGTAGTAGTAGAGTGAACTCGTCGAGGGAGCTCTATTGCTGCTGGTTGCTTTCCTGTTAGTTAATGCCCCGAATTGCCATCTTTCGCTTGTGCTTGCCTCAGTAGTTCAAGGCGATGAAGTCAACTGCAACAGGAACCACTGGTTTAACCGATTTGCAATTAGTCAGAGTAATCTGTATTCACTCTGCGAGGTAGTGTGCGGTTGCAAAGCTATGCAGAGTGAATATAAAGCCAAAGAATTTGCAAGGGTTCGCACAAGTCAAGAACAAGCAACCGCAACACATTAAGCATGCGGGCGAGAGTGGGAGCATGCATATCTGTGACTACCGGTAAATCATGTACAATGTCGCTTAAAAGAAAGCGTTTTTCTTCTAATGCTGCAAAATAATGTTGCACCAAATATTGGCCAAAATTGTCAAACAATCAGTGGCCTATAATTTTGGGTGCAGGGCTCTACACAACCTGCCGTGACGAGCGAGTGTTTGTAACCATCAGGTTCAATGCAACATTCCTATCTTGAGGCCTTACTGTGAAAAAATATGTACCACTTTCTTGAACGGTGCAGAAGTTTTAACAACGTGCGTTTTCATGCTTTGATGCAGTCAGATTGTTTATATTCGTCCTTATTGTTTGAACACTGCAACCGTATTATACTTTGTAACTGAGTGCTCGGACGTTGCAGTGTTGTTTCGTTTGAGGGCGTGTGCATGCCACAGTACTTCCGTACTTTACCTGGCCTTGACCAGGGTTGGACTCAGTGTCCTACTCTGGATGTATAGTAGTGTTGTACCAAGTGTTACGGGTTATTAAACAATAGTGTTAGGAAAGTGTCGGTAACCCTGTTGTTCTACCTCCAAACTCCCTATGAATTGTTCTGTTGTGTCTGTTTTCACCAATCTGCATTGTGCAGACTGTGTGTGTTTGTACTCTACGCACTTAGCAGGGTTTTTGCTAAGCGAAATGTTAGGTACCCTGTATGGACCAGTAGGGTCCCGATTTCTCTGATTCTAGGGACCCGATTTTCTATTATTCTAGTGACCCGATTTTCAATTCTAGAGACCCAAATGGGGTCCCTAAAACGCCTTAACAAAACCATGGACTTAGTGTTTGTTACAAATCCTTAAAATTAAAAAAATTCACCAAGAGATACATTTGTTTTACAACTTATTTAAAATACGAAAAGCGGAAGTGCTAAATAGCCTTATAATAAATACTACGGCCAAAGCAAACGATACAACTGACATCTTGCAAACGTGTTTATTCTGAACTCAAACGGTTTTTTGTCACACGAGATCTGCTGGTTTTGAAGCAGAAACTCATGTCTCTGTATGGGCGCTATGTGTCCACATTTTTTCACGAGCGTAAGAGGCATACCTG
>Ga0210059_1003390_pt1 | contig 25446 bp, 20 predicted proteins | sample Ectturendosymbi2_FD_188042 | JGI IMG/M metagenome (GOLD analysis project Ga0210059, IMG submission 188042) | Ecteinascidia turbinata endosymbiont from Florida, USA - Sample 2 (SPAdes) (version 2) | ecosystem: Host-associated > Tunicates > Ascidians > Unclassified | place: Key West, Florida... | reverse complement strand
GGAGGTTTTGCGCTACGACTGACAGTCTGAGGAGCAAACACAACGCACCATTTGCAAAAAGCTCCATTGTAAATGTTACTGTACGCTAAACATATAAATTCGTTTAACCACTGCTTCTGGAAACTTCGATTTTGAGCACCAACTGTTACATATGGAAACGAGAAACCTGAAGGAGGGGACCAGCAACCAAACAATACCATTCGTCGATCAGCATCAGTCAGGGGAACTCCAACGAAGTTACCGATATCATCTTCACTACTGAATACTTGACTGGCAGACTCTGAGCACGAGCTAGTGTCATTTCTATCTCTTTTGCAAAAGTCTCTTTCTCTTGACGAACTCCTTTTCCGCTTGCGTTGTAGCCTACAACTACAAACTTATCCATTTTTCCTCGCACTCTTCTGACCAGTGTTGCCACTCTGTTATGAAGAAAAACCCCAGAATTTACCTCGAAAAAAAATCAGAAAATAATAAAAAAAACAGACATAAAATATGTTGAAAAAAAGTCAAAACCTAACTTGAAATGCACGCTACCGGTACTTGCACATAAAAATTAAGGTAGTATGTATTATTTGCATCATATTTTTAACAAGTTCAAGCCTATTTTTAAACATACTAACAATTTACAAGTAGGCTAGCAGTAAATCAAATGTATGAAGCAACATAAAAAAGCTAGTTAGATCTTTTCCGAAAAAACGTTTCCTATTTTTCTTTACTTTCACTTAAATGCATAAATTGAAACATATACATCACACATTCAAGGTCTTACAGTTATCTTTTCACCCTAACCATTGCATTCATTGCAACATTTGGCCTTGACTACTAATTTAACATTAAAAATTTTACATTCATATCACAATCATCAAAGCGCCTGTAAAACAATATGAACGGATTCTCAACCACAGCATCTTCAATACAAAAACAAGCATTCCAAAATCATGCACAAGCAGCCCTTGACGTATCAACGATAGATAAGAGTGCTGACCTATGCCTGGTCAGTGCTTAATCTGTAAACCATTATATTTCAAACAATTTCGTTAAGTCTAGCCCTACTCGTCTGTCTGGCTAATGTACATGATCTATTACGCCTGTGAAACTACTGTATTCTTGAATGGAAAATACAGTAATAAAATATACATATCTAAAATTTGAACAGAGTCAAAAAAACCCAGATTTTTACTAAAAAACCCATAACCCCAGAAAAACCCCAGATCTAGTGAAAAAAAACTAGCAGTGGCTACACTGCTGACTATCACGGTACCCGAAATTCCAACTACAGGAGAAACAACTCCAATAGTAACGCACTGCGCAACGTTTCTACGTCATAGCATGTGTGAAGCGGTTTCTCACATTGTCATTATGACTCGTGAATCGCAACATTTTTATCGAAAAGCGACATTCAGCGAGGGTTTCCTACAGTCTTAGCACGATTTGTGTATTGCAACTGAAGCATGACACTCGTAACGTAACAGATCACTACACCACTAGTTATAATCGAAATCTTTATATAGCTATGTATGCACGTGCGGAATTGTTTTGTGTTTCTGCAAATGTCAGCAACAAATTTGGGTTTAGGCGATTTCCGTTAAGGGGGGTTCTAGCCCTCTCAGCCCCCCTGGTGAACGCCACCGTGTTGGTTATGCTGTGTACCAGCTGGAATCTGTTTGGTTTATGTAGCACGTTCTACCGAAATTTTACTGGTTAGCTTGGCTGCCAACGACAATAATGCTGGCGATTCGACAGCGTTTCCTACACTGGAATGACTGAAACAGGATTTTGTGAAGGCTTTGTCTTATAGTAACCCGGGCAAAAGGGGCGCAGCGGAAAAAAACAAGACATGTAAAGAAGAGATGGCAACCTTAATTTTCTATTATAAAGTATGGCCTACCAGACATGTTTTGCAGGCCCTGACAGCACGCCATTGATCGACTTGTAAATACCATAGGCAAGCTCCATTCAAACGCTCACCCCTCGTATACAAAGTTTCTTTCTGTACATAACACGTTGAACATTACTGAATAAAAGTTTATGAGATGAATGAAATTTATGCCAAACTGCGAAATAGCTTACCTTGTGGATGTGAAATTCAAATTAATAGAAAAAAATTAACCCTTCTGAAGCAAACCTAAAATAGTGCAGTACCTCTATCTTCTCAAACTGCGTGAACATGTGTCTCATTCACTTTTGCTTGGTGTACATTCATCACTTTCTGAACCAACGCAATTGTATTTTTGGCGCCACTTTGGCTCAGCGCCCTAGGCAGGCGCCTAGTTACCCTAATGATAGTGCCGCCACTGCCTATGGAGAGATATACTGGCAAACAATTTGAAAGCATTTTACAGATTTTCAGGGCAGCACTTTTCTTCGGACTGCTGACAAATCTGACTTGCCTTAATATAAACCTTATGCAAAGTTCAACATTGGCTGACATTAGAAAAGGTCATTTCTGTTACCCGGAGCGAAATTTCTGCTTGATTTTCTTGTCTCGTGAGACTGAAATACATTTTTCATCGAAAAGCCACGCGATAACACGCACATTATACGAGCAGCTGTCGTTTGTCGGAAGATCGTGACAAAAAATGGACAAATAGTTTGGAATACAGCCGAACATCTTTTATTGTCAAACACAACACAAACACCAATCGCGAGACCTCGACCATTGCCAGGACAGCACCTTACAAGCGCAAGCGTGAACACTGTTCGTTACAGCAGCGTTTTTGCGAGCTTTTTAAGCGCGCAAATGGCTTACGACAAAGCGCTCGGTCATTGGTCTAGGGTCATTTTTTTCGGCCGGTGACGGAGTGAAAGCAACAGCGGTAAAGACAAGACAGCAAAGCACAATACAAAAGTCGAATCGTCAAAACTGAAAGTTTGCAGTCGGATGTTAAATTCTCACCTTTATCGCAATGAAAAAATTTTTTGCTGTTACAACCATGGGCGCAACCGGACGACTTCAACCTTTCAAAATTTATGAATAATGAAGAAGTTCTATTTCACATTGTATCGCCACTGATCGATTAGCATTTTGTCGGTGGCGTCCATGGCAGCTTTGCTACGGAAATACCAACATCAGCTACATGAGCACCAAATCACGTAACAGGTACAGCGCATTTCTCGTTTCACTACACAATATGATCGTTGTTCAACCGAAGTGCAAGGAAGCCAAGGCATCATTTCGAGCGCACTCTGAAGCGACTGTTTGCAACGCAGCCGACTTGCGGCCTGCGATCAGTTTCGTACGCATCGGGGGGGATTGATTCAATGAGGCACTGCATGCAGCATAGATGCACACTATCGTAAAAATAAAAACAGCAAGGTGCGACCCATTCTACTCGCGGTCACTTGCAATAATCAGCGACCTCCACGCGCTAACGAACGCGACGAGGTGCAGATCAAAAACGGAAAACGACTTCGCTGCATGTGAAACGTTTTGGAAGGAGCACTCTGCTCTTGTTTGTCCGTAAAAGTCACAGTTACTTGTCAAAGGCAAGCTCAGCTTGCGCGAGAAACACAAAGAAAAGAAGACGCAGAACACAGCGACCGTGCGTGGACAGCATCGGATGCGGAACAACCGTCGATGGGTACCTATGTTCTGATGAGCACGAACGTTCAATTGCGCGACCAACATGGCTACTTACGGTTACTAAGTGCTCTTGAAGCTGTAGCACGGAAAAGTAGTTTTCACTTGCGATGCGTGCACGAACGAAATAGTGGACGGGAAACACGTTCGCTGAGGTCAGCACGGTCCGAGAAACATTTGAACGCCGTTGCCAAAGCACCAGAAGGCGTCGTCGTGCATTATTATTCGCCAATAACACAGAACGCCCGACGCCGTCTGTGCATTATGCTCTTAATTTTTGGCGACGGAAAAGCCGACAAATCACAAGCAGCTCAGCCATACGCGCTTGAATGTGACGTGTTGAGCTTAGAAAAGCGCAAACCCAATGAGAAGCATAGCGAAGCTATCAAGAGGTAATATTTCAGTGTTGCAAAATCAGCGGAACTCGACGTATACGATCGCTTGTGTGTTTAAACCATGTACTACATGAGTATATACAACAAACGTCACAGCACAACGACAACCACGGCACGGGTCTCACCGCGGCGTCAAAGCTTGCCTGGTGTTAGTGCAGCAGTGCGTTTTGGCAAGATGGGTATCGCGCAAGGAGTAGTTGAAGAATCTCAGTCGTCAAAATATTCAATCAACCCTTTCCGGCATCACAGTGACCCAACTACCGACTGAGCGCATTACGTAAGAACGAGGGAGCACATCAACGCTGCCCAGCACCAAGATACTGTCGCAGACATTTTCCTGTTCCTGGAAAAAAGGACCAGAAACAGCAACCGGCACAGAACTTCGGCAAGATTGTATCGTATTATGTCGCTCACTTTCCATTTTTCATCATTACACAAGCACTGGACGCAGACGTAAGCAACACTTTCTTCGTTTACTTGGCATCGCAGGTCAACCCCGTGTGACGCAAAGAACGTGGGCGGCAACTTAATGTAACAGCAGTGCTCTTTATTACATTGTTTTGTGAATCGGAAACACTAGCTGCTTTATCGTTTCCTTTTCCTACAAAGAAATTAAAGTTCAGTTGGCAAAACCGCTTGTGAAATCGTGAACTGATTAACGAAGAACGCAACGTAACACAATCTACCCATGCTGCAAAGGCAAGAATGCGATGTGCGTTGTCGCTTAACCGCGTGGCAACACAACGGGTATTGAGTCTGTTCGATGTCTTACTTGCAACATAAAGGAACACATTTCATTTCACCGTTGCATCGCATTCGTACGACGTACATAAATGCATTGTGGCGCAACAGCACAATAATGCAAGCTAAATGTTTTCGCTCAAAAAAGTTCTAGCAGCCGAAAACTAAGTTTATGAGTGACGAAATTAATGGGTTTGTCTGAATAGATTCAAACGAATTCGACCGAAGCAGTACATCACGACTTGCAGATGACAGACGCATCCCACGAACAGTCAGTAACAAGGTGATTCCGCCCGCTAGCATTCGATAGCTGGCTGCTGCAACTGGGACAAACGTTGGTGAAAACCATGAAAAACAAGGTTGGAAGTGCGAACAAATGCGCAACCAGCACAACTGGTCAACCTACATCAACTGGTCTGGAAGCAAAGTGCGTTGCATTTACACCCTTGCGAAACAGGGGGCATAGGAAAAGGAAAGAACCACAAGCAGTCAAACATGGGTTTCGCCTACTAATTCCCTTCTGCACAAAATACAAGTTTATTAAAATTGCAATGACCCCGCCTTTCCTTGCAACAGCGGAAGATGTAAGGATCGAATTTTGCAAAAGAAAGCGGACACCACCATCGATACTTTCAGTGCAGTACATCTTATGCACAATGACAGCTAAACACAAGAATTAAAAGGAACAACAAGCGCTCAGGTCGCTACGTAAGCGTAAAGCCAACCTAGTGGTTGTGACCCGCTGCAGGATGTCGAGTGACACACGGGGTGTTCATGGCAGCAGACTTAAAAGCCGAGTTACAGCATGCACGACAACACCTCTGAAATTCCAAAACAATAGCCAGTGACCATTTCTTGAAAACTTGAGGATAAGATTTGCAAAAGGTGATTAAGAGCAAAAGTTGGACACAATTATTCCAAAAGCGAAGCCTCAATCCTTCAAAGCTGCGTTTATATCTATCCAAGCAGCTAGTACACGTTGCGGTTCAAATATAAAGCATTAATTTGACGATTTTGTTTTTACAAAGAAATGCAATTACAATGACAGAACGCTCCAGTACAGTTGGGGCGCACTTCATAGTTGTGAAGAGCAAAATTGTAAACGAATTACAAAAAAATGAACTTACGCACCTTTTCTACAAATTTCAGTATAAGGTCGAGGGTGACGTCAATAAAAGATTACCTTACATGTCAACAAAAGAAAAAAGCAACCAATCTTAATTCACCATTTAGCAAACGACCGAGGCTTACGTGTGCAAAAATTTTGCATTTCTGGTCAGTCAACGTAAAAATTGAGGACTTACGGCGGTATAAGAGTGGTCTGCGCGGCTACTGCTGTGTTAAGCTCGGTCAGAAAAATCTAAGTGGTGCTAAGAAAGTCACAGACAGCTTATGCTTCCCTTAACGTAATCGGGATACGACGATAAGAGGCAGCAGGGAGGTATTGGATCGCGCTTGGGCACGGCGCACTTTCGGCACAACTCGTCGAACGATCCGTTCTGTTTGAGAGCGACGATGATGACAGTCATGTTGTCGCAGCCGACGCCACCTACTGCACACTCGCTCGCGAGGCATCTGTCCATCAGTTCCTCGCAAATCTGTAACGAAAGCAGATCTGGCCGTCGCTGCCAAGCGAGATCAATGTGGCGTCGATTGCAGTACAAAATGCGCGACTATGCAATACATGCAACTCATGTCAGGTAAGGGTAACGACAATGCCTACGCTAAATTTATCGCCAATGTGGTGAGCACCTGATATTTTGATCATGGACAACGGTTTACTGAAGTGCATTTAATGTTCTCAAATTTGTAGCATGCAATAAATTCGTACAAGCGTACCAGTTCAGGCTCCATGTGTTTCGCGAGCCTTTCTCTGACGAACTCGACGACGTCCTGGTTGTTCAGCACATCCCATATTCCGTCGCAAGCCAAAACCAAGAACTCGTGATCCTTCGTTATTTCCTTCGTGATCACATCCGGTTCGGCTGCAAACACACAATGCAGCCGGGAATGAGTCGAACACGATTGCTGCATTTGCACATGATCTTGAAATATATTCTGAAGCTTTGTGCTTTCAAATTCCTTTGTGGGCGCCTTTCCGCTACGCTCGCAGGTTGCGCATTTGCTAAGTCAACAAACACTCTCCAGGTTTGTCAGGATTTTCCTCCCTCCTCAAGAAAGGCGTTTTCACATACTATTAAACAGATAACAATCACCCATGCGTGCTTGTGATATATTTCGCACATTAGCGTAGTCGTGAACGTTCGTTTTATTCTGACCATTCACAGTGGCAACCAAGCGATCACAACGTAGGGTTAGGTTTTCACCATCCACAGCTACAACAACGTCTACTGCCCACAAATCTGTAAAATGCAATTGCTTATATTTTGCAATGCATGTTTTCCGAAAATATACAAGCGTGTTGTTTTGCAGCATGGAACCGAGGCAGCTGAGATCCAGAAGGGATTTGTTATTTGAACGCTAGGTGTTTTTTGGCTGCTTTTTAACATTGCGTCACATCGTCACAATATTAAATGATGTACCCTTCAAGAGTTATTCATAGCAACGTGATTGATTTTACTTTTACATCGAAAAATTACGAGAAAATCTGTGACTATGGGAGAGTTTGCTTAGGAGAGCCAAAAATGTCAAACAAAAAATAAACTTGGAAGAATGAAAATTTTTTCAAAAAAAGCAAGAATACAAGTTCGTTTAATTTTGTTGAAAAAGCGCGAGCTTACTAAGGCGGCAAATGTGGATGCGACACGTATATCTAATAGGAGAAATAGTTGACCAATGCATAAGCAAGAGAACGCGCATCAATATGAAGGTGCAGAGCCAAAATTAAGATCAGAAACAGTTAACAACAACAAAAGATCAATTTTTCCTAACCTGCGGAAAGATTCAATTAGGCTCAACTACTACACCCCAGGGACGATAAACAGGTATTTTATTGTCAAAAAGTTCGGTAAGTAATCGATCACTAACAATCTATGCAACAATGTAGTGTGCACCTAGGAGAGAGTCACTTTTTCCACGTACTGCCACATTTCGTCATTTTTGTGACTTCAACCGTTTGCTTTGCACATGTTAGGTAGCACATAACCTAGAATTTTCCAGAAAGCTCTGCTGATCAGCGCCGATCACTACTGTCCAACGTACAAACTAGCCCAGCATGTTCCATTGTTCAGCAGTATGAAACTGGCAACATCATGTATAATATGTAACGTACTACTACTGAAAAAAATGTCACCAGAGGCTTTTCGACCTTTTGACTTTTCAGCATAAAATTTGCTCCTACACGAAAACCATTGGACGCCATTATAAGATTTAAACAAACTGAAATCCCAAATGACTGCCTCCTTACCTGAGACGATTTGCTCTTCGACTCGTCGATTCTCATTTTTCTTGAATACAAAATCGCCAAATGCACGCGACAAAGCCAGGTTACCGTTGACGCGATTGAACTCAACGAAGCCACCAGCAGCGTTGATCCTCCGCATTTCGCGGTCGTGGTGCGGTTTGTGATCGAACGAGAGCAATTGGGCGTGGCCTCTAACACTGGCAACCGCCCTGGAATCTCCAACGTTGGCCTTGAAATCGAAAGTGTAGCTAAAGATTAGAAAATGCACACGACGTGAAATAGACCACCTCTAATTAAAACGACCGGCCGCACCAGCGGGCTGGAGAAGGATTTACCATAACGCACAGTCAGACGTTATTTCACTTATGATTAGATTATTCGATTGAAGGCGTCAGTCCATTATACCACAATTTTATAACTTTGAGATGTATCGAGCATTGAATTTCAGCAAATTCTGCATACTAACTACTCGATCAAAAGCGACCCCTTCGCTTGGCATAGCCACGGAAACAATATCGGCAGGTACCCGTTTGTTTTCATTCAAACCGTGATAATACCAACTCATGTGGAAGACTATGTTGAACAAATTGGTGAAAGCACTTCAAATAAAGTCTGACGCGAGGCAGCTCCAAGTGTTTTTAACGATTTATACGCTCTGGGCAAACAAAATTAGAAGAGGTACGTTTTCAATGACTGCAACGCTTATTGTCAAACAATACCTTTGCGCAAACATTGATCATAATCAGCCAAACAATATTTTCCGTTTGAAAGGAAAGCGAGAAGGTAAAGCTGGGTGGCTGAAGACTTTCCCAGTTTTGCTGCAAGGTTTTAACGTGGCCAGCGTTTGGGTGAGCCAGAAGCGTGCATTGCCAGAAGAGGATTCTTCACCGGCGTTTGTAGCAATATGCTTACTGTTGCCATCATAGTGCCGGACAATGGGAAGCACGAGCTCCATGTCAAAAGTCACGAGAAACGAAATTGTCTTCTGCACAACGCTTACTTTCAACTAACACAGACAATGAAGTGGAAAACGTTTATTCCTCCAACCATACCCGGCTGGATTGTCGCCAGAGAAACACGATATCCCACGGGTGGTAACACAGCTTTTGTTTAACGGTAAAGACAAAGAAATACCGAGACATTTTGAATCAAGCAAACTACATCACTCAATGCTTGGGCATAGAAGTCATCTACGCCACGGTACGTTTAAGTAATTTATTTAAAAAAACTGACAACGCAAGTGCACGCTTCATTATCAACGAAGTTTTTGGCAGCTTGGCAAAACGAAGCCTTTTCATGAAGAAATGGGAAACGCCATAAAACAAGCCTGAAGCAAAGATGTACTTCAGCAGCCCATGCTGACAACATAGCACTTTTCATAACAAACGAAGGAATTTTTACTTCCTCTTGCAAGTTCTATCAGTCACTCACAACGACTCTAAGTAAAATAAAAACGTTTAGGAAGTTTCACAAACATGATAGCAAATTTGTTGCTGATGATTGACCTAGTGAAACATTTCATGCAAGGGTTTCATCCAAGACACATTGCAAGGGACTGTACACCTGCAACTACATGCAGTGCTGCGAGATGTTAAAAAATCTGGAATAATTTCGCATGGTTATTGCACCTACACAATAAACTTTATTTCCTTTGAGCAAAGCAGCAACAGCAGTGCAGCCAGAGCCATCATCCTTCGCAACACATTCCTTGTTCAACTGCTCATCCAAGTTGAGAAACCCAGCTTTGCATGCTGCTGCTATGTCGCTTCGCCCTTGAAAGATGAAGTCGTATGCGCAATTACAAGACATATTTACATGCGTGTTCAGTACTATTAACGCGCAATAATGGGTTATAACAAACTAATTGGACTTTAATCATAAAACTAACAACTTCCATAAAAAATTGGATGATAACAAAGAAAGTTAACGTTACATAACATAAAACAGGTAGGTAGTCATCTTTATTAAAAGTTCATACTATGCCAAACAGCAAACACATCACCACTCTCTTTATAAACGCAAAGCACAAGCCAAACTAAAATATTCATACCAAACTAAAAATTTCAGTAATACACATATGAATATTAAGATGAATTATCTTCAAAAAAAATTGTCAAAATGTCACACAAGTCACATATGGATTCGCTTAACATGGTAAAATTTGAAAGCATACATTTAAATTGGTAATTTTTGAAATTCAGTGGACAATCTGTCAAACACTCCTGAATACCCAACACCTAGAGAAGACATCTAGTTGAGTGCAATGCAATATTTTACTTGACCTAATTAACAAATCAAACAGAAAAAAATTGTTGATGATGATTTGTTTATAAAAATAAATACCAGATTAAAATATTCGCGTCTATCTCACAGCAACACTTAATATCTATTGACAAATTTTACTTCCATCACTGTGGTTTACAAGCATTCAAGCAGATTGTTTTTCCTGAAAACACGTCATGCTCTGAACTCACAACATATTGGGTAGCAAGCTTGGGAAAAACAAGCAAAACAGAGCATGGTCAGCATACATGCTCCCTAAAAAAATGCAAAATTTTTATCATCTCCCATCACAAAACAAATACCACTAGCTGTCCAAAACTCATGAAGCACCAAATAAAATAGCAATCGGCTTTGAACCACAATTTTTTGCAACATCATCCTTGCGATGCTTTGTAAACAGTAATGAACAGCCTGTGACATAAATCAAATTGGAGAAAGATAATTGCTTACAATGAAAAATACTTACGGTATGCATTATGGCTAAGTATGCAGTTGTCTAAATGTTTAGCAGCATATTGAGCTGAAACTTGACCACCATGACCATCAAAGACAGCAAAAAAATGTGTGTCTTTTTCATCATTCAAACAAAGTTTGTGCACATGTTCATCTTCCATGTCTGTAATTGAAACTGTCAAGGACAAACCAATGATCTTACAAACAAGGATAAAGTTGCAACAAATATTTTCCAATTTCATGAATTGCTTACTAAATGATTGAAAGAAACTGGAGCCACATCATGATCAACCAAGCATGTACCAATAATATTAACTCTAGTTTCATCAACATTATGCGGATTCTTGTTGTTGTGCTGACATACAAAAAATTTTGACCTAACAAACGTCAACATAAATTTAAAATCAAACACTCATATTTCCAACGACATATAAACATCAATTTGTAACTCCCACAAAATAACAATATAAAACAAATTTTAAAAACTTGGTATTTGCACAGTATAAAGTGAATACAATTAACAAAAATCTACGAGATTTTTGACAAATAAAAACTGTTATGATAAATAAATACAGGTTATTCAATGTGGCAAACTGCTGGTACGTAAACAAACCGAAGCAGGTAGCATAAAGAAGAAGTTTAGTACGAATGTCTCTACTTATTGCTGATTCTATACATATTTGCAATTAGTCCTGTGTGATCCTACTGCTGTATTTGGCATCAAATCTTCGATGCACTTTTACATGGTATCATAAACAACATTTGATTAACTACGATGTTGCTGATACCTACATAATTAATTTTTATGAGGAATTTTTGTGAAATAATCCTAAATATTACTCCAAACGAAATACGTAAGTAGCATTTGTGTGATCATTGGTTTTTAAATAAAAGAACAAAATACATGATTTGTCAACTCCAAATCATGAAGAAAACACTAGCCATGATGTGTAACCCGAAAACACACCATGGCTCAACAATAAAATGAGACTAATTTTCCCAAAAAAAGGATACTACACTTTGTCTAATCTGGTAGATTGTTCCACACATAAACGTTTGATAATCGAGTTTTGATGTACTAATCTTACTAATTATGTTCTTTTAATTTGATATCCAAAAATATCAATTCTGGTTCCTAAAAGCAAGTTTAAATCAACACTAAAACACATGTTATAGAAGTTCAATTTAACAACTCTTTAAAAAATCTGAACTAAAACAGACAATTTATAAAGGATACTGATTCTCCATCCTTGCATACATGATGTTCCAACTTTTAAACTATGATTTTCATCACTTGATGTTTCCTTTTTTGTTACAGGTTCTGACAAAGTTTGGCCCATTCTTCTGTATGAACTAAGATGACTAACAAATCGCACTTTTATGCGAAAAGCTTCTCCACACTGTAAATCAGAAGTGACAGGCAAGATGTGCCTTCTCTGTTGTGATCCAACAAATGTCCTTGGGTCCACTGAAGAGTTGCTGCTGATCTTTTCAAGTCCTGGCTTTTTTAAGAGAAGTCTTCCACTGGCACTGTGTTGAATGGGTTTCCTATGCAGATCTACACGTCTCGCAGTGACTGAAAACAATGATTGATCTGGAACAGTGTACTTCCCACCAGCACCAATGCAATGCCACACTTTGCAATTGTGTGAAGGGTACTTTTTGTTGAAAAATGAAGATGCCTCATTCAAAACAGGCTGTTGGCAAGAGCTGTTCAGTAAACAACTATTCAACACTACTTTTTCCTTACTTGCAGGTAAACCACCAACATAAAAACTTGTTTGGTATCCTTTACCTAATGAAGCATGGCTGGTTACAGACACAGAGTTGGGCAGCATATTGCACTCAACACATACAAACCATTACTGAATTTGAAACAGAGGTGATGAACCAATCACCATTTAAATCTGCCATTGTAAGGCAGGGCCACGTATTTACACAATCCACATGGGAGCAACAATACATGACAACACAATAGCAACATCCTTGTTTCAAGGTGTTCTAGTGAGTCCAATATGTATGTTGCACAAGACATACACATCTTGAGGGCAGACACAAAGCAGTTGGTACACAAAAATAACAATGCTTTGTTGATTTATGTGCAACAATTATGCCCACACAAATACTTTCAAATAACTCTGAGAACATGATCTTCTGTTGTATTCATAATGTGAATCAAAACTAATAAAACTGCTAGCTTTTCATAGAACATGCTATTGACTAGCCCATATTCAAACATCAGACTGAGAAAAATCAATATCTTATTAGCTGCATTTTACAGGTAGAAAGATTTACCTATTTTTGCAAGACTTAGCAGTTTTTTAACTTAGCAGTTGCAAACACAATGGACCCAGTTTTCTGATGAAAATAATTGGTTTCATTGTGAGATGTTGAACGTCCATGCAATAAGACTAAATAATCTAATTCTATAAAAATGTTTTTGGATAAACATTGACAATTAACTTGTGTACTAATGTCTTACTACTGCAGTGTGCTGCACATGACATTCATTGGTAATTACTAATGAAAAGCAAACCAATATCTTACTCAAAGTCTGATCAAGCTAAACTGAAACACAAGTTTAACAAACCAAAGGTGACTCAACTCTAATTATGAAATGATCAGATTAAGTCCAAACACAAAATTGTCAATCTTGCTACACTTGCAGAGCAGAGTACTGCTTGGTGTTAGCACTAAAACCCTGGTTTTCATACTGAGTAGCCACAGTTCTGAGTATGCTCCGCTGATCAGACCACAAAGCTTAAGACAATGAACGTCTGGAAATCGATTACAATATATTTTTTTAAATTTTAACAAAGCTTATTAATTTTGGAATTACCAATATGATATCTGTAAATTCTTTACCAATATGATATCTATAAATTATTTTTCTTTGCCAGCCATAATTTTACTTCTTTTTAAGTACATATATTTATATACACAGACTGTGAAGTAAAAAAGCACATTATTTGAGAAAAATTGCTGATTTACTGTGGATTGGGGATTGCTTAAAGGCATTTCCAACATTGTTTCACTAATGTTCAAAGTTCATGCCAATACTGCTGTTTGTTGAACAATTATTTTTGGCATGTTGCAGGCAGTGCATAAGACAGGAAAGGTTGTTCATAACATACTTTACAAATGGTTGTTTGTGTGATGTTAAAATTTGTTTCTAATTCCATTCTGTACTGCCGTTAGATGCTTTGAAGTAGTGTCATTTACCCACTTTACATTGCACTATTATCAGAGTCGTGTTGGATTGGGAATCTGACAAATCGATCAAGCATGACTGTGAATCTCTCACTGAGTTGCTTGAGTGAGCATTTTATGAACCATATCTGATTCAGCAAGTCCAACTAGCAGAGGTAGGTTGGGAATTCGACAATAAGGATTCGAGCAGAAAAGAGGTTGGGCAGTTTGTATTGAGTTTTGGGCAACTTATGCTGTATTGGTCTGATGTTTACAAAAAATTCTGTGGAACAGATTAGCCTCTTTAAGCTAATCTGTAGCAAAGTACAACATCAAGAAAATGATTAACAGTTTTGTCTGTAGGCTAACTATACCTAGGGAAACAATCTGCAAAATTGAATCTGTTAAGCAAAATGAAAAATTATTCAATAGGCTACAAGAGATTAGCAACTGGACTAAAGGACTATTACATGGTTGATGTAGCTGATGTCTGAGATTAGCGTATGTAACATTGTACTACTACGGTTACCTTAACTAACTTGTCAAGACTTGGTATGGTGAAGCTAAGCATACACTGTCAAAAATTCAGGTAACTTTAATTTTTCACAGGTGTTTGAGGACAAAACCCTGAATTTTCTCCAACTGTTTGAGGACATAACGTTTGTCTAAAATACTTCCTTGAAAGCTAGAAGAGATGTTAAGCAATACCCCAATACTGATTAATAGGTTTTCATTACATGTTGGTTAGTAGATTCGTCCTGTGCAAAATATGTAATATTAAAAGTGGATGACGTCAGTACACACTTTGAGCCTTGTCTTGCAATTTTGGTTTCCTCACTTCATAATGGAACACATGGAGTAGCATAAACAGTATCCTAAGTTTATGTAATAGCTTGCAGTTGTAATTTGGTGAATTGCAGTACCTAGCACCTACTGTCCATAGCCCACGACTTACAAAGTGCCGTGAATCACCATGTATGACACTCCATTTTATTGCACTGCAGAAAAGTGGTTAATGATCCTGACTGAAATCAACCAAGTGGCTTTGCAGTGTGCACAAAAAACTTGTGTTTTTTTTTCAAATTTCGTTGTTGGAAACGGTATAAAAATGCGGTTCTAGGCTGAGTTTAAGTAGCATTAGGTTTTGAAGTGAGAATCCAAATTCTATGTGGCCCAGAGCCTGTTTGAAAGCATGGTACCTTTGAGTTGGTCCACCTAGGCAGTACAAATGCATGGAAAGCATGAAATAATGTGTTACAAACGTTTCTGTAAGTATATTTAGGCATGTTGATAAAGTCTACTTTTACGTCTCAAAAAACAGTGAAACTTTTGCAGAAGAAGTGCCTCCAGTAAGACTAGGCTTGTTTCAGTAGTATGTAGCCTAAAATGTTTTGGAAATGATTTAATAAATGTTGGCAATTGATTAGTTTGAAAGCAATAAACAAAACGTTTGCCAGGTTTACCATTTCAGGCTAAAGCTGGAAATGCCTAGCAGCATCTGCCTTCTGCAGACGCAGATAGCATTTGAATTTCCTGTAGAAACTGTGAAGTAACTGTGGATATTGTGGTGGGGAAACCACCCGGTGCTGAATGTGTCGCGAAAGTTGCGTTTCTTAAAACATTGGTGGGTCATCGACCCATAGCATAACCTTATAAAGGTTGTACACCACCAAGACAAAACTTCGCAATAAATATTTGAAAATAGGCGTTGATCATCGTAGTAGTAATCAAAATGTCAGCAAAGCCTACTCTTGAAATCTTATTCACAGACACCTCAGGTGTTCACCAACCAAGATTAAGAACCACAGTAAGAGTTCATCAACACATTTAAAAATGTTTGTAATTTTGATAATCAGTAGAATATTTTAGCTACACGTACGTTTGACATACAAAGTTACTGTTTAAATTCATTTGAGACTTGGCTGAATTACTGTATTTTTCAGGCCAAATAAGGCGCACTGGATTATAAGGTATAGCATCAATGATTGAATGCTCATTATTCTATTTTCATAAATGAGACACACCGGAATATAAAGTGCATTAAATGAAGCAGAACTTAGTCTGTCGAATTGCACACAAAGGAGTGTAACACTTTGAGAGGCGGTCTACAAATATATCGTACCTGGATTTCGGCCTAAAACCAGCAGTTGTCGGTTGTCTTACCAACACCATAGCTCCTCCGCCAATTGCACTAGAGAGCTGTTCAAACCCTTAAAAGATTCGGCAAGTCTTCTAGTCTGCACTCGAAAAAAATTTTTTGGTTGAGGGTTGCGGATTTTTTGTGAGTAACATCACAAGTGAAGTAGTTTTTGGGCAATTTTGGCTCATGTTACCTCGCCTAGGCCCAACCACTAGTTCAAGTCTTTGCAACTCTATAACTCGCCAGTCAATGGTGCTAGAGAGCTGTTCAAACACTCCAAAGAGTAGGCAAGTCAGGTTTCACTCAGGTTTTTACTGAAAACTAGGCTAAAATTAAAGACTGACTTTCTAGTGTTTCTGATTCAAAAGTTATGGCCACAAGAACTAACTTTGGGTAAAAATTACCCAAAAGATTTTTTACCCATAGTTTGGTTATTTTACCCTTAACCCATAAGGCTTTTTTGGGCCGATATTGATGGTTTTCATTTTTCATTGCCAATGACCCATGCATATATTTTTGCATTACTCAAAACTTAGCTGAAACACTTTGCAATGCATTTTTTCCTTCAGCATGTAGGCCACATAAACAACGGTAATAATTACACAAGTTCCAATTGTGAAAGAACATGTTGTCATTGTGGTAAGTTAGAGTGTCTGTTCTGAATTTAGCCGAACTCTATTGGTTGAAGTGTTCATGGCATGTTTGGAACTCACATGACTTCCTCAGTTGACCATGACATGTATAACTGCTCACTCCGATAGACCAGTGTTGACCTGGTTTCAGTGCTGGCAAACTGTTAGCAGCTTCTTGACCTGTGTTGTGTGAACTGTAAGCTAAACGCTAACTGCAAACCTAAAGTTTAAACTCCTAGTCTTTTTGTGCATCGTACCTGTCACGTGACCACTTCAAGCAATCGTGTTCGACTAAAGGCATAAAATCCCCCAGCACAGCTTTTGACTCCTGATGTAAAAAAGACACTACCTTGCAAATAAGCAATAAAATATACAATTGACACTTAGAATGAGAGCAAGGAGTAATTATGAAGATGATTATTGTATGAAGAACAGTTATAGAATCCATCCAAAAATGTAGTTTAACAGGTTGAATACAAAACAGAGTTGCAGCATGTTCGTTAACAATATTTGAGTAACACATTACCATAGGCACTCAAAAAAGAAGGGGACAGTATTGTTATTATTGGAGACGTATTATTTTGAGAACCCCCAAAAAATTTTTATAAGACTGCCTTAGCTGTATCAGAGTGGTGACCAATGACCATCACACACAATGCTACATTACGAATATTAACCAACTCCCAAGATGTTTTCATGTACCATCAGGGCTAATGCAGTCCCTAGCATAACCCTTAATCAAGCAAATCATCATGTGTTATGGCAAAGTACTTCCTTGTGTAGGCCCATCTATATGTCTATGCTCAGGTCTCACAAGTAGGCAGACAACAATATGCGACTCATTACTAACAGAAACTGTCACTTCACTGTGACGAACAACCATGTAACATCGAATTATGCACAAACCTGAGTCACTAAAACGATTAACCACCACATAATTTACCCTGATTTGTTCACAGGTAGTTATCTGCTTACCGCACAAAAACCTGCGAGCAAATGTTACGTCATAGAACGGTTTATCAGGCTGATCGCAGCAGTCTGATTTTTATGCACTGTTTGGTGTAGTGGGAGGGTTTGTGCCGTAAGAACATGACAGAGAATTTACGTTAATCAATCAAAAACAAAGTAGAAACTTGGGATTCTGAACACTCTGTGCAGAGTCATAGCATAGTGACTTTTATGATCAAATATTGTTGATATATATCGGTAGATTTTCACCAATATGATACATTGGCAACATCACCATATTGGCTGATATATAGCAGCATGCCCATGCATTGGTTGAGCTCCAAAAGACACGGTTCCAATTAGCTAATCTAAATAAGCAGCTGTCACCATTGGGATGGCCAGAAAACAGATTTACTATTTTTGGGCAAGAAGTCAAAGCCAACATCATAATGATTTGATGTTGGCCTGCAGGTGCCAAGCTGCATTAAATAACTTGTCTCACATTCAACAAAGTTGTGGCGCAAGTGTAGTTGAATTGTCATAAACACACATCATCGCATCATAGAACGTGGTGGGAGTAGAAAATGATTATCGTGTAAAAAGTGCACAGCCACATCCCGAATTCTTGTCGAATTACAGAAAGCCACATGGGCGCAATTTGGTGGGGAACATGAGGGACGTGTCCCCCTCACTTTTTTCTCTCTTTATTTGGAAAGGTTTCAAAAATAAGTAATGTTTGCCACATTTTGTGTGAAGAGCTTTTCATGTTAAATGGTAGGCCATACACAGCCAAGTTGATGTTGAAACAGAGTTTGGTGTGGTATCACTGATTCCATTACTTCATGAATTTTAGCTTAGATAAAATAATTTTTAGCGTTTTTCAAGTTTCTAGAGACCGTGAAAGATGTTTAACTGCTTTTGTCCAACATTTTACCTCATGTGATATGCTGTTAGAAAGGTTATTTTTTTGTAAAAGTGAGAGTATTACTGCTGCACGTGTGAGAGACCACAGTACAGCCACGATTTGTTGCATGCAAAAATATAACTGGCTTTGCTGTAACGTTGTCAAATATTCAGAAACAGACAGTGTATAATTTGATGATGCTAGGGTATATAATGTTAGAAAGTTAGATTTTCAGCAAATCTCTGCGAATCTTTTGCCGAAGACAAAAAGCAGCACCATTGTGGAGACAGTTTTAGGATGGGGAGTTTAGCAAAAGACTGTTTTCAACCATTAGTGAACAGGATTTCAATCAAAACATTGGAGAAATAGCCACAGTATTTGCTCAACTGCATATTGACCTATAGCTCAAAATGAGGGGAGTTGACTCTGAAATAAATATAAAATATACATTTATCCTCACTTCTTGTAATGTCGCAACCAAGGTGACCAAAAAATCCAAGAGATATTTTTTCCTTAACTCTTACACTTTGTGCTTGTGCTGAATGCATTGGTTCGTAAGTATCTGATTTGCTTGAGTTTAACCAAACCCACAATGCAGCAATGTTTTCATCTAAGTGCGAAACATTTGCTCTACAGATACATCACCCCTAATTTTCTCGGACATTCTTTTCATGTTGAAAGTGAAATTTCGTACGTTTTCGCCAATTCACCGTTGTGCACTTTGATTTAATCTCAAATTATTTTTGCTTGGTTATGCAAGTAGAACTTTGAGAATGAAACTTTTGACATGGGGAAGAGTTATAAGTCTGGCCGGGCTTGTCGGACTGGATTTAAGTTTGTCAAAATGTTTCGGGCCAATGTCGTGCATGCATGCAAAAACTTTTTTATAACATTGAGAGTAACAACTTTTTTCTTTCCTGACATAGATTTGTTGTGCTCACTGCGGTAACTTCCATGAGTGAAGTGATTTTTCTTCAGCTAATTCTGTTTGCAAACACAGCTGCGTTCTTTCTTCTCTGCTGGGATTAATCTCACACGTTTTTGAGAAGGCGACAGCAGTGAGGAACTTAGCACGCTATGGTGTTGCATTGAAAAGATCAATCACTCACACAATTCTTGGCTTGTTTTAAGAAGCCAACAAGCCGGCTTTTCGTATCTATATAGCTATCCTAGAAAGTTTCTTTTATAGCTATAGCGCCATCGTAGATAGTTTCGTGATTGTTTCTTTTTTTCTTGAGAAACATTATATTCAGTAGTATTATTGTTGACTAACATGCTACGTTTGTGCCAGATAATGCCAATGTTTCAGTCAAGGTAGTTGCTATTTTCAATGTGATAAACTGTGTACCTGCGACTACACTAACACACGTTTTTTGTTCTCCACAGTTGCGCATATCAAACTCCCTCAGTAGTTTGGCTTTCAGGCCTAAATCTGGCTCGAGCCGGCTTTGGGCTTGTGATTTCGGCCTCAAGCCAGGTTCAGGCTTCAAAATGAGGCCCTTTTACAACTCTGTGTGGGTATGTATGCAGGGGCCAATAAGGGGAGATTGAAAGGATACGTCTTCCACCCACCAACAGTAAAAATAGATTGAAATCATTTTGTGAAGTAGGTTACGCTAATTTTAGGCCAAATGTTTTTTCTGCTGATAAGACAATATCAATGGAGATTTTGGTAGGGGTGGGGCTGCATGCAATGATGCCCAGTTGCATTAAAAATATTTGTAGCTTTTTCAAAAAACGGGAATGTGCCAGAAAAATATGTATCGTCTTTGTAACATTTAGCGACTTGAACAAAACAAAATCGCGCTGTAACCCACACTAAAAAAATGGATGAGAACTGAAGTGTTCTACTGACAGCTCAGATAAAACCCAATTGATGTGTTCTGCTATATTGTTGTGCTTGTTTACCTCCAAATACAATATTAATGGAAACAGGCTGAACTACAGTACCTACTATAGTGTCCAGCAACAAATTTAAGTATATTGATATGTAAATCATCCGCAAGGACAAAGCGTGCTTAGTGTTGCTCTCAAAACACATCTAGAAAATAAGATTGGGAATCTGTATACATAAAACGTCACTTTTGCATAGACCCGATGACTATATTGGTTTCACACCAAGCCGTCCCTCCCATATTTTACAACAAAATTGCGCCCATGGAAAGGCATAGCAGTATTCCACACTATGTGGAGTTGTGCTTAAGTGTATAACTTCGTGTTTATCTGGAATTAGGTGAGCCACTCTGCGATGTAACCGGCTACCTTCTTGAAATTTCAAAGAGCACCATGCTGTTTCAAACGCGAGACCGTCATAGATGTCAACACTTTTCAGCTACAATGTCTCAATGAATGCCTCTGTATCACCAATTCATTTGTATTTGATTGTGATGTTAGCTAGGTTAGCTTAGGGTTAGGTTAGCATTAGGTTATGATTAGGGTTAGGTTTTATCTTTTACATTCAAAACAGTAACTACACCCCTTAAAAACTATTGAAAAGAAAAAAAAGTTTCAAATGGATTGGTGGTACAGAGGCATTCATTGAGACATTGTTTGCAACAAATCTAAGTCCTCAAATAAGGTTTGCAGATTTGTTTGAAAATTGATGTTGAAGTTACAAATTTTATAAACTTTTATGCTGATTTAAAAGTACTTAGCATAAACATGTCAAATTTGGCAATTGCTTTGGTAATGCATGTCTCTGCATACCCATACCAATAAAAAATTTGACAACTTTTAATGGGCTAGTTCATTTTTACCCCCAACAGATGTATTGACTTGGGCAAAAAAAACTAGTTACTTTTAACCCCAAACAAGATTTTTCACCCCATGCTTGTATTTTTGTATGATCTTACTATAAAACAGATAAAGTAAATTTCTCTATAGTACTATTCTGCAAAAAACAAGAACCTTCATTTGTTGTTTGATGTTTCAGCTGCATTGTAAATATATTTGATTATTATAATAGCTCACAGGCAATTGCCAATTATATTTGTGGGTCTAGAACAGAGGTTCTTACACTGTTTTAGATGCATCTTCTTTGGCATTAGTCATTGATGGCTCTCAGAGTGTCAACACTTTGAGAGCCGGTGTACAATATATTTGTATCTAGATTTCAGCCTAAAAACAGCAGTTTTTGGTTGCCTTACCAACGCCATAGCTCCTCTGCCGATTGCGCTAGTGAGCTGTTAAATGGCTCAAACGGATCGGCCAGTCTTTTAGATTTCACTCATTTAGAAAAAAATTTTTGGTTGTGGGTTAAGGATTTTTTGTGAGTGACGTCATAAGTAAAGCAGTTTTGAGATCATTTTGGCTCATGTTTCCTGGCCTAGGGCCCAACTGCTAGGCCAAAGTATTTTGCTGAAGTTTTCATTGGAAACTAGGGTCGAGTCCGAGTCTTTTGAGCCTTTGATCGACTTTTTTGTGTTTCTGGTTTAAAAGTTATGATCTAAAATAAACAAATTAATTAGTTATCTAATTAGTCAAATATTTTGATTAGTTTGGATCATAACTTTGAACCCAAAACCCCAGCAAGTCATCCAAAGTATCAAAAGACTTGGACTGTAGCCTAGTTTCCAATAAGAACTTCAGCAAAATACTACCATCTAACGGTTGGTGCCTAGGGCCAGGTTAAGTGGGCCAAGGTGGTCTAAAAGTCTTCCACTTATGACGTCACTCACAAGAAATTCACATCCCCCAACCAAAAAACTTTTTTCGAGTGCAATCTAGAAGACTTGCTGCGTCTTTTGACACTTCGACCAGGTCCGTAACCCGTACAGAAGCAGAGTAATTTCAGAAGCAAAGCCACTTGCGTTTCGGTGTTTTTTTTCAAAAATTCCCTTTTTTGGCCGTACGCCAAAGTGTTTACAATCTCTTATATCTGTAAAATATATTTTTTAAATATTCCCTAAAAAAGTATGCTACACGCTAGTGTTTGACACTGCTTGACAACCACACCATCCGTATATCATAAAAAATAACAATGTCTGAAATGACTTCCTGAACTGTGTATAGCCAGGCCCGTAACCACCTTTGGACACTATGGAGGCGAAGAGTTTTCTGAGAGGGGCCAAATTATTATGTACAACACATTTTTCTAAGGGCAAAAAATTTCCAAGAGCGAAGCCATACTGCAGCCCTTAGTTACAGGCCTAGTTAGAAGTAAAATGGATCTTCTTAAACTTGGAAATGACAACTCAAGTCCCACTCCAAGACTCTAATAACTAAATGACTATCACGTTTCAAGAAATCTTTCCAGGGGGAGCAACATCCACAATGGAGTTTTCAAACTTGTGGAAGCATTGTTACAGCATCTCTCATGCTTCTTTTAACAAATCATAAAATTGCATGGTTTACCGCTATCAGCAGTCACTGTCTTACTGCATTACCTGCCAAGATGTCTGTGTTCAACAGTCACATTCCGCAAAATGCTTATTACCATAACTTGGAAGTGAACCTTTGAAGATTTGTTGCCATGTTATTGTTACGCAATGAAGAACAATAATGGAGCATACTGCTCACAAGTTTCGCAACCTGCTTCTGCGAACAAATAAAAAGACATCAATGAACTAAAAGTTTATGGCTGCAAGACACCTGAACTATCAATGAACCTGGTTCTTGTGCAGTGAGTGTCAACAGTAAATAAACAGTTATTGCAAAAAATAAATCAATCAATTGGAAGTAAGCTGCTGACATCATGTTTACCAGAAATTTTTGGTTCTTAGTCCAATTTCCAAGGGGAGCCAAATGCCCGTTTTGCTGACCCCCTGCAGACGTCCATGCTGTATTAGTGATTCAACTCACAACGAACAGGTCGAAACAAGTGTGTGTCATAGGCCTATTAACTTCGATAGCATTTTTTATAAGAAAGTGACTACGGATACACCTGGCCTGACACAATTCAAATAAAAGGGTCAGTTTGTCATTCACACATCGTGGGTCTCGTAGTGTAGCGGTTATGCGTTACAGCTGCTATGCCAATGATTTTCAGTTCGACTCTCACCTTCCCAACTTCACTTTTTTTTCTTTACTTTTTTTCAGGTTTTTGTGTTACCTTTACAGATCCGGTTAGCAACAGGTTAGCGTTACCTTAGGGTTAGGTTAGCATTAGGTTAGGGCTATGGTTAAGGTTTGTCTTTTACGTTTACTTCGTTTCTGTTGAGCTTACTACACTCTTGTCGTACGTTACTGTTATGTCACATGTGGCGTATGAATAAGTTTTCAAATTTCAAGACACAAAGACGTATCCATAGCCACTGCCTTTTGTTAATGTAACATTGTTCAGCTCTCAAAAAATCTTTGTTTTGGAAAGTTTTTGATTGGTTGCAGATCATCTACATTAGGGGTGTAGAACCTTTTGCTAATGTCAGCCACAGTACTTTTACTTATAAGTATGGCTGCTAATGAGTTCGAGTTATATTTATGAGATACGTTTAATTAAAGAACAGGTTACTGCCAAGTTTGAACCAACACAGAACACATTAAAACATAAATTCAATTGCGTATTCATTCTGTAACTCTTTGTGACATTGTCATCCAGATTGTTAAGCATATTGTCGACTGATTCTCTTGCCTTGCGTTTGTTTTGTTTCAATATACGCCAGCACGGCCGTCAAATCTTATATTTTAAATTACATGTGGATGGCCACGAACTCCATTATCGAAGGCTGCATGTGGCGTAGTTTGTGCACCGTTGATCTACATTTTGACGTAAGCCTGCAGTTTTTCTTATTGGCACATTTTAACATAGATTACTTCCAAATATTTTCTATTTTCTAAAAATCAAATTAACTCGATGACATCACAAATTACAAATGATGTAAGATGCAACCCGTAGACGTAGACCTCCCATTAGAATACGAACACTCCAGTATTTGGCCATTCAAGCAACAGCAACATGTGTTCTTTTTTAACTTTTTCGGCTTCGTCTGTATTCTACTTGACATCGCATAGTGTCTGCCTGTCTGGAAGCTGGTGGTGCAGCAGTTGCTTTTTAAATCAACTCTGTATGGTGGAGGTAAAAACAGTCGCTTGCAAATCAACCCCTACGCTGAAGGTTCAAGCAGTTGCTTTACAAAGCAACTCCCTATGCTGGAGGTACAAACAGCTGCTTTATAAATCAACCCCTACATTGGAGGTACAATCAGTTGCTTTCTAAATCAACCCCTATGCTAAAGGTACAATAAGTTGCTTTCTAAATCAACCCCTATGCTGGAGGTACAATCAGTTGCTTTATAAAACAATTTCCTATGCTGGAGGTACAAACAGTTCCTTTGTTTATATATCAACTCCCGGAGCCCTATGAAAGGTGGAGCTCTGTAAATAGCTGAGCTCGCTTACAGAGGTTTGATGACATAACCGGAGTGAAAAAAAGTTGCGTTGCAAAAGGAATAAACGGAAAAAAGCAGAGGAAAAATAGCTTATTATTGCAAATTAATATGCGCTTGTCCCCCAAACATCTAATGCATGGATGTTTGCGATGTTTAAAAATTTTACACATTCACAACTGTTGAAACCTATTTTTTTGTCCACGAACCATTTTGAAACTCAGATTTATGATCAAAAATTATCAAACTTCAGAATAGATCTCTTTTACCCTAGTGTAGGCCTAATATCACCTTTTGCAGTAAAACAATGTTTACTACCGTTTACTTTGGTTCTCATTGCTCAACGCAAAATATCAGTTTTAGTGACTTGTTGTTTTGTTTTGTTTTTCATATACCTAATACTTACTGAAATCAATAATGATTATATACTGCTAATAATACTGTAACCTGCTCACATCCTTTACTCTTCAACTTCATTTGGTGACACCATGCAT
>Ga0210059_1003389_pt1 | contig 25449 bp, 13 predicted proteins | sample Ectturendosymbi2_FD_188042 | JGI IMG/M metagenome (GOLD analysis project Ga0210059, IMG submission 188042) | Ecteinascidia turbinata endosymbiont from Florida, USA - Sample 2 (SPAdes) (version 2) | ecosystem: Host-associated > Tunicates > Ascidians > Unclassified | place: Key West, Florida... | reverse complement strand
TTAATTTGTATCGGGGAGCATGCCTAACAGGATTTGATTTATGACTTGTCAAAGTAGGTCCCAAAAGAGTGTCAAGCTTCTAGTTTTGTTTTTACCTTTAAATCGTCAAACAAAGTAACAGAGAGTAGCTCTATCAACACTAAGTCATTGGACTAAGTGACAGGGGGTACTTAAGCCAACGCCAAGTCATCGGACAAGGTGACAGAGAGTAGCTCTGCCAGAACCAATTCTTCAGACAAGGGTAGCAAGGTGATGCCTTAGGATCGAGCAAAACAATAAATTGCCTTTTGACCATATCGATCCTTGGGGCAGGTGGCGTGGCTGAATTCCAACTAGAACTGAACAAGGCGTCGGCCTTTTGACAATACCAGTTCCAGTGGTGGGCGGCCAATTTGGGCAAGCCAAATTTGCGGGTCGAGTGTCAGCAATTCACCCGGACACGCCACTACTTTGACCAGAAAACAGGTCATTGACAACTGTTTCTAGTCTGAGAACTTAAGCCGCGAGACCCTCTGTAGCACGTAAAATGAACTACACCAATACGTACAGGAAAAGCAGCACTCACAACCACCCGTCGAGCTAGGATGGCCATGAGGCAAAGCTCTCGTTTTACTTCAAATGGCTAAACTTACTCAAAGGCAGCGTAGACCAAAAGAAGGAGTCCTCAGTCCATGGTCGGAAAGCGAACTGGACTGGGTAGCCAAAATCGCGGTTTATATACCCAGATTTGGTGGAATTTCCCTAATTAATCGTTTATTGATTATTAGTTGAACATTGCCTTATAAGGTTTTATGGGAAACTCCTAATTAATCATTTATTGACTACTAGTTGAACATTGCCTTACAAGGTATTTTTATGGGGTTTTTAGGCATGTTTCTTGATTACATCATTAATGGAAAGTTTTCTGTAATTTTCCATAACATCATGTTTGGGGGCTTTCTTTCAGCTTTGATTGTTTCTTTTCTTCGTTCTTTATTTTTTCAAACCAAATTTTATTTGATTTAATCCATTTGTAGTTTGTCTTTAGATTCCAGACCGACCTGCCTGAAACTTTGTGTTGCTTGGCAACGCTGTGTAAACGTGGTGTTTTGCTTGTCACGTGTTTCGTGGTTGTCTGATCACGGCGTTTGTGTTGCCGTTCAGCAGGTCTTATTCTTGTCGTTGGACGTTTGGACTTTGCTTTCTTTTGGTGAAAGCAACATTTAATATGTACAGACCAGAATGTGTCTGCTACACTGTTGACACCATATAGCACCAATCACCTGCATGCTTTTATTTGTTCGTGACGGATGCTTGTGGAGCTGTCTTACACATGCGCACCCTCTCGTTTCGTAGCGATTCACTAAGAAAGTCTCTGCCACCGTTTCAAAGTACATGCCTGTAATTTAAGGTTTTGTTCAAGTTTTGCTTGTCGAAAGGTTGTGGCGGGCAGGTGCTTCTAGACAGATTAGTTTTTTGGGCCTACAAGGTCCATTTCAGGAATGCTTTAAGGGCCGTTTACATCTTTGGCTGTAACGAATAGCCTGCGAGCCCATCACTGCACAATCACCATGTTCAAATGCTTTTACAGACTTTTTCCGGTGACAACACCTGAGTAGACTAAGCAATGAAACTGTCAGTCTAAATTGCTCGTTTGGATTTGGCATTAAATTGATATCGCCTAAGAACAAATTACACACAGAATTAAAACACTAACTTTGTACACGCTACACAGCTCTTGCGTTTGCTCTTCTGGTATGTATTGATAATTACTTATTCCAAATAACTTGCAAATGCGCTTGTGCATCAGAGTGCAAACTTGCAAAATATCAAAAAAGTTTTCAAACTTAAATCTTTACCTGACCCGTAACGAATTTACAAATTTACACGTAAGTCATCAACTAATTCGAGGTACACCTACAGCGTACAAAGCTCAGTCAAAAGAACTGCAACAAACTGGAAAATGTATATGAAGGCAGTTTATTCTTCTTCCTGGCCGTGAGTAATTATGTAACACAAAGCTTTGTAGTCCATGTTTCCAGCAACGTCAATAGGTGCAATCTCGAACATTTGATTCACCTGCAAAGTTCAGCATCTTGTAAATCGGTACTTGAAAAAAAATTGAGCCAAACCCAACAAATTTTCTGTAAATGGTATAACTCCCTGTACAGGTTTAACTGAAGCAGGTAATAATTTTAATCAAACTTCTATTAATAGTTTTGTTAATTTATTGACGCAGGTAAATAAATTTATTAAAAATTATATTAAACTGCACCGGGCGGATCTCCGGAAACCTTTCCTACAGATTAACATACTGTTGCCATTTTTTCAAAGTTAGTTGGACGCACGGGGTGCAAGGGGGGCACAATTCCCCGGGGGATGAACCACTAAGCGGGCGCCAAATCACTGCGGGCGGGCGCCGAAAACTCCCAACAATATCACAAGCACTTTCTTGAAAACAGTACATTTGCTTCTGAAAGACCGTAGGTTCGAACATGGGGGCGCCAAACTTGTTTTGTTGCCCCGGGCGCCATCTAACCTCGTAACGCTCCTGGGTGGATGTTGTGTAAATGTCGAAAATTATTTTGATGGCTAAAGGTTTGCATGTAAACGTTCTATGACGTGGATGAGTGCAGTGGGTCCAAATTCGTTTTTGAAAAGCCAAAGATGCTGGGCTGTAATGTTGGCAGGTTTATGTGAAAATACCCTGCAAGATCTTGCTGACTAACTCCAACTGATTAGCTACTCTCATTTTAAGATCGAACAAAAAATGTTTTTCAAAAAAATGTAATCTAGTAACTGCTGTGGTGAAAGTTGGTTTGGGTTTGAAACGAAAACTAATATATTTTTGCTGCTTGCTTTAGCTTTCTCTTGTTACAAATGCATCTTTGAAAATATTCAAAAATTCCTAAATCTCCAAACGTTTTTTGATAGTTTGCTGCATTTGTTTTTTTTCGTTTTCACTCTTCTAAGTCATCCACTTTTCAATAAAATTTATAGAGATACTCATTTTCAGAATAAATTACAAATTCACAGAGAAAAGAGTTGCGAGTGTGTTTATCATGACGTTCAATCTAAAACTAATTAACCCATAAAAGAAAAGCTTTCAGCACTTATACTACATGTCCATATTTGCTTGCTTCGAAACGTTCCTTTACGAATGAAAACGTGCGTAATAATAAGTTAAAAGTGCAGCGTTATTTAACTTTCCAAGCACTACTAACAAGGTTTTGATCAGTTTTTCCCTCTCTTACATCCGCTGTTAATGAAGAAATGATAAAAGAGGGAATAAATTACGCTTCTGAAAACAGCAAAAAATTAAAAAATAAAACAGCAGCAAAATTTAATGTGGGTTGTTCTTCGTCTGGCCTGTATATTATGTCAAACAAAAAGTTGCTTTTTCTGTTTTTCTGAAATATCCCAATGAAGCGACAGGGGTGGTATAGAATAATAGCAACCACAACAAAAGTCAGCACTGAACACAGTCTACGACATGCTCGGCTTATAGAAGCAATTAAACTCTATATCTTCATCAAACAACGAAGAAGCGATTAATCATAACTGACTTTTGGAATCAACCTCTCATGATCCTTGAAATATTTATTTTGCTGCATTTTACTTATAAAGTTCTTTCGTCTGGCAAACATAACTTCCGAGAGTGATTCTTCGCTAGCGACATTTGACGGTTTTCTAAAAACTTTGAATTTGCATTAGTTAAGAAACATGGAGGCCACCGTATTGCAGGCCCGCAGTCCCCGCGTTTCATTCGGGGCCAGTGCCCCCCAAATTATATTGTGCCCAGGAAAATTTGTTTTAAACATATAATAAAAACAAAAAATCTTGCCCCCCTAATAATGTATTTTTCCCCACCAAAACATATAACCTGACTACGGGCCTGCCCTATTGTATTAACGATGGCATTAACGGTTGATGAAACATTCTACTCATGCAGAATTGTTTTGATGCGAACTTATAAGGGGAATTGGCTTTAACTTGAAAAAACATTTACCAAAACTTGTTTGCCAGTGTATTGTTATACACTTTGACTAAAATATATTATATTTAAAAGTCTGGAAATATTCCAATTCATATGTATTCGACTGAAAGGTTTGTTGCACTGCAGAAGAAGTGTGATATATGAAAAACTATCTTTCCTAAAGCTGAACCTTTACGGAGGACATAAAACTAAACCTGATTCAGTTATTTACCTTTTCACTTGTAAGGTCTTGCTTTCAATATACTGGACTGAAGATGCGTAAAATGCGTGAAATCGATTTTTTAGTAAAACAATTTGTTGATTCATTCGACTGCGTCACCATTATGGAGATTTATTGTTGGAATGTCGATGTGTGCAAGTCCAATCTTCGCAAAGTTATGTGAGCAGGGCATACCAAGCAAATTCCTTCATTATTTTTGCATGTAATATTTTTTCAAATACAAGGTTTATGGAAGTTTTGACCATTGCACCTACCATAGCAAACTATGTTTAGGTTCAAAAGACCTGAAAATCAATACGGCTGTTGTTTCTGAGCGAAATAAAGGCCTTGGCATCCAGAATTTTGCTTTAAAGAAACATTTCGAATCGATATTTTACAAGCTTAACCAATGAATTTTGCAAGTGGTTTCTATTAATTTTACAAAATCTTTGTCAGTGAATAATGAAATCACTGACAAGAATTTTGTCAAAAGCATGATACATTACAAACTGTAAGATCACATTTGCCAATGTGATTATCTGTTATTTTTTAACTTGTTTTCATAAAAACGTGTTTACCATTAATAAGTGTTGAACATTTTTTCATTTTTTACATTATTTGACAAAATGTGTAGGATGTTTTCAGCTTGGCATTGAAAGTTTTTTCGTAATTAATAATGTACACTAAGTTAGGATAACAACTGTTCAACTGTAAAATACTATCGACCCAAATAACATGGGATTACTTTGGAAATTGTTTGCCTAAAATTAGAGGTTAATAAGTGAGATGATCAGCAAGAAAGATAGGCTCAGGTCGTGAGAAGGTCGCATCTGGAGCTCAAACGATTCTGTTTCAATTGAATCTTGTAAGCTACGACTCTATGACTTCAGACAAAACCTGTGGTCATCTCTGACCACGAACTCCTGTATGGTTCCTAACTTCAGGTTTCTGCAAACTTCCTCCAGTGTAAGTGGAGCTTGGAACTGTTGGAACAGAGACATATAGCAAGAAATCTTTGAAACGAAATAAATGGATGACGCAATGGAGGTATGTTGCTTGGTGGTAAATTGAAGTGGGAAGTGATAATGGCATACTCGTTGATAACAAATAAAATTGTATGGAAGTTTGATCTGGATATCAGTCCCCAGGTTTGGGCTTTCTGTCTAAGCCGTACTGAAATAAGAACGTGTGGTAAGTTTTAAGTGGAATCTCATTTGGACTCATTTGGACTTCGCGTTTTTGTTGAGAGGTGTTTCGACTTTACCTGCTCTTAGTTTAGGTTCAGTTACTCTGACTCGAAACATTTTTTGATTTTTGTTGCCTTTTATCGAGCAAACACACGTACCAAAGCAGTTCTTATTTTTCCAAAAGGGTTATCGAAGTCGTTTAACTACTCCTGCATTTTCATATTCAAAAAAACACACGGTGACATATTTAAAAGTTACACTTACTTCTTCTTGGGTAAACTTGTCAGCTTGTGTCATGAGCATTTGAGCTACACTGTAAACAACGAAACTGCTTAAAAATATTAACTCAGCAGTGTAGCGCGTCACATCTAGTTCTAAAGATTAATGCATTATTTTTTACGTCGGTTTGGTGCGTGTCGTTTTCCTTAATGCAAACTGAATCTCTCAAAAAATTCACATACTACAAGCAAACGCAACTGCTGTTGTTCAGGGAATCGATTTTTGCCTTCAAGTTAGCAAGAACTCAGAAAACTCACAAGTCTTTGTGAAGCACACCTTTGTTGTCAGGATCCAGAAGCTTAAAGGCTTGAACGATAGTGTCTTCTGGGTCAGTTCCTGATGAAAAAAAGCCTTTTAAGCTAAAGATAATTTGCATAGTCTATACTTTTTGGTACATTGCATTCGTTCCCATGAGGCTTACAAAAGGGGAAAAACAACAACAAAAGAACATTTGATCTCAGGGTTTCTTGGAAAATTGCGTGCTTAAAATTCATAAGCTATGTTTAGCCTCGATCTCAGCTGCAAAGCTGTGATTACTGTCTTCGAATAGTAGACCTCGTGCGCAAAAAAGTGCGGGCAATAATATGTGTTCCCATATGAGCAGTGTTTCTCAAACTTTTTTATTTCATCGCGTCCTTTTCACTCTCGACACGTCGTTTTCGCCCCGCAAGCTTGATAAAGCGAATACAGGGTAGTAACTTTAAATCATTTTGTTTAAAGAAAGTATTAACCCTGGTTGAACCAAGCCATTAAAAGCTGAACTAAGTAATTGTATGACGACGCTAATATTACGTTCATAATTCTTGTGAAAATAATCCGGGGCTACGGAGCCGGAGAGCCGGAGCTCAAATTAATATTCAGAAACCGCATCCGCAGTTCAGTTAAAAATTTAGTATAAAATATCCATAGCTTTTGTAGCTGTGTAGTCATGCTGTTGCTAGGGAGTATGATTAACCCTGATACCATTGCAGATTGAAGCGTGAAATGCACGGCACGCCATTGTAAAGCAGGAATTTTTATAAGAAACAACAAGGTTTACTACCAAGCTTTAGTAGATTCATTTTTTAAGGAAAATGTTAAGTACCCGGTGTAGACCTGCTGAACCCGATTTTCTCTGATTCTAGAGACCCGATGATAAATTTATGTGGTTCTGGGACCCGATTTGCAATTCTAGGGACCCGAATTGGGTCCCTAAAATACCAAGAACCCTGCTAGATTAATGACAAAGTTTACTAGGAAAATTTACATTTACAAGCAGTAGCATAACATGAAAGTTATAAATAATTGGTTGCGAACTGGCACTGCTTTCCATAGCAGTACATTATCAGGAGGGTATAAAAATCAATGTAAAGAAATGTGGACTTTTTCTTGAAGTTTTCATCTGTGGAATAAATCTTTTTTAAGCACGGTAAGCCATCAGTCTTATTTTCTCCTAAGCTTAGCGTGTTAAATTGTGCTTAACTTTGCGATTCATCGCTGCTTATTATGAGTGCAAAAGATAAGAAATTATAAGTTTTCAGCAAACAACAAATGTGAATTTCTTGCTAGAAGTCATACTATTTCTTTGAACAAAGGGCTTTTAAACATATATTCGCATTTGGGTTAATGAAAATGTGTGTGTGTTTGAAAGAACACATGAGAGTAGACTTTGTGTTTTCCTCTCTTTGTATGGTTTGCCCGGGCAGCGCTGTTAGCTATGGTGTTGCAACCTTTCCGCTGGCGTTGCGTTGAATGCGCGGTTCACCACGAACGAGATGTGCGCGAAGAACAACACCCATATACTGTATATATGGCGCGAACAAACAATAATAGAGTGACCGCGGCGCGTGATTTCTATTGTTTGCTGCCACAGTGTGAAGCTTCGGGCATTCCTATCGCAAAAGCTGAAATCGCCACGCCTGCAACAGGCAAAGCATGCAACGAGTGCAAAACACTTGGTCCATTGGGACTGGTCTGTGTTTAAATGCTCGGACACGAATGTAAATTCCCAAACAACCATTTTTTTTATTCTGTCGTAAGAGAGAGAGAGAGAGATAGAGTTTATTGGCGCAAACATTAACCAATATCATGCAAATTAAAGTTAAGGCGCTGGGACCCCGAAACAAAACTGTTATACAGGTTGTCTTGTCGGGTGCCCTCGACAGTTTCATGAATTTCTATTGTGGTTTAAAGTTGATGGCCGAATTATAGTGAATTTGATAAGGTTTTACTTTTTGAAGAGGTTGCAGTCTGCTGGATGATCAACACAGTTGCGCGAGAGTGCTGGTTCGCAACCGGTATCTGTCGTGGTTTGCTCAGTTCCGCAAGGAGCATGCCAGAGAAAGTGTAAATCCAGCTAAAATGAAATTCTGCCCGGGTTTCCATAACCTTTCGCATCCAAGCAGACAACTGTTGCTCTGTAGCAGTTCGAATTTTGAGGCCAAGAAGAAGTAGGAAATAACAAAAGGTCCTCAGGTATTGAAGGCAAAACCAGCGACTGCTTTTCCAGAATGTGTTTATACTGTCGTTATCTTGAGTTGCGTTTCTGCTAGGAACTGTTCTCTGAATCGTTTGAACCTCAGATTGTTGTTTTTTCGCTGATTTCCTCATGGTAGCCGCGCTGCTTGCAAAAACTATCAGATTAAATTACTCATAAAAGTTTGGTATATTCTGTTGGTTTTGTGTACTTGATTTAATTCATTTTCCGTCCAACTTGACGCACACCAAGACAATTAAAATATTAATATGTGAAAACGAACAGAAGCTGGAGCTGGAGTCTGAGTCACTAAAAACAGAGCTCAGGAGCCGGAGCCACACTCATGAAAACCAAGAGCTCCGGAGCTGGAGCCATGTTGATGAAAGAAGAACTCCGCAGCCGGAGCTGTGTCATTTTTACAACGGCTCCGCAGCCTTGAAATAATCCAAATTGTAACCGGGCACATAGACGATCCAGAGTAGAAGTTCATCAGGTAAATTGCTTTACCAACCACGTCCATCGATTATCATAGTAAATCAAAATTTGCAAGGAACTAACAAGTCATACTGAAGTTGGATACTGAAGTTAACTCAGTGATCGATTAGTGGTTGAGCATTTTCGCCCCCTTGGTGTTTTTTCGCCCCCCTATCACCCCCTTTGATTTTTTCGTTCCCTTCCTCATTAAAATCGCCCACTTTGAGAAACACTGCACTAGAGCGAGTCTGCTGAGGTGTGCCGTGCGTTATATTTCTGCTTGTTTCATGTAATTCAGTGCTGTTCCCATTGCTACGATATAAGCAAATAAGCACGTTTCATTGCTAGGGTCAACCTTAAGCGCAGAGGAGCAAACAACTCTGGGGGGCTACAACTTTTTGCCCAAAAATATATTCATGCCTCAAAAGTGGATTTTCAAAGCATTAAACAATTTTACTTCTTTACGCATCTAATACTATTTTCAAGTAACAAAAACACGGATCTAATACTATTTTCACACCCCAGCCGATAACCATAGAGAGCTAATCGAAGCATGAAAAGATGCAGTCTTGTACTTTCGATGTAAAAAATTGGGTACGTTCGGAGTTGAATTTTTTTGGGGCAATGTGACGTCACCAGGTGATCCAAATGACGTTTTGGGGGCCTGTGAAAGCAATCAAGCTCCAATTCAAACGTTTTTCTAAAACCAAAAACGAAACTAGGCAAACATTCGCTCCTTGTGAGCCCTTAGGTGACTCTCTAGCGCAATTGGTTGCGGAGATATGACCGAAATTCGACCCAAAGTCAATATAGTGGCTTTTGTGGTCCTCAGACGACTGATACGAGAAAAGAGTTAAATTGACAAAATATTTTAACAAAGATTACAAATTCAATACAAAAATTGTTTTGCATATTTGAAATGATTTTGCCTGAAAACACGATAGTTGGGGAATACTGTCCTCACTGCACCCCTACCTTCTACGCCTAAGAGGGTCAAGTTTTAACATGAAAAACGCTTGTTTAACAACAGCTGATTTGAGAATGTTCGATTCGACAAAATGACAGCAGTTGCACAGTTTTTACCTTACATTACACCAAGTGCTCTATGCACGCCACATGTGAAACAAATGGAGATATATAATTACCTTCAGTGAGTATTACGCCAAACAAACTAGTATTGATTGCTGAAAAACAGATAGCACTGTGTTTAGCAATAGCTGATTTGAGGAACTTTGACTCGACAAAATCACAGCAGATGCACCACTTTTACTTTACATTACACCAACGATGCCTACCATGAAGTTTATCCGCCAGCATATTTAAAAAGACGGTGAAATTGATCGCACTGGGTGCTTCCAGGACCATAGCTTCCAACTTTTCCATCTTTAAATCCCGAATACCTAGAATTATTAATTTCCACTTTCGAAGGCTTACTCAAGCTTTACAACAACTCAACATCCAGCTTGTGTTCAGGCATGCAGAACACGTGTTTCAGCTTTTACTCAATCTGAACGAAAGTATAACAAGCAGCCGCAAAGCACATAGCTTCTTCGCAAAAGCACACTGCTGAATTTAATCTGAAAGATTACAAAACCTCTGCAAATCCTTCTTGGTAGGAAAGAATGCTGCTGCCTACATGTTTACAACATTATTTTGTAAAAACAGCAGGAAATATTCTGAAGATTTGCAAATTTTCAGGATAAACTTCACGTGCTGGCTATGTCTGATGGTCTAAAATGCTGAATACCCAATGAAGCGTAGGTGTCTTTAAGGTCGATTTTGTCAATGAAACCATCTCGGTTGGCGTCAATCATTGAAAAAGCCTGTGAAAATATGTTTAAAAATAAAAGTGGTTTCTGAAATTGTTAAGAATTACGTTTACGACGTAAAAACTAAAAACAGACATTTTTTGCCAAAATTAGGTGACTAAAAAGCAGAGAATGGAAGCAACTTGAGCTTGTCGCAAACTATAAACGCAAGAAAATAGCAAAGTTGTGGATGAGCCTACTGCGATAGATGACTCTCTGGTATGATATACTGAGCTTGAAAAACATTTTTGCACTGACGGCATGCAAATGTCAAGGATTTCCTACAACGCAGTTGCTTGAGAAACTGAAAATTGCAACATGGATGTAAATGATATGTGTCCTAACGATGGTGAGAAAAAATGCGTATGAATTGTAATTTAGATATGGCAATGCATATAGTAAATGTCAATTCTTAGAGAAAGATTGATGCTAATATTTCACACGTTTTCTGTGCACCAAAAGGCCCTTCATGCCTTGCGACTCTCAATAAGATATCGTTTTTCCAAGAACAAAAACTGCGACTGCTAGACTTGATATATCTAATTCCTAAACAGACGTTTGCAACCAGTCGAAAGCTTTATTTGCCAGTAGCATATACATATTATGTAGGGTCCACCAAAAGAGAATGATTTTTTCCGCTTTTTAAAGACACTAATTACTTGTATTAATTGAAGTAATTTCAAAATATAAGTAGCAATTAAACATTTCCGCGTAATATGCTAAACGCAACAGGGCATATGTTATTGCCAGCATAAGCTTTTGTAGGTTCCTAAAAAAGAATTTTGGTACATAGAAAAAATTGTTTAAGAATACCTCTTTGAATTCTTGAATTTGATTTTGATCAAACATCGAGAAAACGTTGGAGGAAGCTTTTGTGTCCTTTTTTCCTCCACCTTTTTTACCCTTCTTCCCGCCAGCCTGCCAAACATAAAATTTCGGCTGATATGACCGTGATACGATTAACTCTAAACATTCACTTACTCGCCTTAAACAAAACTATTTTTTACTAAGTCAGATCTGCAGTCCTGTTTGCAGCGACGTCTTAGCTTGCTAGGAATAAATATCCACATTTTCACCTTTTCCCTGTTAAGAATAGACTCACGCCCTTACCAGTGTAATTTCTACAGTATCTATTGCCCTGCCCGACGAAAATGTCCCAATGATGGTTGAGCCGATCTAAGTCCACTACCATTATTTGGCTGAAGCATTAAGCGTGGTGAAGAGGAATGGTGGAAGTATTCTGTAATAAACACGATCCTAGACTAAGAAGTTTGATTTTGGATATTTATCGATGAAAACCAAAACTTGTTCCAATCTCACTTTCTTTCAGGACTGCCACCCTCCATTTTGCTTACTGGCGACGTGTTGAAAGCTGGCGGGCGGAGTTACTCCACTTTGATGTTTTGAACAAAAACGTAAACTGTCAACATTCGCTTTTGCAAACTCACCATTGTTATAGATTGCTGATATCCTATTCAAACAAGGAGCAGTTGATTGCAGTTTACGCCTACCTGGTCAAATGCTCTGGTGATACAGCTTGTAGCGTTTTATGAATAGCGCAGAAGCGTTCACAGACGACCTGACAAGGCGATGAAGGCATCAGCTGCTTGACAAAGTGCGAAATGTACTGCTTGATGACCGACGGTATTGTAACACAATGTCTGGAGGCAAATGCTATATGGTTTTTATCCGATAAGCGGTTTTCCACTCAGTAGTACGGAAAGGGAGTCTCCGGGCACCGAGTATGCAAGGTGATAATGTTGAAAAATTCTGGGGTTAACGTAAAGTTTCAGACTGGGCTGAGGCCCTGTAAGTTTATTAAAACTATAATGATGCCAAGCATTTTTCTCTAAAGGTCAACTTTTGCAAAATTCCATGATTTAAATTACTCACCCTTTTTCCTTGATTGTATAATTTTAGGCATTTTTGTGCTTATTATGCAAATAACCTGAATGAACTTTCATGAAACAAAGAACAAACTTAAAGTACAAGGACAATTAATTCCCAGTTTCCACGAATACAAAACACTCTGTGTGTTTAACCAGAAGCCTGAAAGGTTTAAAATGCATGCTAAGAAAAATATCCATTGGAATATAGAATGGATCCAAATCCAAGTACTGTTGTCATGCTCTCCTCCGGGATACGTTCTTCTAATCCAGTCTGAAAATTCGTTGCCAGCAATGATGCAGCTTAAAATACAATCGTGCGAAAAAAATTATATGATCTCCGTACTTGCATTTGTTCCTTTGTTTTAACCTATAGATTCTTCCATGTTTTGTTTTGCACTTTGTGGCTTCACGAGAAGACAAAAAGGAGATTGGCCCGGGTGTAGCATTTGTGGTGGATGTTCCAACTTTAGGCTGAAGGAAACAAACCTTTTTTTGCCAGTTAGTGGGAGAATGCAAAATAAAATTAGTCTCCCTGGTGTCGTACAAAATCGTGATACAACTGTTACTCGCTGCAGAGGTATTTTCTGACGTGAATACCTGCATTGCCACAATTTCATTTCAAAAACATTACATTTTCTATATGAAAAGAATGACACAAATTTCTGTTGACATTAACGCAATCTTTTGATATATCCATGACATGTAAGCAGTGGTGGAGGAACCTTTTTCAAAGATGGGGGGGGGCACAAGTGCACGTCAATAAAGTCATGGAAAAATTTCTACATTGGGCGATTTATTTAAAAAATGGACCCAATACTAATTGCGTTGCTTAAACTTATTCAAGCAAAATTCGAAAGGCAAAAGTGGGGGTCTAAGCACATGTGGTCTCCCGGTTCCACCACCCCTGCATATAAGAAACCCAGAACTTTAGTTTGGAATGTTAACTCTTTGCATGCAAATATATAAAACATTTATTCAGTGTGAACTGCTGAAGTTATTCTTCAAACTATCCAGTCAAAGCGTTACTAAAGCATTTTTGTCGTTTCTGCAGACATCATGCTTTGTTTGTTCTCCATGCAATCACCATTTTAAGAGTATGCATAGAAACTCCTCAGGTGGTGATTCAAAGTTTTTACTTGGTATGACAAAATCATTAAATTCACGCTTTTCTGTAGTGAACATCTAAGTAATAATGTTTGATCGTTTGAGGTAAAACATGTTAATTCAGCAATTAAAAATTCCTACGGAAAGCACGTATCATAGTTTGAAGAAGAAATGCAGTCAATTTTATATGGGAAATTGTAAAGTTCTCTGCTTGTTTAACAATGTCGAAATTTTTCAACTTTTAGATAGTATTCGTTTGAAGGAGCAATGCACATGGAATATAGGAATAGAGCTGAAATGCACACAAAGTGCATACAAGTCCATTGCAAAACAATATTTAGTGACCAGCTTACACTTCTTCCCACACTGTATTTTTGCTTTTTGTGAGGGAGTGCGCTGTTCAAAACTATGCTGTTACTTGCATCTATGGATACCTACAACTCTTGAAACACTCGCCGTTGTCAGCTGTTGCGGTTGTTTGTGATTAAATCCCGCGACGTCGAGTGGTTGCTGCTTCGCAAATGATCTTAGTACCGACGCCCAGGCGATCCGTTACTGGAAAAATCATTGAAAGACAGGTTAGCATACCAACCAGCACGCAACACACGTGTGGAATGTGAAGTCACTGTAGACTCAGGGGTCATGTTCCAAAAATAGCATTGACGAAATGAGCGTCTTCACATAAATGAAGATCATAAACTATAATAATAATAAGATTAGGCCTATAGGAAATTTGAACAAATTTTTTATTTCAGAAATGCGTATGAAACTGGGAGTCTTTCGCATTAATCGATACCCATGAAGTAGCTCTCAATTTCAAAAATGTTGGTGGCCCCTGCAGTGCAGAGCATATAACGATTGTTGTGTTTTCACCATATTGCCTGCACATGCCACTTCCTGGCTTCATTTTTAGTGTAGCATTGTTGCCAATCTACATGGATCACCAATATTTTTGCCTACTTAAAGCAGATGGAAAACCTCACTTGGATCAATCACGTCGGATTCAATTTGCTATTCTTCACCAAGAAAGGTTTTCAGAACGTCCGATCAGCAACAAAGTAGGCTGTAGTAAGATTATTTTTCACAATGCTTCAACAAATTTTGAGTGTTTTCATGCATACTCTGATGAGCCCTAACCTTGAAAACCTCGAAATACAAACCAAAGACAACGGTAACATGATTAAGAGAATTGTACTGTGATCAAAGACAAGTATCAACTTGATCTAGGCTTGTTCCGTACACCTTAGAAAAAGTAGTACTCATGGGCGTCGGAAGGGGGGAACAGGGGGGAATTCACCCCCTGGATTTTGAAATCTTTAACAAAAAGGTTGTTTTCTTAGTTTTGGGTAGAAAAAAACAAATTTCTCCACTTTTGGGCCCCGTGGAAAAATGTTGGAAAAATCCCCTAGTGCCCCCCCTGGAAAAAATCTTTCCGACGCCCATGCAGTACTGTTAGTGGAAGGACCATATGGCAAAAATTAGGTGAATAGTTTGGTATCAAATCCTACAAGTCATCTCAGATCTTAAAAGTTAACCAAAGCATTGAAGTCAGTGCTTGTGACATTTGCAAAAGATAATGCACATTGCAAGGGTATAGGTAGCCAGGGGTTCGCCCCACCAAATTTTGGACGGCCATTATTGAACTGTAGAGCAAAAGCTGTCGTGAACGTTTTAAGCCTGGCACATTGGACGTATGAAGAATGGTCCAATATCGCGTTTTCAGATGAATCAACTGTGCAACAGTTCTGCGTTACGTCGCCATATTCCCATGACGAAAGACCAACGATGTGATGGTTGCTGCACTGCTGCAACTGTAAAAAAACTCCCAAGACTATTGGTACGTGGAAAAATGTTGGCATATGAAATGGGTGGGTAAGACTTTCTCCCTGAAGAAATAACCACAATGGGTTCTAAGCATCATAAACTTTTAACAGAGAAGCTAGAAAGTCGTATGTGTGCACCAGTGCAATATATCCATCATAGGCGGATCCAGGATTTTTTAAGGCTAAATTGCATACTCCAGGCTAAATTGCATACTCACCATTACACAGGCTTACTGGGGCGTTTACGGTGCAGAAGTGGCCTCCAAAACAATTCATGAATTATTCTCAAACTTATTTAACCTTAAAAAAGTAACTTGTTGAATGTCCGAAAAGTTTTATTATTAGAAAAAAAACACAGGTCCACGTCGAAAAAACGGGTCGGTCAGGCATAGAAGTGACACAAAACTACACGAAGAAGCCTAAAATGCCGCTAGTAACCTTTTTTGGCAGTCTGTGCATAATCCGTGCCTTGTTGTTTTCGAAAATTACAGATGTTAATGACGTTCGGACTTAAAAATTTGTTTGCTTTCGGAAAATTTTCCTATTTTTATTGCATAACACCAGAGACCTAACGAGGGGGGCAAGGCGACACAATTCCCCGGGCGCCGAATCACTGCGGGGGGCAAAACGTCCTAACAATGTCATATGCACTTTTTTTCAAAACAGTACATTTGCTTCCGAAAGACCTTAGGTTCGAACATGGGGCCAGAAAACTTGTTTTTTGACCCGGGTGCCATCTAATCTCGTTACGCCGCTGCACCATACGCATCACGATTGTCTAGTTAAAATGGCGAAATTTGTTTACAAAAATGCCTGCTCATCAGTGGCAAACAATCGATCATAAAATTTTTAAAACAAAATGTTGTTGATTGTCGAAGTCATTTGGCCATAGAAAATACCTTGAAGGTCGAAAAGAGGGCATATTATTTCGAAAACAAGCACAACTTTTCCTCTCCCCCAAAAAACGCTTAGGTACGCGTAGAGACAAACATAGCAGAAAACTCGAAAGCAATAATTATGCTTGCACTTTGCCCTGGATGATATTTACTGCATCACAAGGACATTGAAAATGATCAGACAATATTTTTCCACGTCACAGCGGGAAATGTGAAGTTTGCAGTGAGACAATGACCAAACTCATCCATTAAATTTTTTGTACGAAACGCGATGATATCGCGGTAACGCAATTTCAGAAATACTGTGCAGCAAGTTAAAAACAAATTATTAGAGGCAGCAGAATATTGGTCGATTAAAAGCATCTGATTTCGTGCTGAGCTGAACTTTCATCCAAAAATTGTTTCTGGCAGGCAGGAATGCATTGCTAAAAAAAGAAGTGTGGGAACGGCGTTCCCACACCAAACATCAAGGAATGTTGATTCGCTTACAAGAAGTTCCACACTGGCTTTTCCTGTTTCACGTTAGTGCTACGGTGGTACTATTCACGAGATAATTTGTTATTTATTCATTTACGCTGCTCCAGGCGCTACACGTAGAAATTGAAATGAAAAATCTAAATCTTAAATAACCAGTGCAAAAAGCTGTGGGAACATCGTTTCTACCACACGACACCCCTGCTGGCAGGTCTGATGCTAATCAGTAGTCATCGTTAGTATAGGCTACAGCTGATCTAGCGCGCTTCATTTTAAGCCTACCTGACATGTAGGATACGTTTTACGGTTAGGTTTGCTGTTTTGGAATTTACGCTGTCACTGAGCAGGCTTACTGAAAATACTGCTGCTCTGAAGTTTTGAATGTCGGAATGCTTTGACGTGCAATTCTTTACTTTTATTTTATGTCTGTAGTAGAAAAAGTGCGGCCACTTGAATCGTTCGCTTCTGTCTTAAACTCTTGGTAAATTCGTGCAACCCAAATTCACGAAACTGTTTAGAAGAAAAAAACTCCAACACTTACTCTGTGACACTGCTCAGAGACTTTTGATTTTTATGCCAACAGACCTAAACATATCAGAACGCTGTGTTGCATGTGTCATATTTTATTCAGGGCCAGTCCCGTCGCCACGGGGGCTTTGGTAGGCTTAGCCCTCCCAAACTAAGTACCAAACCTCCCTACATGGAAATATGAAGCACTATAAACCATTGGTGTTTTTATCAAATTTCATTATCAAGATTCCCCGGCACAAACGTAAAGCCCGCCGACACGAACGTAAAGTCCCCCTAGTGAAGACTTTCTGGCGACGGTTCTGTTCAGTGCCCTCACAGGCTTTGTTGTTACTATTCTGATTGTTCTTGTTTTCAATCACGCAAGTAATCCGATTGTTATTCTCTGCCTAACGTTGCGTGTCCTCTTTGTAATGATGGACTTCATTGTTTCTTAGAGCTTCGCTGCATGCTTACTCCAGGCCGGTGGCCTCGGCCACCTCTGTTCAACAACCGATGTTTGTATATTTTGCTTGAATGCCACTTACTCTTCATTAAAATATTAAGCTTGCTTGGTGTATGACCATATTGGCCGAACAGTTGTTCACTTGTTCTGCGGTGAAAAAAAGATTTGATCAGATCACTCGGGTAGGCCTACTTTCGATCAGTGATAAAGCATGTTGCGCTGAGCGCATTTCAAAATGGCTTGTTGATGAAGGTTATTCGACAAGGTGGTTACTTTACCGAACGTACAACCGACGCGACTTCTACGTGACAAAAACAGTGGATACGCCCACGACAGCAGACACCACGCGCAGCTTATTTCTGACGAATAGCTGTTCCAAATAACCGATGAAGCTTGGTGGCGCCATTCTAGCATGTCAAGAAACCGTCCGCAACGTGGACAATTTGCTTTAATCCGAACTGCTCTCAAAACTCGCTGGATTAGTTGGCATTGTTGTTGCTGTGTCTCACAAGGAAAAATTTTCTTGTGAGTACAGACGAGACAACAAAAATAACCTCCAACGACACCAATCTGCGTCAATGGGGTACGCTTTTCCGAAAAGTGCTCGAGGAAAAGAAGCAAACCAATTTCACGAAAATGTGAGACAAGCTATACCAGCAATTGTGATGGATGTACTCGTTGAACAAAGGCCAAAGAAACACACGCACATTAACTCCAGAAAAACGACATGATGGCAAAGATTTTTTTAAGATGATGCTGAGGCTTGTAATGCTTCAAACGAAAGCGCCTTGACCAGCGTGAAGGTATTCTTTTAGAAATGCAGAGCATCGTGATGACCAAGCATCGCATAAAAAACTGCATTTACTTACCTTGAAAAGAAGTAGAGCTTGTTAAGGACATCACACACTTTCATCACGATTCCTCCGCAAGCCGGTTGAAAAACATTTAGTGCTGTTGTTGGTTTAAAAACTCAAGAGCAATGAAATCGTTTCAAGGCACTCGCCAGGAAAGTATTGAAATGATATCGTTTCAAGCAGCTCACCAAGAAAAGACTGAAATAACATCATTTTACCCGTGAATAAATTCTAATTTAAGCGTTTTCAGACAGCTTTACGTAATCTACAACCGCTATCACTACTGGATGCTTTATTTTCTTTTCCATTTTTTCGAGAGGTTTCAAAGAGCATTCATGAATAGAATTCTTGCCTCCATATTTTTGATGGTTGGTTAAATTCCTAGAAGCACTGAAGTTCATCGAGGATATCTTGTGCTTGACTTATGTTTCTGGAAACGGGAAGATAGTTTCCAAATTTCAAAATAACAACTTCTTTGAAGTTTTTCGCGTGTTACTGTACCACTTCAAAGTTTTCTTACTCAAAGGCACATGTATTGAGCACAGATAATAACTGAAGCTATGTAATAAATGAACGTTTTCTTAAAGCGAAGAAAATTAAAGAGTGTAGGGTTGCCAGATCACTGGAAGTTTTTTCAAGGACAGTGTGTTTTTCAAAGAAATAGAGTGAGCTACTTTCACGGGCTTCCACAAGGCAAGCCCTTAGCTAAGGGGGGAGTATTGGGGGGCAACGTACACCAACTTTTTTGTGCCCCCCAAATTTTGTGATGTCCTTAAAAGTTTTCATTAAAACATATAATACTAAAAAAGCCTTGCCCCCCTAAAATTTACTTTTTATCCCCAAATTGCCCTGGTTACGGGCCTGCCGCATGGGGGACGAAACGGGCATTTGTCTCACCTCTGGAAATTGGGACTAAGACCCAAAAATTTTTGGGTAATTCGAAGTCAGCATCTTGATTGCGATTAAATGATTTAATTCCAGCCAAAACACTTTTTTTCACCGGTGTGGCACTCACACTGCGCAACAGCCGACTTCACTGTTCTGGTGCGATGCAGTGTTGAGCTTGCAATTCACTCATGTCCACTCCGTCTGCAGATTCACGTTGCGAAACTTACGAGCACACTGTTCTAGTGTTGCTCTTTGTTGTGTAACAATAGCATGCCAACGAATCTTCAAAGGTTCACTTCAAGTTACGACAGCTGATGCGTTTTTGCAGATGTGGCTGTTGACCTCAGACATCTTTGGCAGATGATGCAGCGAGACAGGGAATGCTGATATTGGTAAGACACGTTGTTTTATACTTTGTGAAAGGAAGCAGTGGTGAATATAAAGCAATGCTTCCGCTTCTACAAGTTTGAAAATAATGTGAGGTTGTGAGTGTGACCAATCTGTCTGAGTGAATATCTTAATCAAGCTACGCTTATGGAGGCTTCCTTTCACACAGTATAAAATTATGTGGCTTGTTAGAAATACCGCTATAAAAGCAAAAAATAATTTCCCCTGAAAAACGAAGAACCCTCACAGAACCCTTAAAACTCATGAAGAGCACTGGTGTTGACTAATCAAACTCCATATCCAGAATATGCACTTTTTATGTTTATGCCCTGCAGGACTCAGGCTGTATTATTCCACTGTGTGAGTATCTTTGTTTTTTTCAGAGTGTTTTTATTATTTTTTGTTGCAAAAGTTGATTATTATTTTTTTTCACAATTGCGGTCGGAAAACATGCATGTTTTTCCGCAAACGCTTTTCAGATTTTTCGTATAAACATTCTTTCTTGTGGCACGTTTTGATTTACTGCGATTGGTTGCAATCCGAAATCTATTAATAAATGTTTCCTATTGGAGGCAATGACAATAAGGTTTTTGCTCAAAAAATACAAAATTTTATAATGAAAATCACGGCCAATGAAAACGATATCAACGACATATTGCAAACGTTTCGATAACTCCTGTTGCCATCATCAGTGCATTGCAAATTGAACTGCAGTGATCGTGATGCAAGTTCTTATTGGTCACTCAGGCGAAAAGCGCTGTGAAAAAATTAAAAATGCGAAGGACTTTATCGGTAGTGGGGTAGTGGCGCGAATATATAATCACATGACTCAGCTGAATATGCGCCGTTGGTGATGGCGCGTGACGTCATGAGTAAGGCAAGGAGCTCTTGTTGCAAGTTAAAAATGCAGACAGCCATCGACGGGATTTTTGCATTCAGCTCTGGTTTGTGTTCTTGAATCAACAAAGATTCAAGAACCTGCAGCTGCCGCCAATTGTTGTCACTGCCAGTAACCTCGGGGTTGCGAAAGTCAACCCGATGATCTGGGTTGGCCTGCAATTGTCTGTAGACTGAAGAGCTTAGTGACGTTCGATGCTCCGCTATACGATTTATTAAAATGCGTCGCCTTTGCCCGATGTAGGAAGCACCGCATGAGCACGTAAGCCTGTAAACGATTCAGTAAAACTTGTCGGTCCTAACCGAGAACCGGCTTTGAAGCTTTCGAATATTTTGAAAACAACGCAGCTTCACGTTCACTACAGCCTTGTGTCTTATAAAGCTGCTGAATTCCTGCCGCATGTTATTAGATACAGAACCCAAATACGGTAGTTATAATGAAATATATTTGGGTGAAGGAGAGTGTTCAGCCGGTTAATCACGTTGTTGTCTGACACCGTGTTTTCTGTTTAAGAATTGCTAAATGCAACGGTCCAAAAAATTGTTGGGGTAGGCGTTGCGAGATAACATTCGCTTAAGATTCATAAATTCCGTGTGCACCGGTTCGTAGGAACTGGCAATGTCATAAGCGCGGCGGAGTAAAGAGTTGATAAGGTTTCGTTTCCTGTGTAACGGAACGAAACTCGACCATTACGTATGGTTCGCGCCGCTGCGTCACTACCGAAACAGTCCTTCGCGTTTTTCATTTTTTCCCAGCGCTTTTCTCCTGAGTAACCATTAAAAACTTGAAGCATGATCAATGCAGTTCAATTTGCAATGCACTGATGATGACAACAGGAGTTATCGAAACGTTTGTAATATGTCGTTGATATCGTTTTCATTGGCCGTGATTTTCAGTATAAGGCTATTTAGTACTTCCGCTTTTCGTGTACCAAAATACAAAGCTGTTGGTCAGAAGGGGATCGACCCGTTATCTTCTTGATGTAAAGTAAAAGGGTCATTAGCGTTGGTTAAAGGTCGTGAAAGGACTGGCCTTGCCCCCCTTTAATTTTGAAAGTTGATATATTTTTAGTAAAAATGGTTGTTCGTTTAGTTTCGAGTGGGTAAAATAAAATTCCACCACTGTTGCCCCGCCCTGGAAAATCCTATTGGTTACTCCTGGAAAAATATTTTATTGGCCACCCTAATTCTTCCAGACGCCACGCAGAGGGTACAACCTAAAATCTCAAATTGCAAAACACTGACGCTGCAGGAGCAAATGGAAACTAATGTTGGTCGAAATTTTCCACTGAATTTCATTAAAAATTTTGTGTCTTTTATCGTTTCTATTTTGTTCTTGTGACAGTGAAATACCAAAAATTGGTCGCAATAGATCAGTGCAAGCTCAACTAATTATTCGAAAGCTTTGGATGTAAACAAGAGGCTGTTTTGTAGCAGACTAGCAGCGCCTTGTGAAAAATAATTGTTACCGTGTTTGTCAGCAACGGATGGCTGGAAGAGGAGACCTCACCACAAGACTGCAGCCAAGGGGGATGCAACAGAGCCATTGCCCCTTTCGATATTTTCAAAAACATGTTGAGTTGTTAGGTACACCATCAAGTTGCAACCATTTTTCTCCCACAGCTGGTTGCGGTCCTGCCTCACCACTTATTGATTCTAAAATTCAGTTTTTAACATGATTTAAAATATTTGCCTCATGGTTTGTTCGTTCATTAAGCTATCCACATCGCGATTCTGCAGCTTGCCACTATTGTGGACAAAAATCTGTTAACATTTTTGCTTGCAACCAATACTCATGATCTTGATCAGTGTTATTAAATGCTTAGCAACAGTTAATGAAGAAAATTCAACGAGTTCGCTTCTTCCACAGTATCGAAATATCGAAGATCTGATTTCAAACTTGCTGGTTCTTCATATCTGTTCCAGAAGGCGAAAGCTCGTGACTGCGTTTCTTACTGTTACCATAAAAAAAACATTCTTCAGTTGAAGTTAAGTGTTGTTTCTGGTACTTTGTGTGTTTTTAGTTAAACAAAACCGTACTGCCATTTTGTAATGTCAGCACCAATGTTTTAACCCATACTGCCTTTCTGGATTTGGGTTCCCGTATTGCAAGAGTTACACTAGAGATACGTAAAGCCCAAGGGTAGAAATATTCTTCAACAAAACTTTTTCTGCAGCGCGCTGGTCCTTCCATGCTTGATAATACATGCGTCACCAGGGACTCAATGGGCTGCTTCTCTTTCAAAATATATTTAGATTCATAAATCACAGGGCGCTTAATCAAAGCGGATCGGATTTCAGGAAGACACAGAAAAACTTTGACATAGCCTGCAGAAATACCAACTCAGTTTTTAGTTGTTCATGCAGTCATTTTGTTTTGCCATGTACGTTCATTTTGGTGACCAACCTTACATCAAAGGTTAAAGGTGATCTGAGACTTTTAGATATATGCCTTGAGGTGCATTTTCGCAAATGGAACTCTACAACGGAAATTTTGCACCGAAAGAACTAGTTGCGGAGGCGCAATGCACAGCTAGCTTTGTATTGGGCCGGTGCTCGCGGTCTTTCTTCGTCACCACCAAACTACATCGCCCTCTATTCTGAAGCGTACATGCCACCCACTTTGTTTCCGGAGATACACCTTGCTTTGGCAGCGTATAAGATTCGATAAAAAAAAGATTTGGGCATCAAAACCTTGTGCTGCTTCATGCAAATTGATTATATATTTATGATTTTGTAGGTTTGCAAAGTCCGAATTTCCACACATTTGGCTACCAGTCAATTCATCACGTAATCAACTCATGTCTGGTACCTTAAGGCCATCAACAGTTTTGTTTAACAAATGTAGATGTGTCTAACTAATGGTTTCTTAAAGATGGCATCGGATAGGGGATTCAACTAAAGGAATTTTGGAAATTTTAAGCTACTGTTGTGGCCCGTGGCTGAACACTTCAATGTAGGTTTTGTTTCATGAACGGCAGCTATCACTTTCGAATGTGAAAATGCCATGGAAAAGTGTAGCAAAACCAAAAATAGAACAGTTTTTCTTTCCTGTTTTGTCAAAAGCACACACGCACAAAGATTCTGTTCAAACTTGTGTTTTTATGCCATTAATCTTGTCAAAGGCAAAAACAAAACGAAAACAAATTGAAAGGCCGTATGGAAACGATGCTGTTTTAAAGATGACGATGCTGCCATGGCAACGCCCTTGTCAGATAAAGCGGGTGCAGCCTAAAACTTCATGAAAAAGTTTTCTGAAATAACATCACTGCGGTTGGATGTTTCGAGTGTCAAACTGGTCATAATTGGATTCTAATCTGGGCCAACAGCCTAAAGCGTTTACACCTTGGATCTCCCATCTGGTGGCATTGTCTTTTTGGTGCTAAAGTACCCAACCTGTGCTAATCCGATAATAGGATTTTTGAACTTCGAGAAAACTCTACCACCGGAGAGTATCTTCGGTGGTCTCCTGCAAATGTGCTTTTCGCACTTAACCGATGTTTGAAATTATTTGGGACGTCCAACAAGTTACGTAATGGCCTATTGCAGGTTTTGTAGCAGTTGATGCAGCCCGTACGAATGGGGTCCTACCACTTATGACATATTTTGAAAGCCCAATTGCACTAAATTGACAAAATTGGATCCGTGTGAATGGCCGACAAAGTTTATTTTTCCACCTACATAATGTTTTTCCAAGTAACGAAAGGCTTGAAAAACTTATGGCTTGGAGATATGTTGCTTATTAGATGTATATCTAGTTTCAAACGGACACTTTGTCTTAATTATCTTGGGCTGGGTCGACATTTCGCAACCAATCATTGTCATCGAGTATATCACGGGTTTTTGTTTGTGTCCTGAGACAGTCAAAAATCTCTGAGGAAAGCTGCAATTTGCAAAAAAAGCCTTTTACTTCACTCGAACAAAGTCGAGTTGCTCAACAATAAACAAACAAATAGATATATGTTCACATACATAAAATTAGTGTAAGATTGCCAAAGCTCTTCATTGACTCTTCGATGTTATGGTTAAAATATACACGCTTGAAGCAATAGCGATAGTTCCCATGCTCTTCTTTGTAGTCTGGTCGGTAACGAGAACAGTGCGCGTAGGGCAATTTCGCTTTTCCTCCCTTTTCTTCGTTTTGATTGTTTGTGTATTGTGTTCTCGGTATGACCGCGTGGACCGCGTGTGACTTCCAAGTCCATGTGAATCCGAAGTTCAAACGCCAGAACGAAAACCAAATTCATCATGCAAAAATTCTTTAAAAAATAACGAAATCTAGACACAGTCCTGTCGGTGGCCAACACATCAAGCGCCGGTTGTCTGGAAACTTGCTCAACCGTAGATCGCCGGCCCACGGTATATTCGTGGATCGGTGCGCGATATACTCGAACTTCACTTCAAATGCCAAACGTTGAGCTCCGGGTCGCATGTTTTTTTTCTATAAAGTACGAACATTTCGTACAAGTCTCTAGCAACCAGATACATATATTTATAATGTTATTTGACGTACGCTGTGGTCAGGAGAGTATTTCAAAGCAACCGTTGTTTATTTTGCCTGCAGCCATGGTGGTTTTACCTGCAGTCACGCACGCGTTTCGCCGAGTGCGGAAATAAGATCGGCCTGCTGTAATCCGAAATAAGATCGAAATATGATCGGCATATGATCGGTCTAAGATTGGCCTGCTGTAACCATGTGACTGTTTGTCTGGTCACATTGCATTTCATTGGGAACGGTTTCTAATGTAATGTGGATAAACCAGTGATTTTCAACCGGTGTTCCGCGGAAAACTAGTGTTCCGTGAAAGATCGTCAGGTGTTCCGCAGGAAATTTGATAAGTTTGACTAGTGTTCCATCGAACACCGGTCGAAAATCACTAGTTTAA
>Ga0210059_1003388_pt1 | contig 25449 bp, 16 predicted proteins | sample Ectturendosymbi2_FD_188042 | JGI IMG/M metagenome (GOLD analysis project Ga0210059, IMG submission 188042) | Ecteinascidia turbinata endosymbiont from Florida, USA - Sample 2 (SPAdes) (version 2) | ecosystem: Host-associated > Tunicates > Ascidians > Unclassified | place: Key West, Florida... | reverse complement strand
CTGACCCCCACTGGCCGCCAGCGGCGGAGGCGAAGTTGCTCACCTGTCGTGCGAGGAAAGAAACGCGTTCCGGCATCAGGTAAACATCCGGCAAAAGACAACAAGTCGCACAACGACAACAAAATACCTCTGCACTGTACAGTTTAACTTCCCAGCGTGGGAGGAAAAGGCCACACAATCAGGGCCGTAACGGGGTAGATGGCGCCCGGGGCAAGAAGCAAGTTTGGCGCCCTCATGTTCGAACCTGAGATCTTTCGGAAGCAAATGTACTGTGTTGAAGAGAGTAATTGTGACATTGTTGGCACTTTTCGGCGCCCCCCGCATTGATTTGGCACCCCGATAGTGACTCGGCGCCTGGGGAATTTTGCCTCCCTTGCCCCCTCCCTCGTTACGCCCCTACACATAACATTACAACAAGCTTACATTGCACGAAACCATCAATATACACTACGAGACTCTCTCCCGGAGATTGACAATACAGCGGTTTCGAAAATAATACAACAGCAAACTACAGCGCGAAGCAACCTGTCCGGGCAGCGTATTTCCACAAAATTATCCAATGCAGGGGTGGGGGCAAACTGGGACCCGCGGGCAGTACATATTTCGAGTATATGTTAAAATAATTTTGTAGTATTTTTAACAATGTCTGTGTGTACTAGTACTACAGTGTCAATGTAAAATAAAACAATACAAGATTCTCATAACGTTGTGATTAATTCATACTTTGAAACGTAAATAAACGTAAATATACGCGGCCCCCGGTAGCGGCATAGTTGTCCATGTGGCCCTCCGTAGAAAATGTTGGCCCATCCCTCACCTAGAACATGGTCGATTGCAACAACACTATGTGTGAGACACTTACATCCTGGTCGGTGGCAACGCTGGCCACCAGCATCGTGGAGCCAAAAGTCTGCATGTTCAGCGTCTTCTGGGCGTTTTCTGCGTCCTCGGGGGTGGCGTATTTGACCAAGGCCATTCCGTCCATAGGACACTGGGGTTGGAAGGACATCATGCTGCCTTGCTGCATGCAGACTTGCCTCACCAGCATTACATCCACCTGCACGACGATGGTGTCATTGTTTAACCGGGTTAATTAAGTTTATGATCAGGGAATCGTCACGCCGTGCGACGACTGGCGAACAATGCACGCGCGAGATTTTCAGACTAAGTAGAAGAAAGAGGAAATTTTTCAGCTTTTCTAGCAGTAGCTGTCGTTTTTCGACAAACCTAGCGTCAAAACAAATAGGGTCAGACAACCATAAACCTCGACCATTTACAAATGGGGTGTAGCAGTCGCGTTACCCTCGAAAACGACCCTCATTAAAAAAAACATGCGCAATCCATGCTTTGTTTAATACGGAACGAGCTTTGCAAGCTTAGGTGAAAGGCGCGATCAATGTAAGAACATCAGTGCATTTCATTAAAAAATTCAACTTCTTGCCGAACCGAAAACACCAGCACGAAACGCGAGCTGCCTCCAAACTTCAATCCACTAAACGACTTGTCACAAATTGTGGCTGATCGTCATCAGTCTCACTGCTGGTCATTCACAAGTTACAATCATGCCTATGTAACCTATAGGGCCCCAGCTAAGTAAAATCTTGCTCTCGCATCAACTTGACGGGGCCTCCAGTGAAAACTCTGGTGGTCCCCAGAAGGAATGCCAAAGTGTTTTCTTTTGACCCTCAGATGCACAAACAAAAACTGATGAGATAACCACCACTTTGCGTATTGACATAACCATATACGAGGAGTCCCTAAGCCGGGGGTCTCAAACGCGTGGCCCGCGAAGGCGTTTTGTGCGGCCCGCGATGCTTTTTCGGAATTTTCAAATAAGTAACTTTTACGTTATTTGGTTTATTCACCGATGTTTGAAAGTGCTGGGCTGGCGAACGAACAAGTTCCTTTCAAACGAACGTAGAGGCGGGTAGAATTGATTTGCATATAACTCGTGAATGATACCTTCGCAGGGAATAAGACGTAAAAGCTGTTGCTAATCAGGTATTGCCATTGTTGCGTCAGCGTCACAATACGACCCTCGGGTTACTTTATAAGTTCTCATTTTGCCCTCGGAGCAATTTGAGTGTGAGACCCCTGCCCTAAGCCAATATCGTTTGGAATAGCGGCCCTCGGGTTTGGAAAGGTCAAGAACCACTGCTCTCGCTTCTCGACAGCGTTATTGCTGTCACAAACGTCACAAAACACGTCTGGGCTCAACGGCGGCCCAGAATGGCCACGCGTGGACCTAGTGTCACGAAACTTACTTGTGAGTTGAAGTTGGTCAGGACGAGCCACGAACTCCGCGAACCTTGGCTGTTCCACATACCCCCTGCACACACACACACACATACATACATACGTAAGTTTGATCGGTGACACGTGATACGTTGCGCAGGCTTGCGGACCAACACACAAGCGAATAGCAAGACCGAAGGTGTTGGACACTTTTAAGCAAAAAGGATAAAAACAAAACGTGAACGAACGCTGGGTTTAGGCTTATAACGCCCGGCGATCGGGGTAACAGATTTGTTGGTTATTGCTTGAGCAGTGATAAGTAAACTGTCACTCGCCCATCAGGTTGGATCAGGGAAGGCCTGTCATGCGCGCGAGAACGTTGCCAAGGAAGCCGGAAAACACCAATTCAGTTCGAAGGTCATGCGAGGTCACGAAATGAGTTTTGCATCATCAGCAATCCCCTCATCCACGTTTGCTCAAAAACGTAGTGTCTATTGAATTGGGCAGGGCAGGGCCTTTACAAAGTGAACAACTGACGTGGATCTGGATAAATGCTTCGAATGGAAATCAGTGCCAGGGCAGGTGCCGACCAGTAATCGATTGTTGCGTCACACTTACCTAATAACAAAACTTCTACGTCAGCACTAGTTACAATTGCCACCAAAGGCGTTTCCTCACTCACAGCAGAATGCGATACAGACGGTTTGTCACCAACAGGATATTACACTTCAACAAGGACGGTTATCTTTAACTAATTTTAACCGACAGGATTGCAAACACAATCTAAACACGGGTTCCCACACATTTTAAAAAATCATTTTCCGTACTTTTCCAATACCTTTTCAATAATAAAGTTCAATACCATTAGTTTTCTTCATTTTTTGAATTTCTTGATCATGAAACTCAATTTTACACATTGCATAAACATATGGACTGCTTCGCCTTCAGTAAAATTCTGCTCAGATACTTGAAATTTCTTTTCCATTTGGAATTCCCATACTTTTGCAATACTTCATGCATGTTTTGGCCAATTTCAATATTTCTTTCAAGATCTTGAGAACCTCTTTTTAAATTCAATATTTTTTCAATACTTTCAATACCGCGTGGGAACCCTGTGAACTTATCAAGTGCAAAGACGATTACCAAGTGTAAACGAAAGTGAGAAACAGCACAACACTGCAAAAAGGGGTACCTTGCTGGGGCGGGGCTTGCTGGCTTTGGTCCCAAACTCCGGAACGGTCCCAAGATGACGGCGCCTGCGACGACGTCATCATGGCCTTCTTGGCATGGAGCGTCTGCGAGGACAGCGAGACGCGGCTGGCTCCTTTCCAGGGGTCATGACCTGCGCGCGCGTTGTTGTGTGTGGCGACGTTGGCGGCGCCTACGATAAACAAAGCGCGGTTGGGGAGGTCGGCCGATCGCGAAAAACCGCAATACTCGTTTTTCTCGCAGATTATCGCCTTCCCGGTCTGCCACGTGACTGTTTCTTGACAACGCCAAAGAGCCATAGCGGCATTTCAAAGGAAGCCGCAGCACGTTTTTATTATCTCGCGATTGAAAAGGTTAAGGATTCATAAAATAAAGCCCTTAACACAATAGCAACACTCCTTTTAATTATCGGCAAGCCGCAACACGCCAAGGTGGCAATCTAACTGAAGAGCTGGGCTTTTTTCGCTGAGCTGGACTTTTTTCGCTGAGACATTTCGGCCATTTGACCTGTAATAGTATTAAAACTCGCCGTAACAGCATTCACTAGTCTATATTTGCGGACATTATGACCGAACTGACTCAAATTTTTTTCGGTCATTTAAAAAAAAATCGGTCTACGGCCGAAAAAAAACTGAGGAGGGTTTTGCCAACAATCCGCATCCACGGAACTACCTCCCCCCCCGTGAGCACGCAGACAAACTGCCGACTCATCTTCACTTACCAGCCCCGGAGGACCAGACGGTCGACGTCGTTTCGGACACAGTAATAGCTGAAGAGATGGGAGACGTGGGTTGGTCGGCGGTGCTGGATGAGCCTTGAGCGCCCGTCGACGACTCGGACAGCGCGTTGCGATCGCGTTTGAGCACCTGTGACGAAGCAAAAGCACGGGATGACGTTTCATTCTAAACAAAGCTATGTGTATGTGCGAAATGCTTGGTAAGAAAACGGAGTTTCCAAAAATCGGCTGCAAACTGGTTTGATACGGAATTTGAACTGTACTTAACAAAAAATCTGACAGGCAACTTGGCTGTCCGAACGACCACGCACTGAATCTGCCATATACTGAGTAGTAACGATTCGTTCAAAACAACTATCTTTCAAGATGCTGCTTCAACTCGAATGAATAAGGATCTGGATCGGTACTTTCCGCGCCGGTACATTGTTTCGGTACTTTCCGCGCCAGTACATTTTTTAGAATCGGTGGTCTCATCACCACCATCAGTTGCGCGGGACTCGTTGGTCAGGTTTCATCATCTAACGCACGAGACTGACCTTAAACTTCACGTTCAAAATCCGATTTGCGCCGCAACATTCCGTCGAATGGCGCAACGCAACTGAGCCGATAAACCCACCGACTCAAAGCAAATTTTTCGCTTTTGCCAGGTTTTGAATTCGCTAAAAATGAACACCACATTAAAAGCCACTTAAACGATTTGCGCAAATTTACCGCGCGATCGTTGGCTACAGCGAAATATGGAACAGCGCTGCTGAAAGCGGAGTTGACAACCTCTTTAGGACGGCTTGTACCACAGCAAGCAACAAGCCCGATGCCGCCGAGATAATAAAATTTTACAGACGAAGTTTCAAAGGAAAAAAGCAATTACATATCAGCGTAGATAAGCTGGTGGTGAACACGAATACAACTTCTCCCTCGCAGCGACGCATCCGGTAACTCGGAAATCGCAGCGATTCTAACACATCAGGTCGCGTTTCTCAGCGTCGCACACAAGACGCAGGAAAAAAGGAAGTCACAACCGACAAGATCAGCCCTAAGAGCAAGCGAACGTATGCACGCGATCTTCCAAAGAAAACTTGAACGATGACACAGTGCCGGTCATTCCTGAATGAAGAGCACACGATGGGCGCGACTGTGAACGGTACCTGACCGGCGTCCCGCACTGTGAACGGTACCTGATCGGCGTCTCGCACAGTGTTGATGGACATGGTCTTGGCGATTGCGTAACTCCCGGGTGTGATATTGGGGTCGGCCTCCGGGTCTATCTGACAGAAACCTTTCCACGGCACACCGGGGGTGAACTCGGGGGGGCCGAAATCAGCCAACGCTCTGAAAATGAAAGCAACGATATCGTGTCCGTTGCGTTGCTATTTGAAATAACAACAAGGTTTCTGACATCAGAAGTGTTGATGCCGAGACTGAAAAGCAGATTGAAGAAGCAAAGTTTTTGTCGCGCAACACGAGAGCCACTGCTGATCCCAAATCACAGCCCAAACCACGCAGTCGTCTCAACAAAGATTGCAATAATATAGGCGCGTGACAAGGACGATCCACGCAGGAAAACAAAGCTTTTTTTCTTTCGTGCGCGCGTGATTAGTCATTGGTGCGGGGCAGGTTAGGTAGGTCCGCTGCGTTCGCACGCGCGAAGCAAATTGTTATTATTTCATCATCGCTTAACGGAAACGAAACAAAAAAAACTGCTTACGCGGACTGATCGGAGAGTGACGAGGTACCGGCGTTCGGCGGCGCGACCGCCTCCTGGGCCGAGGCGCTCGGAAAAGGGTCCGGAACTGAGAATAGAAGGGAGAGCCAGTTTAGAGGAATCGGTCGACGACGTCCATCAACAAAAAAATAACTCGGTCAACAACAATACTTGGCCACACAAAAGCCGAGATGGGTCGAACTTGCAGAGTTCGAATGCGATTCGCTTCAGGCGAAAGTCGCCACTGTTTGCACGTATCTTGTTTCCGTCGCGCTTCACTGATTTTTTCGTGACGAAACTCCACTGTGAGTGATGTCAACACCAAAGGAAACGTTTCGGACCAAATGAGTTTGAGTGACGTACATGCGCGTCGGAAGGGGGGGCTGGATTTTGAAACTTGATGTTTTCCTATCAAATTTTTTTTGCAAACAAGGTTTTCTTAGTAGGATAAATCGATATTTCATCATTTTTTCACCCCGTGGAAAAATCCACTGTTTGCCCCCCATGGAAGAAACCTTCCGACGTCTGACGTATGCTGAGTTTAATTTTAAACTTACGCTAAAGTATAAACCAAGAGCAAGCAGACTTTACATTAACTGGGGACAAGTAACTGTTTGCTTTTTCCTTTTCAGGTCAATTTGAATAAGCTTTCTAGGACTGAGGATGCGCAGTATTAAGTGAAATCGATTTCCTATTAAAAAACTGAAGATCGATTCCTTGCTTACCCCTCTTGTGGAGAGTACTTATTTCCTATTGAGACCACGTCAACAACAGCTTTTATGAAAAGGCCAACACTGGTTGAACATAATAACAGCTCACAATCACTCGCAAAACAAAAATGATCTGATGTCCCAAACAATGACTCTAAAACCACAGACAAAAACTGACCGCGAACACATGACCTCCTCCAACGAGACCCCTCAAGGAAAAGCCCTAGTACTGCACCAGCTGAAGCGCAATGTTCCCACGAAGCGCTTTCGCCTTGGACACTAATAACAGAATGTAACCACCGTTTTCTGCACCTGTCGGAAGCTCAAGGGATGAAAAAAACGGTTTGTTCATGCTGAGCTCGTCCATGGGCGAATTGTATCGCATCCCATTCAACACGCTGTCTCCGGATGGACCAGGGTTGAAGCCGAAGTTGGGTTGTTGTTGCTGCTGCAGAGTGTTGTCGAAAGCACCGGGTCCGGACGAGTTGTGCGCTTTCCAAGTGTCGTTGAAACGGGATGTTTTCGGCATCCTGTTTGAAACAGCGCTGGTTAAATTACCTGCAAAAACTCAACAGCTGGGTGACAGCCGATGCACCGGTGTCTCGACCAAGCTCATTTAGGTAATACAGAGTGGATGTGAGCGGACCTGCTAGCTGTATCAAAACAGCAATGGTGTACGCAAGGTGCTTTCCCCGAAACGGGAACGCGCCGTTGGTGGTGATACCAGCGTCTGGGAGTCAGGTTTGCGAAGAGTTGGCGACTGTGCGTTGGATCTTTCAAAAAACCCGGGTCAAGCCGGTGGACCAGTGTTGGGGAAGGTGGCAAAAAACAATGGCAGGTAGTGGCAGCGGTGTGCACTGGAATAACAGCAACGACCTATTTTTGTCTCAAAATTTAAAAAACGGTCAAGAAAGTAGCTATAGCCCGTTTGCAAGCAGAATAAATATATTCACCCGGCTGAAGTGCCGCCATCTTGGATGCAACTGGGATTTTACTAGTACTGCAAAATTTCGCGAAATTGCACTAATGTTACAAATTTCAGAGGTGCAGCAGCATCCTTGTTTAAAAAAGCATGCAGTGAACTTTAGTTTCTTAAGGTTGACGTTTTAGCCAAAACACAAGTTCTTCTCGAAAATGCTATCTGCCCATCCAACGTGAAAGAAGTGACAGCTTCCGAAACCACCAACACAGCCAATCAAACGTTAACTGCCACTCAAGTAGAGCACCGTCATCCAAAAAGATTTATAAGAGTTGGAAACGGCGTTAACTGGCACGGACAAAAGACGTGCGTGTACGGCACAGCATCGAAAAACGTCCAAACACAGAAAAAAGGCGTATCGCACGATTGCTCCACGCAATATCTCTATATGCAAAGGAGCGGTGAGCGCGGGCAAGCGGTGAATCAAGTACTAGCTGTTGCACACCGCAGCAGATGCGACTACGTGGCTTCTATCGCGTTTCATATTCCCCGATAAAACAATAAAAACAGTTTGCCAAACCGTTCTGAGCTGTGGCTGCCTTGTTGCAACACGCCAACTAGAAAAGTAAAAGAGTAGAAACACCCGGTTCCGCGGATTGAAATTCCGCTTCGGCGGATGTCCGTCACGGTGCAGCGCTGAACAAAAGCAACACGCATCCTGCAGCTTTCTGCATAAACGCAGATGCGTTGCGGTGTACCGCAAAACATTGAGCAGAAAAGGGCGAAAAACAGTAATTTACAAAGAGATCATTCCAGCGACGCGTTTTCCAATTCTTCTTTCGTAATATTCTCAAATTTTCGTTTGATTGTCGCTTTTAAGTTTTAACTTCTCGGTTGACTACCAGTCTTAAGCACAATTTGACGCAAGGTGGTCTAGTACCACTATCGCCCCACATTGCCATTGCATTGTCAGTAATGTGATCCGCATCTCATCATTCGATGAAGGAAACACAAGCGCACCACAAGTTAGGCTTAACTCCTATTTTCTTAATTTGCCCACAGCACCGGCCTGGAGAACTTTATACAAAAGCAAGAAACTTTCGTTCATCTACTGCATTCCGAAACGGTGCCAACATTTCAGGTCATTGAACAGTTCAAGGCAGAGGAAATGACGTATTTAAGTGAAGTAAGTCACTTAAAGCAGCAATGTTACAGTAATTTGCCGCTTGCTGAAAGCACGCTGAAAAGTGACGCGTCGTTTTGATCGCAAAAGGCAAGGATCGTTCCATTTTACTTTTTCTTTGCTTCGACAACTATGTTTCGGTGAAGTTCATTATGGGAATTTTTGTTGCCGGATTTGTTCGCTCGTTGAGAAAGTAACGACGGTTGGCGAGAATAAGAGTTTGATTTACGCCTGGTTGTAAGTGGTCGGCGAACAATAGTTTTTTGGCTCAATACAAACATCTCTAACTTCAGAAGGTTGGCAGCAACTCGCTATCTGGTAGAAAAAAATATGTGATACATTGCTGCCAAACAACCGAATGGTAACCTGGCAAATGGTTCCAAGTGATATACTGACTGCAAACACACAAGGCCAGCCAATAACATGAAACATTTTGCAGCATCAAATCGGTGAGTGCAGCGTTTTTGCTGGAGAAGTCAGTTGAGAACTGAACGCTTCTTCCAATGACGATAATGATGATTTTAACGTCCTGAAGAATGTTATAACCTCACCGTTAAAAGGAACGTCGCGACCAGGTGTGCTACGAACTAGAAATATTAAGAAACTCATGGTTTAGAGACCACTTTTAAGGACAATTTTGTGGGGCCCTATGAAGTATTTCTATGAAACGATCAGTGTATGTTAAGGTGTTTTGAAAGACCGGAATGGTCTCTCAAACTTTTCCAGCGGCCTCTCAAAGCACAGTAGAAACTCGCTTCATGACCACCGCAAAAATACACTAAAACTTGGCTTTACAACCACCTCGGTATTCAGGTAAAATTGTTGCCGTCTCTCAAAATATATTTTTGGTCAGCAAGTTCAAACGTAAGAAAACAAACTGAAAACGACAACGAAAGTAATTTATATACGAGAGAGGAAACAGACGATTAAACAACAAATGCAATTTGCTGTATGACAAGATCTAATCAATAGAAAAACATTTAATTTTCAAGAAACGTTTCAGGTAAATATTGTAAGATCTTGAAATGCCCTCCTGAAAGACCTTTCGCGGCCCAGTGGGGTTCGGAAGCGCCCGAATTGGACCAAACCACGACGCCGAAAATTTTGTACTTGCGCGCGCAACATGCGGTTCGCGAAAAGACAACGGCAGTTCACCAGCTGTCGCTTGAGTAGTGCGATTATTATCGTTGCGCTTGTTTCCAAGCTTTCAAAACACGCCCTGCCACGCTTGATAGCGGGCGGTTAACAGGACTTAAGACAATCCCATGTAAGCTCATCAACCGCTGAAAGTAAAGATAGCAATTAATTACTATCCAAGCGAGCGCAATGCTCTACTGCTGACCTACTGTATTCTGTCTGATCTCAGACAAAACGCCAGGATCGCACTTGATGGGCAAGTGCTTTGTTTCAGGGCCGTTCCTGCTGAGAAAAGGCACCGCGACAAAACGCTTCCTCCCCAGGCACGACGGCCGTTTTGAAAGAACCTATCCTCGCAAGCGGATCAACGACTTCCAGCACGTAACGTTGCCCACCTCGGCGAGCAACAACTCACGGTCGAACTACGGCGTGGGCGGCGATTCCTCGAACACAAAGAAACGCTAAGCAACAAGTTCAGCAGAGCTGGCAGTGCAGTGGCGTACGTACCTTGCGTTTGACGACGCCATGGACGACAGTGGCAAAGCCTGGCCGAGAGCACCCATGCTGTTCAGTGGCGAGAGCATCGACTGGCCGCCAGGATTCCTCATGCCACCCAGATCCAAGCCCCCGACGGGACCGTTGGATTTTGTCAAGTTTCCTTGCGTCTTCTGCAGCACGTTCTGCATGATGGCGCCTCGCTGTGCCTGGGAACACGAAAAGCGGTCCGGAATGAAAATGGCCACGGGGATGAGGGGTCAGCGGCGACCGCCGTGTTGCTGAAAGGGGACGATTGGCACAGACAGAAAAAGTTGGGAAACTGAAATGTGACCACAATGCGACGTGCAAAGATTGTGTGTGCTTTTTCGATTCCGACGCTACTACATTCCAAACTGGTATTGAATAAATAAAACACGCCATAGCGTTGCAAACATTTTTACTGTTTACTTGGAAACGGACGTTTGCAAATTAAGATCAACAGTCACATTAAATAAAAAAAGGTTGTTGCCGCACATTTTTAACCGGGTCACAGCGAAAATGTGCGCCAGAAGCGATCCCGCCTGTCTGCTGGTGAGAAATAAACCAATTAGAATGTCATATAAAAGATGCCTGAAGTAGTTTTGCTGCAGGACATGCAAATGCAACAGAACAAGTACGTTCGCAAACATTTCAAGACCATTTTCAAAAAACTAGTACCTCAATTTGTTGGTTGAACTGCCGCAAAACTCGGGACAGTTGTTCCACTTGCTGCTGACGCGCTAATGGCGGTATGTTCTGAAAAAAGATGTTGCAACCAGAGTTACCGAATGAAGTTCTGCATTACAGATAAACAGGCTATGGTGGTCACATATTTACGTGGCACAACAATCCTGAGTTAGTTCTTAGTTCAGCTGCTGAAGAAATATGCAAGCAACAAAAACCATATGTGGGAAAAAAGCAACTTACTGCGCTTCACAGCGCGCCGGTCATCAGTTGGAAATTTCGGGCAGCAGACACGCGAAAATTTGCAAGCGGCAAAAAACGACACGAAGCTGTTGCAAAACCAAAGTAATTGGTATTTAAACTGCGACATTCCTTTTACACATGAACGTTACATATATTAACTGCTAGTGCAGCCGCAATAGTTGCTTTACAACAGGACAAATAATTGGTTTGGAACCCGCTTTACGCTTTTCATTACTTTATACGCAAACGCGTGAACCAGTAAAGAAATTTTGAACTTGACAATTTCGGGTTTGAAACTTCTACATTCCTTAATGGAAAGTGCAATCTTTTTAATCAGGCAGTAACTGAAAGCTATCGAGTTTATTATTTGAGTGGATTCGACCTGACTTTTACTCCGCATATGAATAAACTAATGCCAAGGTTTTACACTCGCAGCGCGGGACCTGGTCCAGAGCGCACGTGCACAACTATCGAGTATCTGGTTGCTGGAATAACTGCAACACGCGACGATTTCAACGAACCGCTTTCGATGTATCTGCATAGTGTGCATGTGGTCGGCATTCTTTCGGCTTCCTTGGCGGCACAACAAATTAGAACAAGACAAAGCCTTATCGTTTTGGGTGAACACAAAAATTTTTGGTTTTTGAAATTTCGTTCCTTTTGCGGTTTTTCTGGTTTATCAGGTTTTTGCCTTAAGTTGAATCGCGAAGGTTGGCAATATATACTGTTTAGCCCAGTTAAGCGCAAAACACACTCAAGCAGAACTCAAGCGAAAAACAACAGCAACAATAACACACGGTTAGGCAACTAAAATATTGCAGTTTATGTAAAACAACTAAACGAACTGCACGCAACACATTAAGTGTAAGGCCACGCTAATCTTGCCCGGAATCACAATTTGAACTATTTATCATCACTCATCGGAAGGTCTAGAGAAAGATTGTTGATACACAAATTCTTACTGATGGGCAGTGGTGTAGCCAGCCAAAATTTTGGGAGGGGCCAAATACTCTGAAGTTAAGCGAACAACAGTATTTGGTCTGGGATACCACCTCCCTAAACACAAAACGACAAGATATACTAGAAATTTGGGGGTCATGGCCCATTTGCCAACCCCTGACTATGCCTATGCTGATGGGTGCAGAGCGGACTAGCCCGCTCAAACACAGATCACAACAAAATAATACCTTATTTTGGATGAGGCGATTAATTTGCACCTGCAAGTTCTGGGACTCGGCAGTTTTACTAATCAGCTGCAGCAAAGCGTGCATGTGCTGGGGCGACATTACTTGGGGCGCAAGCACTTGCGGCGGAATAACGCCGTTTACGACGGCGTGACGTATCTGCAAGAAAGAAAACAAAGCATATTCGCACAAAAAAGATAGTAAACACCCAAATATTAATATGAAACAAGATAAATGTATTCTTTTGTTTTTAACAGAAAATCAAATTAGGAAATTCCACGCAGCTCAACCAGCAGCTTAACTACCGTGCATGAAAGCGCAACTCTGAAGCAGTGCATGCTACAGCACACTAGCTTTAATATTTCAGAGAAAAAACACAAGATGGTGATCACTGAATACATATTCCTATGTCCTATTTCTGCAAAACACTTTCAAATGGCTTTTACGGCAACAATTTGCTATTAAAAACAAGCACAAACTACAAAAGCTTTTCTAAAGCACACAACAAAGCAACTGTACACTCATCAAACACACTTATTACAGTACAATGAAATTTGCTGACTTTAGCTGACAACACGGGCTGGGAGGGATGAAACATGCTTGTCTGACAACAGCCAGGAAACGTATCAAATAAAGTAGGTTTATTCTTCTAACATCATGTTATCAGGTTTGTAAATGAAAAGCGCATGTACCTGCCAACCCGTTTGATGGTGTTCTGGTTAGCTAAACACACAGAGATCTCTACTCCAAGGAGCTGGGCACTCTTGAAACAATTATGGGAAACAATGAAAACAGAAACACCATTTTGTTGTAGTATACAAACAAAAATGACTGCAAATTGTAAACGTTCTACCGAATTTACTGCATCTAAAAAAGAACTGTGCCTTACTATTTTTGAGAAATTTAAATCAGTGATTGAATGTAAAAAAACAACTGAAGCTCTGCTGTCTAATATCTGTTGAAAAACAGTGATAAGCATGTTTGAAATGACAGCATCTGTTTACGGCAGCATAAAAAGTGTGTGCATCCTGAGACTAGCCTAGTTTGTTGTTACAACTGCTACATAAACACAAAAGGGTGTTTCTATTTTTCATTGTTCATTTCTTAGTTGTGCACCACCACCAAGTATATAGCTTCCCTGTGCACCATTTTGGAAAGAAAGCAGCCATACATATGAGTCTGTAGTGCCCAGGTCTTATTTTTGGTGCACAAATCCTTGTCAACTCTTGTACAGCTTGGTGTTCAATGAACATTCAAAACCTAAACATGTTTGCTGTGCGTGAGCCACTACTGAAGTTTTGTTTGAATTGACCCATACTCTCATGACCACTTTTCAGTATTGCATTCACAAACAACTTGTCATGCTGCTCAGTCTGATGTAGGCCTACAATTACTCCAACTACTGCAGGTGCTACTGATGTACTGCCCAAGTTTTTTATGTGACACAGGGAACTAGTGGCAACACTGTTTTTCCAGTCAGTAAGCTACAGTTCACCTGTCCAGCCACAAAAGTGCGCTGTTGATAAACATTTTTTCAAATCAAAAAGATATGAGCCAAAAGCTTTTATCTTCTCAGCAGTCAATTTTTGCATCTACATAATTATTTAATGCTGTCACTTTGCTGCATTTCTTAATAGATTCCATGCCTTGACCCTAGCTTAAACCTACCCTTGCCTGGATTAAAATCATAGGTTAAACAGGCACTCAAAACTGACAGTTGATGTGGAAAAGTGATTGGCGCATACGAAAATTCCCTTGATTCTTAGTTGATTCACTGCTGAGCTTAAACCTCCGACTGATCTGCATTGCTGCATTCGGACCAAAGAGTTTGCAAAAATCTTTTCATGTTTGGATGTAGATCAGCATCACAAACATTCCATTTAATGTAAAAAATCGTCTGGGCAAACTTTTAACACACTATAGGCTGTTTTTTGTGTCTTTTTACATGTTCCATTGTGTTCATTTTCAAATTGCAGTAAGCCTAAAATTCAATCATCCCAATTGAAGACGCAATGCTTTGAAATATATTTTAAAGTTTCTTGTTCAAAAACAGCTTGTAAATAATTTAAAAAATCAACAAAACATCATGATGTGAATGAACTTAAAAATGTACAAACAGATTAAATCCATAATTTGCAATTAAAATCACTGACATCTTAACAGCTTCACAGAAAATTCACGCTATAGGGAAAAATTTGCCTTCAACTAGTATTTGTTTTTTCCAGCTTTCATTTTGTCCTACAAGACTGCACTGTGAGTAATCAAACAGACTCTATTAGTTATGGTTTCTATGATACCTTAAATTTTAACTTTTTCTTTGCACCTACACAACTTCATGTACATGAAACTCTGCTTAGCTGGCTCAACTTACTTGATCCAGCAAGTTCAGAAAAATAATCCACTTTGCGAAAATGGTACAACTTGTTTGTAAGTTTCATGGCATTAGTTCTAATAAAATAAATGAACTCAACACAATTGTTCAAAATTTGGCACACATGCAACAACATGTTTGCAGGTAACAAAAAGCTTTAGCTAATTGTTCAGACTTTGACCACAGGAAAATCCTGCATGACTACCTTGCAACTTCAACTTTGCTATGAACCCCAATCCATACAAACAAAGCAAACAGGAAAATATGAATACAGCATGCTTAATCTCTAGACCCACTTGCTGGAACTGATTTTGCAACTGTGGAGGTAAAGCAGGAGGCATCTGATTTCTAAGCAGAACATTTTGTTGGTTCATTGTTGGCTGTGGTGGCAGCATTCCTCGAGGAGGAGCTGAAAACAAATTTATCAAAATCTTGAATAGGGCATAAAAATATCATAGTAATAAATACAATGTAAAACAACTGAACACAAACTGAAAGATATGCTGTGCATATGCAGTGGATAAAATTTTTAATTCACAGCTCGAGATAAAAACAAATATGGCCATCAATTTTACAACAATTCTGCATGAAGCCCAAAAACAGGTGAGTAAATGCAAGAAAAATAAACTCAACGAACAATCAGCTATACATTTCCACACAGATTTTTTTTCTCAGACATACACAAAATACAGACATAAATCGGAAAATGTTTGCTCAGAAGTATGTTCAAATCCAAGAACAAAAGTTGCTATCCAGCAACAAAATAAAATAACCAAGTTCCACTGTAACATTAAATTCTTGCTAAACATGCTCCATGACACAAAATGCTTAGCCACCTGCACCTACAAAGAGTGGATACAATCTTTGTCTATGCTAAAGGTTCCCAACCTTTCTTTGACCATGTGCCCCTTGCATTTCAACAGATAACACATATCCCAAAATTTTTTAGGACAAAAAAGCTGAGTGAAATGTCAAAATCCACCACGTCTTAATAGAAGTTTTATATGTTAGAATATTTTGAAATAAATATATTTTTCCATTACCACCTTGAGAGCCGGTCTACGAATATATCGTACCTGGATTTCAGCCTAAAACCATCAGTTTTCGGTTGCCTTACCAATGCCATAGCTCCTCTGCCGATTGCACTAGAGAGCTGTTCACACACTCAAAAGATTGGGCAAGTCTTCTAGTCTGCACTCGAAAAAAAAATTTTGGTTGGGGGATGGGGATTTGTTGTGAGTGACGTCATAAGTGAAGTAGTTTTTGGGCCATTTTGGCTCATGTTACCTGGCCGAGGGCCCAACACCTAGGCCAAAGTATTTCACAGAAGTTTTCATTGGAAACTAGGCTTGAGTCCGAGTTTTTCAGTCTTTGATTGACTTTCTAGTGTTTATGGTTCAAAAGTTATGATCTAAAATAAATAAATTAACTATCTAATTAACTAATCAATCAAGTATTTTGTTTACTTTAGATCATAACTTCTGAACCCAAAACCCCAGCAGGTCATCCAAAATATCAAAAGACTCGTATTGTAGCCTAGTTTCCAATAAAAACTTCAGCAAAATAATATCTTCTAACAGTTTGGGACCAGGGCCAGGTAAAGTGGGCCAAGGTGGCCTAAAAGCCCTCCACTTATGACATCACTCAAAATAAATCCGAAATCCCCAACCAAAAATTCTTTTTTCTAGTGCAGATTAGAAGACTTGTCGCGTTTGTTGAGCCTTTGAACAGCTCTCTACCACTTTCAGCACCAGAGTTACGTGCGTTCAAAGCCACATGCGTTCCAGTTGCTTTGGTGTGAAAATCCATGAAACGGGCCGGACACGAAAGTGTTAAATGTACCCTTTCACATAGCTAATGCACCCCAGGGATACATGCACTCCAAGTTGGGAACCCCTGATCTATGCTAATATGCTCACAGGAGTGCAGCAGGCCATGTTCATGATGTTCTCAAAAACAAATGCATTATATTCTTGTTCACCTGAGTTTCATCAAAGTGTTAAGCATTTGGTGATACAAGCTACACATGACTGCCTGTAACAAATCGAATGAGTCTGTTTTTACTGATAAAACACAACACACCAAGAAAGTTGCAAGCATTACTTCACCAAAAGTCTTACCAAAATCCATATTGCTTTTCATCATTGCATCACCCTAAAAATAAAAATATGAAAGGATTGTGTAGTACCGAAATAAAACTTAGAAGAAATTAAAATGCAAGAATGATACCTTTTGGAAAACGTACATTTGAGTCTACAATAGTGTGATCCTTTTTCATCAGAAAGCCTCCCACTAAAAGTCACAGGTAATACCAGACAACTTATAGCTATTGGACAACACCTGTGGATAGCCCCCAATAAGAAAAATAAATATCCATTGATTTATTTTCCAGCAATTAAAAAAATACCTATCATAAATAGGGATGCACATTATGAAACAGTTAGAGGTTCTGGAATACTCCGGAGCCTTTATTTTGATTCCAGAATATCGAATATTATTCTGGAATGACTTGTTAGGAGCAAAATGAGCAGATTGTGCAGAGGTTTAGAACACCAGTCAGTGATCGCATGGCCTGTCAATTACCTTGTTACATCACCGTGCAGTGGCGTGAGCTTACTGAGTGATTCTTTCTCTTACTCAAAAGTGTAAAGAGTGCCACTGCAAAATTACTGTGGCTGAAAACCTTATTTAAATTATTTGTTTTGCCAACCTTGCAATTTTTCACATTTATTTCATTTAAATTTATTTCAAATCTAAATATTCAAAAAAACTCTGATTTTTGGATTTGAATACTGAAGGGTTCGAATTCATAGGATTCGATATTCCAGTATATGCATCCCTAATCATGAAACAGCACATTAACCTGATATTAGACAACTATTTGACTATCTTGAGCGGTGTTCTTCACTTTTCTTGTATCAGAGGTCAAATCTCTTTTCCTGTAGTGATAATACATGTACATATATAACATCAAAATTTATTTCTGAACAGTGTCTTCAAAGCAATATAATATACAAGGTGTATTCAAAAAGTAACGAGACTATATGTGCTGTGTGAGTTATGTGTCCATGCAGAATTAACACTGTATGTTACAATGTAGATCAACCTCTCATGAGTGCAGGGGCACATCCAGGAAGTCTTTTTTGCTGTCATGACAGGCCCCTTCATACTGCAGGTACTTAGCATTACCAAAATATCAAACGCTGTCAATGCCGGTCTCTAATACGGATGGTTTGGAACAGGCAATAGCATTTCCCTTCTAACATTGCATAGTGCTATTACAAAACAACAACAACATCCCTGCCTTTTCTAAATAGGGCCTGCACAAAGACATGAAACAATCCACGTTTCTGAACACTCTAAATCAGGGGTGGCAATTAATTTGTCTTGGGGCAACTTTGAGAAGGTTGCTTTTAGCAGAAGGCTACACCTTCCAATGGAAATAGAAGCAAGTCCATGGAAATAACAGCAAGTGTCATTTCAAGTTGGTGATAAGTTGCAAGAAATATTAGGATAAGTTGGGGGAATTAGGTTTGAAGATTTTTTCTGAAAGCTTCCACAGTTCACTGAAAACAATGTTGTGGGCCACAATTGGCCTGCAGGCTGCTAACTGCCCACCCTTGCTCTAAATTGATATTGCGTCGAACGCATGTGTTTTTGAATTACCTACTTTTGCTATACATGGCTAACATTTGCTGACTGTTCGACAAGCTACGTATCTTTTCAGCACCATGTTCATAGTCAAAGGATCAAGATGTAATAAATGTACTTCAAATTGAAAACCCACTTTGACCGAAAGCAGTTGATAACTTGGAAATCTTTTCTTACGTGTTTTGACAATGAGATCAATACCACGATCTATTTTAAATAGCTAGTTGTGCTAGGCTACTAGTCCAAGTTCGACTAGGTTTTAAGTAGAGCTCAACTGTTAAGGCTTTTTTGCTCCGATGCCTATGGTTTCATTTTTCATTGCCAATGACCGATATTTTGCAACACTCAAACCACAGTTGATAAACAATATTTCAGTACCAGTGCGATGAACCGTATAACATCGAATTCTGCGCAAAACTGGGTCACTATTAGAGATTGACCGATATATCGGCCTGGCCGATTTTTGGATTCTACCGATATCTCGGTATCAGCCAAAACGGCTGATTTTATCAGCCTCAGTAAGTGTTGACAAAACGCTGTTATATTCCTCACGCATCCAGACAACTTGCGCAAGAAAGCACAACGAAGCAAGTCAAGACAGTTATCTTACAGCAAGGCTAGCAGGTGCGGTTTCATAAACAATCTGGCAAGATTAATCATAGAGCATGCGTCGGCCATCGCGGCCGAAACAAAAGCACCGTTGCGAAGTTTCACAATGCTTGAAGCTACCACGTGCAGGTGTTGTGTACGAATAAAATCCCGTTGTACTTTCGGAAGTTTTCGCAGCACGAAAAGTTTGACCGTAACTTAAGGTGCAGAAGTCCAATCGAAGCCCAGTTTAGCACAGATTAATTTAAAAAAAGCTTGCATGAAAAATGAATTGCGTTATGTTAAGCAACATTTATGGTGATATGAATATGATTAAAAATGCAATCGCAACTCACTAGTGACGACAACTGTCGCTGTGAAGCAGTTGCACATTACATCTTAATAGTATTCTACTTTCTTAACTTGGTGTGTTAGTCCTAGCGCGCTGGTTTATATTGTACGCAAACTGAAATATCGTGTTCGTGGGTTAAGTTAATCAACATTTTCCACAAGGCATGATAATTGTGATCTTACAATCCAAGTTGTTGCAACGTGCTGGGTCGTAAATGTGGCACACAAGTTACAGAAGTGCTACTCCAGCATTTCACAAATACTTTGAAGTGGTGATTCGTTGTTTGGTCTGATAGCAGCGCGGTAGTCAGCGTTCATTGTTGCAACACAATTGCTGTTGTCCGTTTGCTAAACACGACTAACAAACGCAGTGTTTGCAACAACGCAAGTTAAAAGCGCAGTTTTTGTGAGTGGATCAGAACTACCAGGGCATTTGCACAATCACCAGATGCATAATGTGCACCTTAGCTATTGTCATGGCGACTTGTTCTTACGGAATTTACTTCTGGTGAACGGGTGGTAATCGGTTATAGCCTAATGCTGCTTTTGTTTGGGCAAGGTTGTAGATGACTGGCTAACCTACTGCACGCTACTTGGTGAAAATGCAGAAAAGCTGTACTTTCTGCATGACAATCTTCAACTGTTGATATGGAACTAATGAGAATCGACAAATCAGTTGAGGTATTTCATTTTATACCAATGCCAGTACTTCAGTTGCAGTAACTGATGGAACTAGTTCTTCTTTTTTTAAGGACATGCAGTTGTTTAATGTTACATTACATCAAAATTACAAATTTGGTTCTTTACGACTTGGATTGGCTTTTCGAATTGAAAACCCACTGAGTTGCAGAAGAGTCTGAAAGGTTGATTTGTGAAATATATACAAAAACAAAATTTCACAAGATTTATGTAGTACAGTGACTGTTAACAAACATACTATCAAAGACCAAAAAAAGTTACTGCTGTTTGGAAATATTTTCATTTTTGGCAATGGTTAATTGAATACAGTGTTGTAGTAATTTTAGCCTCCTTAATTTGATGCTCCATTTTGTACTTCCTTCTTCCTTTTCATTGTTCAGCATCTTTCAACTTTCAAGCACTGTTTTTGCTTTTTCGGGTTTAAACACTGTAGGCAGTTCTCTTACATTCCTTGTTCTGTTCTTCTTGCTTTGTTATTTTAATATTATTTTTTTTATTCATGGCACTGTGCCTATTCATTGTAAACAGTGTATATGATGCTAACAAGTTAGGCTAATCAAATATTGAAATTGCTGCAATTTCAAAAATTTTAGCTTATAAATCCTGATTTTTAACAACGTTCCATTCTGGGTTGGTGAATTGGTTTGGCTGATTCGCCATACGTTCCCTACCGGTATGTTTTTTGGCAATTTTCCTCAGAAGTTTCACACCTTCACAGGACACCTTTGAAAAGTCACCAAAGCACAAAAATTCGCACCACCGTCGTCTGAGGCACGTGTGAACACAAGAGTCGGTCTAGCGCTTGTCGCAGATCAAACGTCGACTTGCCGATTGGCCTATACCCTTCCCTCATGCAATCCGCAGTGCTTCAGATATTCATAAAAGTTTTAAATATAACATTCTTTCCAATTACGCTGTATTCATTGCGGTTCATGATACATGCAAAAACCAAACCTTAACAATGGTCTCAGTGGAGTTGCATTTTCGTGAGCTTTTTTCTTTCAATTTGTGGCCTCCCAACCACATCAATTTTGCCAGAGTTCATGTGCAAATAATCAACAAGTTGAAAATCTAAAGTAACTGGTGCATTGTTCTTTGCTTGGAAAGTTTCCAACCCATCAACACCTTGGTTTATGCTGTATTCACTGCGTTTTTTGTTCCTTTCAGAATTCAAACCTACCAATGTTCTCGATGGAGGTGCTTTTTTGCGAAATTTTTTTTACTTTCGAATTTGTAGCCTATCAATCACTTCAACGTTGCCAAATTTCATGCACAAACAAGCAACAATTTGAAAAATTAAAAAATTTGATACAATCTTTATTTCTTGGAAAGTTGTAAACCCATCAATGCCTTGGCTGATGCTGTGATTACTGCAAAAGTTTGTTCCTTGCGAAAACCACACCTACCAATGTTGTAAATGAAGCTGCCTTTTCGTGAGATGCTTTTTCTTTCCTATTTGTGTCCTACCAACTGCTTCAACGTTTCCCAATTTCATCCACAAATAAGCACAACGTTGAAAAAACAAAGACACGGGTTCAATATTAATAGCTTGAAAAGTTTTAAAAACATTTTAGGGCCATTCCGTGTCAATTCTCAGGAAGTGGTCAAGGCACCCTCTCCAATTTTCCTGAAATTTTACTCAAATTGTCATTACCCCATATGATGAACATCTGCAAAATTTGAAAGAAATCTGTCAAGAAATGGCATGATTATAAAGCTTTTTAGTTGGGGGGTAGTAGCCGGGGGGATGGAAATTATTCATATTTGGCCATGTTTAAAGCCTTATTACTGCCAAACTACATCAGTTAACCTCAATATTTCAGGGATGCTAGTAACTTTGCCAAATATTAAAAAAATAACATTATCTATATTGTGACTTTCAAACGTCGAAGGTCATGCCCCCCAAAGTTGACTGTTTTTAGCTCTTGCTACAAATTTTCGAAAATTATCAAACCTCGCCACGGTTTTATTTCTAGATTGTTTTCGCTCATATTTGGAAGAATTTTTGTTGATAAAATTATCTTCGACCTTAGAAAATTTTATTGCAAAATATCAAAAGGTTTGTGAGATATCTTGGGCCAAACTTGGCATGAAATAAAAAAAACTAGAAAATTGGGGTACCTTTGTCGCCTTGGTTACCCAGTCATGGGTGAACCTTTTGATCTCACAAACCTTTTGATATTTTTGTCCTTTCCAAAAAATTTGCACAATTCTTGTATAAATATTTTTACAAACTATGGGTCCTGGCTGACATTTTCTGTGCCGAATGAATTTTTCTAATGTGTTTGTAGATTTTTCTACAGGTTTTTGAACATACCCACTGCTTTTGTTTTGACTACTCTGCTTGTTCAATTTTTCCCCTGTTTGAGTTTGTCAATGACGCCACAAAGCTATTGCCAATACCTCAAAATATGCACGGTGAAAAAACTTTTCTTACAATACCTTCCTGGTGGACATAACTTTAGCAGTTTGCGAGTTATAGCAAAAATCGTGCAGTAATATCAATATATTGGTTTCTGCGGTCCCTAAAGCGTTTCTTGCGAGAGTAAAAATGCCAATGATCTCAGTGGAGCCGCCTCTTCACGAGATGTTTTCTTCCGTTGCCAAATTTCTTGCGCACACAAGCAACAAGTTGAAGCAAGTAAAAACATTCGTGCAATGTTCATTGCTTGAAAAGTTACCCTGAATGCTGATGTTGTTGGTATGTCACACAAACACTGACCCCATCCGAATTCCACTCGTTTTCAAAAGAATAATCTTGGTTATTTTTGGCCAAGGTTGCCAAAGGTGAAAGTTTTGTATTTTGAGCATTTTTGGCCAAGGATGCCAATGGTGAAAGTTTTGTTTTTTCTTTGTCATTTTTGGCCAAGGTTGCCAACGGTGAAAGCTTTTGATTTTTTAGCCTTTTTGGCCAAGGACACCAATGGTGAATGTTTTCAGGTTTTTTGTCATTTTTGGCCAAGGATACCAACAGTGAAAGTTTTTTTTCTTGGTCATTTTTGGCCAAGGATACCAACGGTAAAACTTTTGCTTGGTCTTGGCCATTTTTGGCCAAGGTTACCAACGGTGAAGTTTTTTGTTTTTCATGGACATTTTTGGCCAAGGTTACTTTTGTTGGCCACTTCCGATATGAATACCAATGATGTAAGTTATGTTTGTGATTTGAGATTTTGAGCACCTCTGTCATCCAGCTCTGGCAAACGTGAGTTCGCGTTCATTGGAGGAAATCTCTGGCACCCCACTGTGCAAGCAGGAGTTCGCACTCTGGGAAGCAACTGCTGGCATGGGATTGCAAGTACAAGTATGCTCATACACCGGTAGGCAAGCCTTGGCATGAAAGTACGAGTGTCTCATACCCCCAGAAAGGAATGTGTTAAGTTTTTGAAAAAAGGTAAGGCATAAAATGCATCATATTTTTGATAATGAAGCAGAAAACAAGATTTAAAAATTTTGGAAATATTGGTATCGGTCAATATATCGGCCTATGAATGGCCGATATATCGGTATCAGCCTCAAAAAAGCCATATCGGTCAATCTCTAGTCACTATAGTTAACCCTCTAAATCCCGCGTGTGCCACTTTTTTTACATTGTTTGAAAAGTTTGCAATGCCATGACTCACCACCCAAATGAGCTAGAGAGCTGTTCAAACCCTCTATGAATTCAGCAAGTCTTCAACTACAGATTAAAAAAGTTTTTTCGATTAAGGCTTGAGGTTTTCTGGAGGTGATGTCATAATGAGGGCATGTTTTCGCATTTTTGGCATGTTTGCTTAGCCCTGGGCGCCAACCCAATAACCAATTTTTTTGGCTCAAGTTTTTTTTGGAAAGGAGGCTGTGATCCACATCTTTAGAGCACTTGATTGACTTTCTAGCATATATGGAGCCGAATATATGGCTCAAAAACCCAGCTTTTGACAAAAATATAAAAGTTTCACAAAAGGTAACATTAGCCATTTCAGGCCAAACTTTGGCCTACCATAACTCGTCAGCAGAAAGGAGCTAAAGCTATTCAAACCCTCTAAAGACTCGTAAAGTCTTGCACATGAGAAAGAAAAAATTTTTGTTTTAGACTTGGGGTTTTTCATTGATGACATCATGAGTGGGACATGTTTTGCCTTTCATCTGATGATGTCATTGCCAATCCAACAAGTTGATATTGTGGCTGAATTGGATTCTAGGCTATAATACAAGCCTGTAGAGCCCTTGATTGACCTTCTAGTGTTTCTGGTTGAAAAGTTATGCCAAAAAAATTCCAAACATTTCAGGAATTTCCCAGGGGTTTTAGGGGATTTCACTAATGAATATTCGGCAAGTTTTGTCATAACCTTTCAACCAGAAATGCTACAAAGTCAAACAAACCATCAAAAGACTTGTATTATAGCCTAGAATCCAATAAGACGTTGAGCCACGAAATCGGCTCGATTGTTGAACTCCCACAGAATGTTGACGTCATCCAACATTTTGACAAACTTGTCAAAACATCCTGTGGCTATGTAACCATCACCAAAAAGGCTGAAAACCCACACTGAAAATTTTTTTTAACACTTTGGCGTCCAGCCGTTTTTGGGGATTTTCGAAAAAAAACCTTAAACGCACATGGCTTTGTGCAGGAATTACTCTGCTCCTGTACAGGTTACGGACCTGGTCGAAGTGTCAAAAGACGCGGGAAGTCTTCTAGTCTGCACTCGAAAAAAAATTATTTGCTTGGGGTTGGGTTTTTTTTGTGAGTGACGTCATAAGTGGAAAAATTTTAGGCCACCTTGGCCCACTTTGCCTGGCCCTGGGCTCAAACCGTTAGGTGGTAGTATTTCGATTAAGTTTTCACTGGAAACTAGGCTACAATCCGAGTATTTTGATACTTTGGATGACCTGCTGGGGTTTCAGGTTCAAACGTTATGATCTAAAGTAGTAAAAATATTTGACTAATTAGCTAATTAGTTAATTAAATAATTTGTTTATTTTAGATCATAAGTTTTGAACCAGAAACGTTAGGAAGTCGATCAAAGGCTTTAAAGACTCGGACTCGAGCCTAGTTTCTAATGAAAACTTCAGCGAAACACTTTGGCCTAGCGGTTGGGCCCTAGGCCAGGTAACATCAGCCAAAATTACCCCAAAAGTTCTTCACTAATGACTAGGGCAAGTTTTTGTTGCAGTAAAAAAGTGAGAAAGTTGCATTTATTTTCAACGAAAGTTGCATTTATGCGCAGGAAGTTGCATTTATGCGCACATTTGACTGCGAAAGACTTGACACAACCTATTTTCGTTTGCATGGACTTGGCCAAAAGCCAAGATTTTCCGCTCTTCCACCTCTAATTGAGTTCGGGCACTGTC
>Ga0210059_1003387_pt1 | contig 25449 bp, 13 predicted proteins | sample Ectturendosymbi2_FD_188042 | JGI IMG/M metagenome (GOLD analysis project Ga0210059, IMG submission 188042) | Ecteinascidia turbinata endosymbiont from Florida, USA - Sample 2 (SPAdes) (version 2) | ecosystem: Host-associated > Tunicates > Ascidians > Unclassified | place: Key West, Florida... | reverse complement strand
GATTTCAATTATGTTTTTTTTCCAGACCATCTTACATGTAAGTGCACCTTATATAAAAAAATGAGGCATTTTTGTGACATTGGGTTACACAATTGCAATTTCTTGTTGGATTATAATGATTTGACCCATCAACAAGAGTCCCAGATTCCGAAAATCAAATCAAAAAAGGGCACCGGAACTTGGAATCCCAGCAGAATGACAACATTCCAAGGTCAGTCGGTGAAACGTCACTCAAACAAGTAAAACTTCAACAGCGGTCAAAATCAACCAAATACTATATTCATTTTCATAACTTTCCGGAATCATCGGCAAAAATTTTTAAACAGGGGAGCAAAACACACTCATAACCATGAGCGTCCGCAGAAACTTTTCCATGGGGGGCCAACGTCGACATTTGTATATGGTTTTCAGGTTGCTGGCGAAGCAATGCAAACGGACGTTCACAAAACACTTTAACCTTTTCAAACCACAAAGAAAATGCGCCATGTTTGGACATAGTCACGAAAATGCGCTTCGTTGCGCTTCACAAAATTGCGCCAATGAAACCGCAAATTATGACCTTATTTTACCTAGCAAGACTTGTCAGCGTTACTTCGAAACAACAGCTGCAAACGTCTGGGAACTCACTCAAAACCAGAACTAAACCTTAACGATTTAAGATGTAGCCTATTCCCACAAGCTTGCATAGACGTATTTCAAAATGTCACGTAATTTTATACCGTGTGAAAAGAAGCCTGCATTAGCATAGTTTGATGAAGTTATCCACTCAGGTACATTAATCCGTGGACACCGGAGAACGAGGAATTGCCTCCCAGACCTTTCAAAAGGGGGGAAACGGGCGGATGTGCCTTTTCATAATGACATTTAAGTAGTTTCATGGTTTATCAAGATCGTCTTGAAACAGATTCATTGCAGCTATTCGTGCACCCAGAAAATTCAGAAAGTTTTTTATAATTTCTGTTATTATTTTTGAGGTCAACATTGCTGTTTAACAGAAACAACTATAATTGTATTTGAAACATTTTTTTTTGGTTTTCATAAGTTTCCATGGCCCTCAATTCTTTTACTGCCCTCCCTGCTCTATCGCTTCTCCGGTGTCCGTGCATTGGTAACACTTACAGTTTCACACTAACAATGGATTTTTCAGACTTGTAGAAGAATTGCTTCAGATTCACTCATGCTTCTTTTCACACAGTATAATACTGCGTGGCTTACCGCTATCAGCGGTCACTGCCTCGCTGCATTCCTATGACGTAACCAATAGAGGGCGGGGGTGAGAACCCTACAACTGGCAGGCTTGATGCAAAAAACGGGTCCCACTTAGTATACTTTTGGTTTTCAGTAGGTTGTTTTTGTATGCGTTTTTGGAGTGTTTTCTAGAGATTTCGGGTTTTAGGATGGACATGTACATCGACCCGGATTCACTATCATTTCTCCACTTTTTTCTGAGTGTTGGCTGGTGGTTTCCCTTCAGCTAAAGTTTTCCAATCCTGGGGCAGGCTTCTAGTTTCGCCACTGTGCATTACCTGCTGAGATGTCTGCGCTCAATTACATGAGTTAAAACGTCTAGAACCAAGTTTGCCAACGTCTTATCAGTCAGAAACATCGAATTAATACAATTCCAATCTTTAGAAGCATGTTCTTTCCCCGTAATTACGCTGTTGTACATTTGCTTCTTACTAAATACATCGATCAATTTTAGGGCAAAAGTACAATCCTTGGAATATTCTTTGCATCTTGCATGGTCATAGTTTCTCGACAGAAGAGATTTGTATTAAATACGCAGCTCAGACAATGTTTTGCCAGAACCAAGCCCTGTGACGAAGAAAAAGCTATAATTTTGTCTGGTTTTCTTTGATTTCAAAAAAATGCCAAGTGCATTAAAAAAAGCCAAATCAGCAATCAAAAAAGCCGAATCGGCAACCCTGTCTACAACCGTAACTTGAAGTTAACATGTGTTGCCACGTAATTCTTGCGCAATAAAGCCCAATCGTAGAACAATCCGCTGGACAGTTTTCCAACCTGCCTCTGCAGGCAAAGGGGCCGACACATGTGAACCGCAAGCTTATCACTGCATGACACCAGAACATGTGAACCTGGCTCTTGTACAGTGTGAATGTCATGTCGGCAAGTAAACTGTCATTGCAAGAACTAAATCAATTAATCGGAATTAAGCTGCTGACTTCAAGTTTCCGAGAAATTTTTGGTTCTTAGTCCCAATTTCCAGGGAGGTTCAAACTCCCGTTTGGACAACACCCTTGCGGCCGCCAAAGATCGAATCTTGATAAACTATACACAAGAATTGAGACTGCGCATAAAGTACGCAAGAAAACTTTCAATTTTTTGTTATGTAAAGAGGTCCAGCAAACTTTTAGTTTTTCTATTTTACTGCTCAGACATTATCAAATGCCTGAATGCTTATATGTCAGAAACCGCTGTTTGTGGGCTCGTGCAACCGTTCTATCGTGCTATATAAATTGGTAATTAGTCAATGCGGTAAGCACTTGCGCTGATCAGCTTTAGCAGACAAAATAAAGACAACTGTTTCGGATAAAATAAACCATGGCGGAACACAATCTTAAACAAGCGCAGAAGACGAAAGATCTACAAAAAGTGGTGAGATGGTATCTGGACGCAGACGATCACCCAGATTCCCACCAGAACATAATTATTACTCATTGGCCCATTCACAAAGTTCCTTGAAACTTACATGCAAATTTATTCCGTGGTATTTCCATTGAGCCAATTAAGTAACAAGCAAAAAGTATGCGAAAACAAATGATCTCCCATGCGAAGTTAATAAGTTTTTTGCAAAATAAAAAACTCAAGGGGAGTTTAACCCCAACCCCCCCCCCCCCTTCCATACGCCCTTGGCCTCAGTGAATATTATAAAAATGAATATAGCATTTAGTTGATTGTGACCGTTTTTCATGTTTTTCTTGTTTGAGTGACATTTCACCAACTGACCTTGGAATGTTGTCATTCTGATGGGATTCCAAGTTCCAGTGTCCATTTATGATTTGATTTTCGGAGTCTACGACACTTGTAGATGTAAAACAACATTAAATTTTTTTGCCGATGATTCCGGAAAGTTATAAAAATGAATACAGCATTTGGTTGGTTTTGACCGCTTTTGAACTTTTTCTTGTTTGAGTGACATTTCGCTGACTGGCCTTGGAATGTTGTCATTCTGCTGGGACTCCAAGTTCCAGTGCCCTGCTTTGATTTGGTTTTCGGAATCTGCGACACTTTTAGATGTGAAACAACATTAAAATTTTTTGCCGATGATTCCGGAAAGTTATGAAAATGAATATAGCATTTGGTTGATTTCGACCGCTTTTGAAGTTTTACTTGTTTGAGTGACGTTTCGCTGACTGACCTTGGAATGTTGTCATTCTGCTGGGATTCCAAGTTCCGGTGCCCTATTTGATTTGGTTTTCGGAATCTGTGACACTTGTAGATGTGAAACAACATTAAAATTTTTTGCCGATGATTCCGGAAAGTTATGAAAATGAATATAGCATTTGGTTGATTTTGACCGCTTTTGAAGTTTTTCGTGTTTGAGTGACGTTTCGCCGTCTGACCATGGAATGTTGTCGTTCTGCTGGGATTCCAAGTTCCGGTGCCCTATTTTGATTTGATTTTCGGAATCTGCGACATTTTCAGGCGTGACACGCATGACAAAACTTTGGTGGGTGTTGTTCACGCGTAACTGATTTTCACTGAAATCATAACGGCACGTGAAATTTCTTTTCCAAAAAGCTTTTATTATAAAAAAAACCTTTATGAGGTTTTTTGAGCAGCTCCAGTGCCTCGTGTGTTCCGAGGCTTTGCCAGAAGTTTGATCCAGGGGAAAACTTAGCTGAAAGGGCTCACTGGTCACTGTAGGGGACCTACCAGCCAACACGTAGAAAAAATCTTGAGAAGTTAATGTGATTACGGATGTAGCCGGCTATATTTTAAAACCCCAAATAACCAGAAAATACTCCGAAAAACGCAAAAAAGCAACAACCTACTGAAAACCAAAAGGATACTAAAAATGAAATATAACGGGTTTTTACATGTAGCTTGTCAGGTGGGGCAATTCTTCCATCTTCCCCCCGTCAGTAACGCCACTGCGTGTGTCACCTTGAAAAGTCATACATCTGTATGATGTGTAACCATTTGTCATTCCGAACAATATCAAAAAACATATTCGTACCATTATAAAGTTCCATTCCCGCAGCCCCAAGGGGGACTTTTGTGGGCTAATCCCCCCCAAAAAAAACTCAAGCCACCCTAAATTGAAATAACAAGCACTACAAATCGGGAGTTTTTGTCAAATTTTTGGATGTCAAGCCCGCCTGCACAAACCCTTATTGAAGACTTTCTGATGACTGTTCTGCAAAGTTACATGGAAGACAGGAAAAAGTTAGTAATTCATCTTAAAGGCACGTGGATGACAGATCGCATGCGATATTTTCCCGTTGTTCAGAAACATTATTTCACCAACATTTTACATTCCCATCAATGTGGAAAAGATAGTTGCCATCCACCATCAACCTTTGAAACAACAACTTCCTATAATTTCTTTCTTGTCACAGTGAATTAGTTAGATGCGATCTACTCTAATGTATTATTCACCATTGCAAGTATTTCCAATAGCACAACCATTGTTAAAATAACCGGATGGCCACTTTTACTTGGAAAAACAGCAATTTCATGTGTTCTGGCAATTTTCCTAGGTGAGGGCACCTGAGCAATATTTTATGTAAGAATTCGGCCTACTTAAATCAGGGGTGTGATGGGGGTGGGAACGCCGTTCCCACACCTATTTTGTAGCACTACACCCCTGATTACCTGGCAAAAACGATAGCCTACTTTTTCATTCAAAATTGTTTAGGTGTGATTATGACCACTACAGTGCTGTTGCGTTTGGTAACGCACGAATAAATTTGTGACGTAAGAATGTGCTGTGTTTGTAACTAGATATCTGATTGTGGTAGCTAACTTGGGAGTTATCCAGTTTTCAATGAGTTGTGCTGTGGAGTGATTTGTATACGGCACGGGTCTCTCTCATTAATGCTGTCATATGTATTAGCTAATGAGTCTTTGTTAAACATAGTGATATCGTACGTTAGTTTTTTAGTCATTGTGATTTTATATTGTGCAAACAGAACTGCATTTCATATACACGACTGGAAAGTTTTGGAAGGGGGTCGTTAGGTTAAATTGGGTTGCAAAATGGGTCGCTGTATGAAAAAGGTTGAAAACTACTGCCCTAAAAGGGTACACATTCCCCATTTAAGAACCAGTGATCCATGCAATAAAATTTTTTGCGACCATACATTGACCTTCCGAAGAATGGTACCACGGTAGATGGAAGTTTGGTTTGGAACCAAGGTATGCATAATGTTATACATTGTGTGTGAATTGCTGGATAGCTAATAAAGAAGAACAGGGTCTCAGGCGCAATTTTGATGCAAGGTTTTCGCTCAGTCATGGAAAAAATGTTTGTTTTCTTGATATAGCTTAGACCAGTGGTTTTCAACCTGGAAGTGGCGGCCCCACAGAGGTTGTGAACCATTTGTGGAAGGGTCGCCAAACAATATTTTCATGTACATAGCTGTATTACATTTGCTTTATCCGAGTCTTGATGGGTGTCGTTGGGTTAGAGTGGGTTGCTACAATGGGTTGCGGTACAAAAAGCGTTGAAAACCACTGGCCTAGACGCTTCAGTCAGAATAACGAGCAACGTTTGGACTCACTCCCCATAGTATTGCTGTATAGCGTAAAAAAATGCGTATGTGGGTTGCGGCAAAGCGAGAAACTGTTATTGAAGGGATCAATATAATAAATTCCCAGCAAGCAAAATATTTCAAGCGCATGTTTTGACTCCCACTGTAGGAATCATTTGAAACACCATTTGTCTAAAAAATGTTGACCTCTCTTGCATATTTGATTGGAGATTGTGGATGAATGGCTTTGTTAACACGTTTTTGAGTGGCGAGTGCTGGTATGTTTTCAATGAAATACAACCTCGATATCAATACGGAAAACAGTTTCAAATTGCCGTATATTCCACAAGTAATTAAAAATCAAACATCTATATAGGATATACTAAATATATAAGAATGACTCCACTCTAAAACGTAGAAGATTTCTTACACAACCTAGGCTATTATTGGCTGCTTTAGGTTATTCTATATGAACGGGATGAAACGTTCGCATGCATTTTTATAAAAATTGCATAATCCTAGCCCAGTAACGCATTTATTGCCAAAAAACGAAATTATGTAAAAAAGACACATTCTAAAAGCTTTTGAAATTTTTAAATTTTAACGGTTGAATAACAAGAAAGGTTTGCTGTTGTATTTGTCAGATAAGTTTTCTGATGTATCGTTATGGTTAGGACAAATTCTTGTGTCCAGTCGCTTCGAAAATGCCCGAATAGGAGCTAAACGTCGGTGTTCTCGGAACTTTTTCATAATGGTCCGAGGGCACAAAAAGCAAAACAATCACAAATAGGGAAAATCTAATGATTGTTCTATTTGCCCATTTCCAAATTATAGCTGATGTTAGCGAGTAATATACATCGGCACGAACCTTTGTAATCAATGGAGCAGAATTGTGAGCTTCGGTCTTTGTGGTCGGATTTGTACCAGACATGCTAAGATTACACATTTCAAAATCTTGTTAAACTTTGAAAAATAAATCTGATGGAACTTTAACTGCGAAATATAGCTTTTTGTAAAAACTTTTTAAACTTGATCAAAATTCAACAAAAATGCTTATCTGATGGCTTTTACAAAACTCAGGTGCGGAATTGTCAACTTATTGCAACAGTTAGAATTCTTCCCGGTTGGTCTGGCTCTATCAGCTTACTGCAAACGTTTACATAGAACTATGGTTTTCTGAGTGAAAAAATGTATGGAGCGTGACGGTTTTTGCAGAAGCGTGAAAAGTAAATTTAATTGTTTCTTGCCGCGTGATACTAAAGGTCAAGAAAAAAAATCGTGCGTGCACTTGCCACGGATTCCAGACTGGTATCACAACACGAGCAGGACAGCGTTTTCCTGACAAAGTGACCTTTTTCTTTGTATTGCGTCATGCCACGAGACCGAATCTTCGGCTGCTGGCACAATAGCTCCAGCCAATCTGTTGCCGCCAGAATACTGCCGGTAAAATGGACACTACCTTTATTTTATAAGTGACAAATTGAGAACCATAATTTCCTGTCCAATGAAACCATGTTCACCTAAATCATAAATGACTTTTTCTTTTTAAACTTTTTCCATACTGAATTTCCGGCATTGCTAGGCTTAGAATGAGCAACCTAGCCACTCATTAAAATCCAACACTTCACACGTTTTAATTTCCCACTTCTTCAGGTGTATTTGATCCTAACTGCTAGTACAGCATGGTCAATGTTATTAAAGGTTTCACAATGCTTATCAATATAACCAAGTTTTTAGGTTAAGGCCACTTCTACTTAGATTAGTACGCTGCGCTGTTGAGACAGATACTCGTGCACTTCGTTCATTGCTGAAAAAAAACTCTGGTAATGACTAAGTAACATTTTGCAATGATCTACTACAAAACATATTAAATCAAGCACTATTATTTTACTATGGTCTACTTCTGCTAATAAACACATTTAAAAAATGAGACATGTTTCATCAGAAAAACGAAAGGCTTCCTTGTATTAAAACAACAGAATCATACTCATCTTCACACAGTTCCAATACACAAGTTGTTTGAGAATTGAGATCAGTATTGCCAGATGCTGGTTAAAAAAATAGCCCAATGCCCTCATAAAACAAGCCCAAAACCAGCCCACATAACTCCAAACCAGCCCAAATTACAACCCAAAATTTGCAATAAAACTAGCAGTTTGCAGTGAAAGTAACCGCCATGATCTTATCTTATTGCAGTTGCAATCTCTGTGCAACTCACTACTAATCTTTCTTACAAAGCAACCTCAAAGATACAAAATAACCACAGCTAGTAACATCGTAACGACAATCAAACTGTCATTAATAACACCACACATTGCAGTCGAAATAAAATGCTAACAGGAAACCCAGGTGCATACTATAGTATATCAAGCATGTGCTTTTGGGAATAAAGAGAAAGCTTCCTGTTTTCTTTATCTTTTGCAGTTAAAGACAACTTCGATTCATCAAACTATTTTATAAGATGCGATTTGTAGAATACATCTGCAGATTTAACACTATCACATAGGCTATTACGACCGTGGTACAGGCTAGTCAGCATCAAACAGACTACACATAGATGAAAATGGAGCCACATTTTTTAATGTGTTTAGCAGTTGTACAATGATTCCAAGTTATTGTAATGTGCCCTTCTTTCACATCAGCCTACTTAAAATAAGTTTTTTCATTTGTAAGTGCTTTTTGTATCCAACTGTTGGGCCCATTTACCCAAAAAAGCTTTATGTCATTGGTTCTTAACGGCGGACGCTCCTCCCACGGGGGACGTCAATAAATTTCCAGGGGGAGTAAGCCCTTGCGCACCCTACCATGTGGAAAGTTTGATCAATAAATTTACCAATAAATACATTAGTATAGTTTTAACAGCCTATTTAAAATCAGGGGCTTGAATTGAAATAAAGGGCAATTACTTAAGGGAGGCGTGATAGAAAAAAGGTTAGGAACCACTGCTTTGCATCAAATCCTTCATCAATCTCTGATACTTGTGCAGAGCGGTTTAACTAAATTAACAGGGCAACCCTAATTGTAGGGAAAAAGGGACGTAAGGAAATAGGGAAGCGTTTCCCCACAAAATTTTCTTCCCTACGTGTAGTGTCTACACCAGAGATGATCACTATCCGGTTTGCCGGTTGGATATCCGGCAGGATAGTGAGTTTGCAACCGGATACGGATATCCAAATGTGCTTTCGAACGGGAACCGGATACGGATCCGGATATCCGAAACGCTTTTATCGATATTTTTAGGATTCAGACTTTTGGAAAAGTTGCGCATTGCACAATCATTAATTTATTATCTTCAGAAGCATCTTTTCAGCTTTCTGTGCCATGACTTCCAGTTTGTCTATGGTGTAATCTCTGCACCGTAGTGTAATCCCATTCCCCCTCTTTAATCTGCTAATTGGAAACTCCAAGTTTGTCAGCATGAATCTGTTTCTGGTGTGGCAAGATAGGGCTATTTCAGTATACTTTTAAAGGACGCTGTTTGCTGCGTACCTGGACTAAGGCTAGCTAGTGTAGGCCCATTGTGATCTGTAGTCTAGACTAGCTGGAGCACTCTAACTCTTGTCTACTGTAGTCTACACCAGGCCTTGCAGTCTAGTCTTCACACCTATTCTATGTGATCCTGCATTGACTGGTTGTTGGATGATGCCAGGCCAGATAGCATTTTCTTTCTTAAACATGATCTGCAAAATTGTTGTTTGGTGACATTGACTTGTTGGACTGAATTTTTAGTCAGTCATGTCAATATAAATGACATTTAAGCCAGTGTATTGTTTTGAATGCTGTTTAGTGTTTTGGTTTATAGATTAGCATTGCTATGTAGTTAGGTTTGGTTAAAGTGCAACAAGGGGCGGATTAATAAATGAAATTATGAATGTGAACTCATGGATGGCGTTAAATCTAACCACTGTTACCAAAGGGATGGCTAATGAAAAGCTTGGTGTGGCAACAGAACCGTCACCAGAAAGTCCTCTGTAGTGAGGCTTTACATTAGTGCAGTGGGACTTGACATTCTCTGAAATTTGAACAAATATTACTGTTTTATAGTGCTTCTTATTTGAATTTGGAGGAGTTTGGAGCTTTGTTTCGGAGGGGCTAAGCCCACCAAACCCCCTTCGTGGCCATGGGACTGTGTGGCAAAACTTCAGCTTGCTTTTTAATGCAATTGACTCTGAAAAGTACTTATGTTACGCGACATGTCAAGCTTGCAAGATATGTCAAACTTTCCGTTTATAAGCATGAATGGGCCCAAAATGCATTCAGGTAGTGTCTATTCTGCTTCATGAGCCAAAACCTATGCTGGGACTATTTTGCCTTCATTTGAACACAATTGGTAGAAGTGGTCATGTGACAAGTACAACACGCAGAGACAATTTGTTAGGGGTTAAGAGCTTATGTTTAGGGTTTAGGATCAGGGCTTATGGTCAAGGTTTAGTGATTCAGTGTTTAGCGTTAGGATTTAGCCTGCAGTTCACTTAATGCAGTGGTTCCCAAACTGTGGTACGCGTACCACTAGTGCTAGGCTTACGTGGAGTCTATCAACGTGGTGGCCGAATAGGCCTACTTTTTCTGGACTAAAATTATATTCACAGCTATAATTTTTATTGATCGGATTCTGTAAATAAATTCCTGAATTTTTGTGTACTTCTCTCGTTGGCATTGAAAATAGCAACAAAAATTCTCGCAGCGATTTCGTTCATGTTGAAGCTATTTCCAAACTTTTGATCAAACGATATTTTGCACATTTACTTTTCCTGGAACAAGGTGGTATGTGCTGACACTATAGGACCCACAAATGGTACGTGATCAGAAAAAGTTTGGGAACCACTGACTTAATGCAAATAAGAAGCTGCTTGCCAGCCCTGAAACCATGACAACCATCATCCATGCATGGGACTGAGCTGTTACAGATGTCATGGTCATCTAAGCAGGACATGCGTTCCAAACTTGTCAGATGACTACTTCAACCAATCATGTTCAGCTGAAGGCAAAATAACTCTAACAGTTATTTTGCCTCATAAGGCTGTTTTGCCTCAAGAGGCAAAATAGAAACAGCACTAAAATATATGTTGTGCATCACAATGCACTTTCGAATTGTTTTCTGATACAGATAGTATGGTTTCAACCTAAACAGGATTCGGATCGGATACGGATATCATTTTTCCAAAACAGGATAGGATCAGATAGCAAAAATCCACTATCTGATCATCTCTGCTAGTTAGAAGTTCAAGCTTCAATATGGATGACAAATTTTTGAAGTGAGTGTTAATTTGCAAGTTTTACAAAAGACTCATTTTAAATCTCCGACGACAGGAGCTGATCACCTGTTCATAAATATTGAATCGTACTTTAACCATCATGTGCTCAGATAAAACTCTGAACTATGACTATGCCAAACTGAGCCATTAACATGAATGTGCAAGCAAATCATACAAAATATACTAACAACATGAACATTTACATTACGCATAACTTAGGCTACAATCCCTTTCAAATTTATAATCATAGGCAACAGTGATGCAAAACAATATAGGTTATCTTCAAAGCTGCAACAATCAGGGCAAACATTCGACTTTGTTCAGTATGGCTCCAATATGTGAGCAGCAGAGGTGAGCACGGATCAGGACTGAAGCCAATTTTTGCCGGACAGGACTGGATCGGACTGAGAAAATTTTTCTTCTTGTAATGTGATTATTTTGAACATATCAAAAATTTCAGTTGTCATTAGATTTTACAGATTTGTATGGTAGTGTATATCTTGCCATCAATGGCAAAAGCTCCGCTGAGACTAATTTGCAATTTGAACTGGATTCACCTTTGTCCACATATAACGCTGGGTTCTTGTAGCAGCGTGAACATAGTTGAAAGGTTAGTGTCTATGCCTGCTGTGCGAGTGTATAATAAGATTACCTGGCAGTAGCAAAGTCAATAATTTTGTTTGGGAAGGGACAGTTAGTGACGTAGTCAGTCAATGACGTCGTCTTGAGTCCGACTGTTACTTCCGTTTATTTTCCGAAAGTTAAAAATTGGTGGAAAACACCAGCAAAAATCTGAGGAAGGTTGTTTCGGTGGAGGCCATGGTCTCTTCGGTCTCATTCTGGCTGCTCCCATGGGTGTCGGAAGGATTTTTTCCAGGAGGGGGCCATTCGGGGATTTTCCCAATTTTTTTTCCAGAAGGGAGCCAAAAGTGGTGAAATTTGTTTTTTACCACTCGAAATTGAAAAAACAACCTTTTTTGATAATAATTTCAAACTCCAGGGGGGAAAGGACCACCTGTCCCCTCTTCCGGCGCCCATGGCTGCGCCACTGTTACCTGGCAAAATGATAGCCTATTTTTTCATTAAAAATTGTTTCAAATGTGATTATTGATTATGACCATTACAGTAATGTTGCGTTCGGAAAAGCACGAATAACTTTGTGACGAAAGAATGTGCTGTGTTTGCAAATTACAGAGGCCCATTTGATTGCAGTAGCTAACTTGGTAGTTATTCTTGTTTAAAATAGGTCGTGCTGTAGGCTATGATGTCCATGAATTTAATAAATGAAAAGACGTTTGGTGGTACAGAACTTGAAGATGGCGTGAAGTAGGAGATTCATCCCAAAGCTTTTCGTCTGACACTCTTCAGGAGATATCGTCAGAAAGTGTGCCTTACATTACAATAAGGACAAATTCTCTGTCCTCGCTCGAGCTCGCACTTCATTTCATCTCTCCGCCCTGGAAGCGACTTTCATCAAATCTCTGAATCCTCTTTTCTGCAAACAAAAAGAATTCGTTTACTCCTTGAAGATTTCCTAAACCTCTTGAGCTCTCCATTGGTTGACCGGTCCAACGTTTTGACGAGGTCCAAATTACATCTTCAACCAATGACAACTCGCCTTTCTTATCTCCTAAACCCTTTCTTTTTGGCCACTGCTTTAACCAATGAGATCTCTTCTTTTCTGTGTATAAACCAGTTCGGTAGTATCTCCACTTCATTCTGACGATATCCCCTGAAGAGTGTCAGACGAAAAGCTTTGGGATGAATCTCCTACTTCATGCAATTTAATAAATGTGTTCTTGTTGAGCATAGTGATATCGTAAGTTATTTTTTAGTCATTTTGATTTTCTATTGTGCGAACACAACTGCATTTTTCATATTTCTGACCGGAAAATTTTGGAAGAGGGTCGATAGGTTTTAAATCAAATTGCAAAATGGGTCGCTGCTTGAAAAAGGATGAAAAACAGGGTTTAGATTGAGGGATTAGGTTTCGGGTTTAGGTTTCCGGTTCAGCTTTTAGGTTTTGGGTCATGTTTGGGTTTAGGTTTTGAGTTTTAGGTTTAGGTTTTGGTTTTAGGTTTAGGGTTTTAGGTCATGTTACATGGAACTTTTGCTAATCCATGCATATCATCCTTGTCACTTGACCAATCCAACCAAACGGATTCTCCAAATAGCAAAATAACACCAGCAGTGCTTTTGCCTCTGATGGCAAAATGGACAGTGCCTTATTAAATTTTGGAAATGCCAAAAAGCTGTGTTTATTTTTCCTCATGAAGCAAAAGCACTACTGAAACTATTTTGCCTTGAACCATTTGTATTTGGCTAAAGGCAAAATAGCTCCAGTAGTGCTTTTACCTCATGAGGCAAAATAAAAACAGGCCTATCTTTTTTGCATGGGCGGATTAGGACTGGATCAGACTGATGATTTTCAAAAATTTTGCGGATCAGGATTGGATCGGATTCAATTTTGTCGGAACAGGACTGGACTCGGACTGAAAAATTTCATAGTCTGCTCATCTCTGGTGAGCAGAGGTTGCCTATGCAAGTGGTGGCTAGACTAGAAATCTGCACAAGTGACAATGCGAATAAATATTGTATTTTGTACTACTGCACATTACTTCTAACATCATGGTGAAATCCTGTCAATAGGCCTATAGTACAGTCAACAGTGTATAGGTCATTTCACCACACTGTTACTTCTCTATAATCTGTTTTGTTAGCCATTGTTTTTGGTCATGTGTCTTGTGTTATTGTCCACATCATTAGCCAAACATTCTCATAGTTACAGCATGGATTTCGAAATTCCCGAACTGCATTGTCACTTACTCACTGTATTTTGCACAGGCCATAACTTTGAAACAATCATCAGTGGTGAAATGCTCGGTACTCCCACCCAGTGTCACACTTTCGTGATGTATAACGACACTGGTCAGAAAACACGTCTAAAAATTAATTCCATTCTGTTTGACAACAAGCATCATTACAGAAATTAGGTCCCTTAAAAATTTCGATTGGCTCCTGCACAGACCTTAATGCTGACTCCAGTGTCAAACGAAATTTCTGACCTCTGCGAAATTTTTGACCTGTTACTGTTTTTCAGTTATTTTACTTCTCTGTATAAGAAAATAAAGTCTGGCAATTACAGACTACTGTTTTGATGTGTGTTGTGCAAATTAAAACATTTTGGCTAGATGCCAGGTACCCACAACAAGCTACAGCACGGGAATAACTTCAACCATTGAAAATTTTCGGACTTAATTGTTGACCTCAATTATTTTTATTTTTCTTACCTTAACCTAAAGTAACCCTAACCCGACACACTTGCCTAACAGAGGTTAGCACGGATCAGGACTGGATCAGGACTGAAGTCAATTTTGGCCGGATCAGGACTGGATCGGACTGCAATTTTTTTGATAATTGGCGGATCAGGACTGGATCGGACAGAAAAACTTTTGTTTTTCCAATGTGATTAATCCAACCGTATGAAAAAATTTAGTTGTAATCCGATTTTACCGATATGTTAAATGTTAAAGTGTATTTTTTATCAACAGCAAAAACTTTGTTGGACCTATATTGCCATTTAAACTGTAGCCTATCCACGTTTGTCCACATATGACATTGAGTTCATGCAGCAAGGTGAACATAGTCAAGAGGTCACTGGTTAGTGCCTATGCTTGCTGTGCAAGTGGTTCTCGGTTTTTCACTCACCATTTGCTTTGGCTTAGCTAGTAGAGATAACACCTTTAATGGGAACACTTTTTGTATGTACTTTTTAAAAATATTTTGGGCTCAGGTTTTGGGTTTACATTTAGGACTTGGGTTTATGTTTAGGTTTTGAGATTTGGTTTTGGGTTTAAATTTCATGTTTAGGTTTTGGGTTTAGATTTTGGGTTTAGGTTTTGTGTGTAGGTTTCGAGTTTAGGGTATTAGGTCATGTGACAATAACCATATGCTAATCCAAATGTATTGTCCTTGTCACATAACAAACGAACCGGGTTCGCCTAATGGCAAAATTGCTCCCGCACTGCTATGGCTTCATGAGGCAAAATAGACACTGCCTTGTTTAATTTGGGAAATGCCAAAAGGTTGTGTCTGTCTTGCCTCATGAGCAAAATCACTGCAGGAGCTTTGTTGCCTTCAACCATTAATTTTTGTCTAAAGGCAAAATAGCTCAAGTGGTGTGTATTTGTATGATGAGGCAAAATAAAAATACATGGTTTTACATGGGCGGATCAGGACTTGATCGGATTGATGATTCTCAAAAATTCTGCGGATCAGGACTGGATCGGATTGAATTTTTGCGGATCAGGGTTGGATTCGAAAAATTTCACAGTCCGCTCATCTCTGTTTCCTAAACACGAATTCCTAATCCCTAATAATCAGTTTTATTAGGATATTTGATATGTAGAATATGATTCTGTTCATGCGTACATGGTGTGTAGTCAGAAATTTCGCAAGTCAAAATTTTTGCTTGACACCGTCTCCTGCTCCGGCTTGAACCTAAAATATTGACTCTGACTTCTGCTCCAGCCTAAAAAGTAAACTCCGGTCGGAGTCCACTCCGGCACTCGGGCTCCGTGATCATCTCTGGTATGATAAACTTAACGCCCGAACGTCGCATCTGGTACAAAAAATACGATTGGAAAAATCGGCTTACTTGCACAGGTCTCCACTCCACGTGGGCAGCAGATATCCTTGTGACAAGCCTTATTCTCTAGTCTAAAGGTGATGTTGCAGATTTTGTCAAATGCATGCAGTTTGATGGTGAACTGAGTCATTTGGTGTTGGTGAACTTGAAACAAAGGGCCACTTTGCAAGAAAGACGTGAGTTGGGGATTGATAGGTAGTTTTTCAAGTTAAAATTGTGTGGCTAGTTCTGCGTGTGTACTGTTACTGTACATTTTATTTTGGAGTAATAAGTAAGTAGTGGTTTTTCATTAGTAGTTGTGTAGACTTGGTTCTCCAGGAACAGTGTAGTTTTGCCATTAATAATAATAATCTTTTTAATTCAAATTGACACAATTTGTTCTAGCCTTAAGCCTATTTCAAATACTAGGTATTTCATTTGTATTTCAGATGGTTTGACCTTTCAAAAAATAAAACCTGTTTAACAAATGATGAGGCAATTTTGGTCAGTCGTGCTGGTAACTATTTAGAAGTTGGTGTCATGTCTAATATCACAATTGCAAGTCCAGGGTTTTCCCATGTCTAATATCACAATTGCAAGTCCAGGGTTTTCTATTTGTTTTGTATACAGTATGTCAGTAAAGTAAAGTGATGAAGTCTGTTGTTAACTTTCCGTCAGGTGTACTATGTACTAATGAGTGATGGCAGTTTTTATGTTTGAATGAAAGTTATCCTAAATATCTATAATGAGTGATGTGAGAGCATAATCATTTAATAATCAGCATTTGCGTTGGTGGAAGCTGTAATATCATAATATAAATTAATGGTCTGATGCCGATGATCCAATGCAGATCTGTAGGTCTGCTATACTTCAGTTTTGTGCTTTAAGAGACAAGTAAAGTACATTTACCTGACTAACTTTATGCGAAGTTATAGTTGAATTGCCAAGGTTCTAAAAATATCTCCTTATCTACATTGGTGCATTCACCTGCTATGTACATACATCACGAACAACAAATACAATTACACGAAACAGCAATGTAACCAAATTTGTACAATTCAAAATGGCAGCCAATAAAAAAAACAAGTAAATTTGAAAAACAAGCCGACAAATTAGGTTTGACATAAGCTCAAAAAAAAAAGATACAAAACAACAAATCACAAAGAAATGTAACATATCACAAAAATAAGAAAAAATACAAAGAAAAAAAAACAACATTAGCATAACATAGATGATGGTGGGCAAGCAATGGGGAAGAGATGAGGCATGTACAGATGAGCAGGTGAGGCAAGCATACATGATACAGGTGAAGGAAGCGAGCAGCAATAATGGTTATGAGACAGAGGGCAAGGCATTTTCGTACAACATTTCATAGCAGGAACAAGTATGAAGTAGCATGGGCAGAAAACAATGTTTATAAATACACATCGTGAAGAAATATAGATTTACCCACAGACCATAGTGGGGTAGGTTGCATGGATGAGTTGTTCCCAACCAGATGCATGGTGTTACCGAATGAAGTTGAAGAGTAAAGGATGTTAACAGGTTACAGTATTATTAGCAGTAATCATTATTTATTCCAATAAGTTTTAGGTACATAAAAAACAAAATTTGTTTAGTAGGTTAGATAATTATTTAGTTCTAAGGTATAGTTTCACAAAACCTGCTATGTACATTATTGCACAGTCACAGCATGGTGATGGTAGTGGCATTCTTGATTCTGTGTGAGAACTGGGTCATTGCATTATTTAGGGTTAAACCTAAACCATAGATAACCCAACTCTAAACCTCAACCCTAAAACCCTCATTATGAAGCCTAACTCTGATTCATAACCCTAATCCTAAACAACCCTGAACCTAATCCTAAAGCCCAGCTTTGATTCCTAACTATTGAAAACCCTAAACCAAAACCTAAACCCAATCCTAAAAACCCTAGCCTTAAAAACCTTAACCCATTACAATACAAGTCTGTAGCTACACAATGGCAATGACTCAGTAGTTTTTACACAGCATTGCTGCTGTCATGTTGCTGTGCATTGCATGGCAGCTGAAGTGGTGGAAGTATATACCTTGGGATGATATTTCATTGCATGTAACTTTGTAAATACTTGCCTATGACCATTTCCATGTATATATTTATTGTCAGTGCATCATAACAAGTCCACTAACATGTTTTTTAATGTTATTTTTCGAATTGGTGTTCAACTGCAATTTCACGATTATTTGGTCTGTTAGTATCAAAAAAGAAAAATATTTTCCAGATTGAGATTAAATCTTTTGACATGCATTTTCATAATATTTTTATTCAAGATTGTTAATTAATTTTACTTTCATCATTTTCATTGTTGCAGTGCTTGTTAGAGCTCGACCAACAAGGTGTTTTGGGCAAATACAAATGTTTTTATTTTTTCAATTGCTGATAACTGATACTGATATTTTTGCATTACTCTAACAGTGTTTATTTTGCCACCAGCCAAACATGATTAGTTGAAACTGATCACATGACAAGTTTGGAACGCATGACTTGCCCATTTGATTGGGATATCTGTAACATGTTTTATTTTTAGCGGGCACCTAGCTCAAATATTTTATAATGCTATTTCAGCAGAATTGTAGAGTTGTGACTATCATACATAATGCGCTACATTACAATTGCATATTAAACCAACTCACGAGATGTTTTCATATACTGTTTTGGGATGTTTTCATCTGTCATGGCTACTGCAGTGAATAGTCTAACTCTCAATCAAGCGAATCCATAAACAGGCAAACATGTGTTGCATATAAATACTTCCTTGTGTAAGCCTATGTGCTTATGCTCAGATGCACATCTCACGAATAGGTAAACAACAATGTGTGATGCATTACTAACGGAAACCATCACACTGCAATGAAGAATCATACAACATCAAATTCTGCACAAACCTGGGTCACTTCTTTCTGTGACGTAGGCACGTTTTTTGACACAGGCTGAAGGCCTTGTCTCATTAGGAGGTCCTTGCTAAGGCCAAGTAAAACAGTCAACCACCACAGCACATAACTTGATTTGTTTGCAGGCAGTCATCTGCTTACCGTGCAAAAACTTGTGAGTGAATGTTACATCATAGAGCAGTTTATCAGGACAGTTGTGTAGCGGTTTGATTACCTTGGACTATTACGCAAAACACACCAGCTGATGTAGTCTGAGAACTGCGTGCCATTAACAAATAATTTGTGGAACAGGACAGAATTTGCATTAATCAGTCAGAGATCATATAGCAGCTTGGGTTTGCGAACATTCTGTGCAGAACAATAACATAGCCCTGGGTAGAAGCTTTTATGAGCAAATATTGCCAATATATATCAGCAAAATTTTGCTGATGTGATACATTTGGGAACATTGTCATAATGGCTGATATATATCGGCATGCTGATGCATCGGTTGAGCTCTAGTGCCTGTATTTGACCTGAGTAGTGTGTCATTTGGAAAAGAAAAAGTCTGGAAATTTATATTCAAAATTTTGTAGGAACCCTGAGTTGCACAAAGCAATCTTTGTTGCAGAAAAGCAATGCTCATTCCTATATCTATATCTAATCAGTTTGTATACTATATCTAATCAAATCAGTTTGTATTCAATGCTCATTCCTATATCTATATCTAATCAGTTTGTATTGCCACTGATTTGTTAGCGCCATATGTTGCCAACTCTTTCACCATTGTAAAAGATTCTTTCATAGCAAGTTCAAATTGGATGACTCTTTGTTTATGTATATTATAGATTTAGTCCATTATATAATTGTTTTTGCAGCACCTATGTCAATGTTTCTGTGTCGTGTACCTTGCACCTCAGTTTTTTGTTATAATATGATTGTGCAGCAAACCGTGCTGTTCATAATTTTTTATAGCTTTTTATTAATATTTCACATGTGTACCAAGAAACCCTTGAATTTTTTAAATTGTTACAAGTGAATATTTTCAACTTACTGGCCAGTGCCGTTTCATCCATCTTGAAAACACGTTTTCAAAAACAATTTTATATAGGCACAGCAGCATTTCGAATATTTTTGTCTTGCCATAGCCAGAGTTCCCACTCAGTATTGAAAAAGTATTTAATTGTGAAATCAGCTTTGAAGACCTTGGAAAAGTATATATTGAATTTGGCCAAAATGTATATAAAGTATTGAAAAAGTATGAAAATTCTAATAGGAAAAAGGAATCATGAAGTTACTGAACAGAATCGTTCCTTATAACACAAATTTTAAATTTGTAAGCAGTAAAGTTGTTACTTTGATTCAAAATTTGTGGGACATGCCAGAATAACTAACATGTGTGATTGTGCTTGTGAAAATGTCGAGGACACATTAAGATGCAAAATCATTATACAACTATGAATGGATGGCCCCAGTGTAAATTGAAAGTTTTCCAAAAAGTTTGAAAAAATGAAATAAACAAACTTTAAGATAGATCTGGTAAATTTGGGAACATTGCAGTTTCCACAAACTGCGTAATGTTTTTAAATTGGGAAGAGAAGTGTAGTTTTCTGGATGGCAGATATTTTTTAGACCCTTATATACTTCAAAGGTGTCACGAACTGCATGTAAAAACAGAAGTTTGCCATCTTGCATACTTCCATTGAGATTGATGCAGTAAGCATTCAGCCATTTGTTTTTTGTTGATTATCACAAAAGTTTGGCATCATTTATTTTTTTGCAGTGGTGTATAAAATTGTTGTTTCATGATCAAAATTTTGGAAAAATGAAGCAAGTGCTAATAGTAAGTGCTAAAAGCAAGTTCTATTTGAATAAGAGCTGATGATGCCTACTTTGTAGGCGAAATATATACTCTGTAAGATCTTAGTGTCTGATTCTGTGCTGAGAAAGGATTTCTTTCAATAGCAAGTGCTAATATTGATGTTTTTCATTTAGTATTAAAAATGTATTGAAGAAGTATAGAAAATGTTTTTCAAAAATGTGTGGGAACCCTGCATAGCTCAATGTTCTCATCGTTTTTAGTGTATATACCATTTACTCTTATTTCTTTTTTGTTTCTGGCTGGTTCTGAAATTAGCAAATATCTCATGGCAAACATCTAACTCATTTTTTTTTCATGTGAATTCATGTTGTCTAAGTTGTTCCCTATTGCAGAGTCTCAACAACCTCCTGTGATTACTGTGCTAATTCCAGACCAAAGTTAGTGAGTAAATACTTTCAAAAAGATCTTACACTTTTCACCTTTGGCATATTTGATTTGGATTTGCTGTTTTCAGCTTCTCCAGATAGAGGTTTGCCCACTCACGTTTAAATCAGGTTGCAAATAGTATTTTTGTGCTAAAATTTTCAAAGTGTTTTGTGTTTTCATCGAGTCACCAGAATAATCTTATCACTTTTATTTAATATTTTGATCAACCAGCCCATTTTTTGCTAAAATAAGCACCTCAAAATTCTTAATGCTGAAGAAAAAATTTTAATTTAAAGAATTTGATACAAGTTAAATTCAGTATGCAATTTTACAAACTGATAATGATGAATAAATAAAAAAGATTACTGTGTCTTCAAGAGCTACAAATAACAAAGATAGCCTCATCAAATTTGATTCCACTTTGTCATGAAAATCCAGTTGTGGATTGTGTATGCGAAAGGTAAAAGGTAAGATTTTTCAAACGTTTTTTTTCACCTCAACACTTTGAGAGCTGGCGTACGATATATGTGTACTTCAATTTCGGCCTAAAAAACAGCAGTTTTCGGTTGCCTTACCAACGCCCTAGCTCCTCCGCCAATTATGCTAGAGAGCTGTTCAATGGGTCAAACGGATCGGCCAGTCTCGTAGATTGCACTCGAAAAAATTTTTTTGTTGGGGGGTGCGGATTTTTTGTGACTGACGTCATAAGTGAAGTAGTTTTGGGTCATTTTGGCTCATGTTACCTGGCCTAGGGCCCAACCGCTAGGCCAAAGTGTTTCGCTGAAGTTTTCATTGGAAACTAGGCTCGAGTCTGAGTCTTTTCTAGCGTTTCTGGTTCAAAAGTTATGATCTAAAATAAACAAATTAATTAATTAGCTAATTAGTCAAATATTTTTACTAACTTACAGCATAACTTTTGAACCCGAAACCCCAGCAGGTCATCCAAAGTATCAAAAGAATCGGATTGTAGCCTAGTTTCCAGTAAAAACTTCAGCGAAATACTACCACCTAACGGTTGGCGCCCAGGGCCAGGCAAAGTGGGCGAAGGTGGTCTAAAAGTCCTCCACTTAATGACGTCACTCACAGACAACCCTCAACCCCCAAGCAAAAAAATTCTTTTCGAGTGCAGACTAGAAGACTTGCCGCATTTTTTGAGACTTTTACCGGGTCTGTAGAGCATACCGGACCGGAGAAATTCCCGCACAAAGCCACGTGCGTTTAGGTGTTTTTTTTCCGAAAATCCCCGAAAGCAGCCGGACGCCAAAGAGTTAAATAATTGAATTTATACATAAATAAATGACTAAATTTGTCCAAATTACAGGCATGTTCTTGCAGCTTGTTCAAGCATTCCACAGCAGGGCTCCTGGCAAGAAAAAATATGCTGGTGCAAGACCTGTTTTGGTCCCCCATACAAATTATAGATCACAACTGATTAAGGACTCCATTAGTTTTTCAGTACTATGGCCAGAAAATGATATGCTTTGTTTATTATTTTACATTATAACCATTTACCAATGTTATTAGTTTCTTTCAAATTGTCTCAGGCTGATCTTAAAGAATGCACATAACACAGTTGCTTTGCAAATTTCACAACTATACATCAAATGTAACATAGTAGGCTATGGCAATTCTCACAAGCAAAGCACATTGAATAATTCTATAACCCTAATATAGTAATAGGACAAGAATTTAGTGAAAACTACCTGTCTTTTTACAAACGTTTCATACATGATAATGGAAAATAATTACTGTATTTATTCGAGTATAACGCACAAAATTGTATACCAAAAACACCAATGCAAAGTTCAGTGCGCATTATAAACAAGGTCTTAGATTTTTATGCCAGAGTGCACATGAGTTCAGGTGCGCATGATAAACAAGTCATACGCAAGAGAACACGCAAGTACGGTATATCTCGTATAGCCTGTTTCAGCATAGCACAGGGGTGCAAAAACCCAGTCGAGCACTCGCACTGTGCGACTAAAAATTTGGTCAAAAAAAAGAACTTTACTCCTTCGTTACAAAATGGCAGCCCGCCTAATTTTCACTCCCGCTGTATCTGTGTTGCACCACGTTGGGTAGCTTCAGCAAGTGGCTGTGCTTTTCTTGAATTCAATGAGTCATTGCACGATGCATGACCTGGATGTAGAATGCGACCCTAGTTCTTTTCGTATACCAGAGCTTCTGTCAAATGGGACAGCGCTTCCTAAAACTGGCATGTTAGCATTTTACCACATGATATCTGTGGATACAATGCGCTGTAGATAAGCTTCCCTGTTTGCAGCTTCAATGCTACTTAGGCTCTCTGATGTAATAATACGAAATGTTGCAACATGAAGGACGACATCGACATTGCAACGTAATTGCATATGTCACTTACAATCTTTGGTCTGAGCTGAAAAAAAGTGAAAAAAAAATTTATACAAATTTTCAATCCAAAAATTAAGGATGTGCCTTATACACGAGTGCGCGTTATACTTGAATAAATATGGATCTGAATCAGGAGTTTGATGTAAAAAATATCCAATTGGACATCCGGAGTCAGAGTAGGACAAAAATATCTGACTCCAACTCCCAGTGTTGTCAGGAATCCGACTCCAACCAAAAACCTCTGACTACTTACGACATTGCAACCCTGGTTATATATGTGATTCATTTCCTGCATAAGATCTTTACTGCTGATGTGTTTAGAATGCTCTTCAGGTAGTTTTAAGTGCTTTGAGCTTCAAGTCCTCATCTGACACCATTTGTTGGTTCCAAAGAAAGCTGAAGGTGTCGGATATCTGTTTGGCTGCACTGAAACAAACTGTAAGCCCTCCAATAACATTATCCACTATTATATACCAGGGGTGGCCAAACTGCAGTTCTTCCAACCTTTGCATGTGGCTCTTTGAGTTTTCCAAAAAATTATAGATTAATTCTTTATTTTAATTGCTATTGCAAAAGGTGGAAATATTGTAAAGTGTTTAGCTAGCGTGCTGTACAGTATTACTTTTGCAAGTAGTTCCAAAAAGAATTATGATGTCACAGAAGCGTAGATTGTAAATAAATTCGTGTTTTTATATTTTTATGTTGTGGTTCTTCGTAACATCGGTTTTTCGATATGTGGCTCATACATAGAGCAGGTTTGGCCACCCCTGTTATATACAATGTATGCTTTTGGCAGTGGGTTTCATCTGATCCATTCATTTCATTCACATTTTTGTCTTGATTTATCCTCATTATGGAATCTTGCTTCTGTTTTTGGAAGTAGTCCCTAAATAATTTTATTGGATCTGCAGGCTTGATGCAACAAGCTTAGCTTCAATCCACATTGCTGTGCAACTGTCCCGGAGAGCCACTAGTTGTGCAAGCAAGCTTTATATCTTTGTAACTTCCATATATAAAGTCGCATCACTATCTTGAATGACTTTTTTGCAAAAGTCTATAGTGACCAGTATTCTGTGCCACATGACCGACATTATGATGCAGGTGAAGGAAGTGACATAACATATAGCTCCATGGATTTTATTCTTGGTTTTTGGAATGAGATTCAGCTCTATCAGGTTTACAAAGCCATCTTAACCCTTGGAAAGGTGAATTTCAAATGCTTGTACACTCATCTCGATATGACCATCTAGTGCCAGAATGAAACAGAAGCAACTGAGATATTCCCAAACGCACACCAAAAGAAATGGCAATACATTGCATAATGTCTGAAACAACAACTTTGGTCAATTAATTTGCACAACGCTGTATAAATAAAACTATAACAATAAAAACTTCATGATGCATAATTGCCTATTTCTATTTTGAGCTTTGAGGTTCATGGGCCCTGATTCAAGCACACCAGCTGCACCTCCTTGTAGCACTTGGGCCACATTATTTAGATATTAGTAGATCTCAACCATATGTTAGTTCTTAATAGTTTTGTGGCAAGTGGAATAAAAAGACTATATACATTGTCTGTGCTAATACAGTGCAGCTTATTGCTTCATTATTACTATTTATGCCATCTGGGAAGAATTTGAGTAAAACTCTACACCATGGGTGAGCAAACATTTTCTATGGAATGCCACATTGAAAACTTTATTGCTAGTGGGGGCTGCTTATATTACATCTATAATCACTTTAAAAACTTTAACAAAATGTTTCTACATTAGCTAGCACAACATGAAAGTAACTGGTCACTTCCAGTTGAGTAAAAATGCAGTTTCGAATGAAGCATGTGGAATAAAATCTCAAGAATTCTAATCTAATCAATAAAATTACTTTAACATAGACTCAACATATGTACTATCTATATACGTGTGGCTGCCCTGCGGGCCACATGTGTTCTACACTGCATGTTTAGAAAATTTAGCATCAGTGTACTTGTACTGTTTGTACACAGTAGTTCAGGTTTTTTTTGAGGAAAATATTAGGTACCTGGTATGGACCTGCAGGGACCCAATTTCTCTGATTCTAGGGACTCGGTGATAATTTTCTCTGATTCTAGGGACCCACGGGTCCCTAAGACACCATAAAAATCCTGCAGTAGTTCACCTCTGGCAATTTTTTTTTCACATGTTACATGAATTCTGTTGCAGATACAGAAAAAGGCTTTTTTTCAGCAGATATAAATGCGTACGTGGTGAGGAGTTATAGCCTAATACTATATTTGTAGCTTAGTTGTTTGTCGATTATTGATTTTTCCTAAAATTTGACCTTGGT
>Ga0210059_1003386_pt1 | contig 25459 bp, 13 predicted proteins | sample Ectturendosymbi2_FD_188042 | JGI IMG/M metagenome (GOLD analysis project Ga0210059, IMG submission 188042) | Ecteinascidia turbinata endosymbiont from Florida, USA - Sample 2 (SPAdes) (version 2) | ecosystem: Host-associated > Tunicates > Ascidians > Unclassified | place: Key West, Florida... | reverse complement strand
GGCAAAGCGCATGTGACTAAAATGAAACTAAATTTGAATTTTTTCCCAATAGCGCTTCAAGTTCCTCAGAAAAGTTATTGTATTTTCAAGAAGCCCGTGCAGTGCTAAACTATCTTTACCTGCAGCTGAGCGTGGTCAATAAGTTTTGTAATACTGGTTTTTCTATTGTATTTACAGTTTAATTCCATCTTATATTTCAATGAAGTCAGTTAAATTTAAACGAAGCAAGTTTAAAGTAGTTACAAAGGTTTTACGGAATAGGTTGAACATAGCCAAAAGATCTTGCGGTTTATCAAAAATCCAAACATTTTTCAAACGCCTTGTAAGACTCTAGTGTATACGGTTGTCAACTACAGACGTGAATTAATTGCTCAAAAATTAGATGACTACGGGATCCACTTCTTATATGCGCGAACGTTTTGTAGAAGACCTACTTCGGATGTCAATACCTCAGAGCACAGTCGCTGTTTGGCATCGGTTGAACGTGCTGTGTTGGTGTACATCAGAAGCGTGTAAATACAATATAAGCGCAATCGCAATGGCGACGACTTCTTCCTCAAGTGCAACATTGGGCATTGAGAGGTTCACTAGCGCTTTTGCAAGAAAGGTTTATGAGCAAATGGTGGCATTGATCCAAAGTAAAAGCTTGGAACTTTACTGTCAAAACTTTTGAACCTTGTCAATTGAATGAAAGCAAGCTTTTTATTTGTCGGCTTAAATCTGAACACAATTGTTCAGGAGGAAACGCCAGAAACATGCACGCTTCATTGATGATGCTTGAAAAACAAGGAGCATTAAAATATTTAAATGTTGAAACTCGGTTGTTGTTTTCCCCAGCCCTAATAAAATTTCTGGCTACGCATCTAGTTGCACTGCTGGTATTTACCAAAAGATCTTGTGGTTTGTGTATGATTTGATTTATGCGGTGGTTATTAGTAGCAGTATATTTATTTATCGAAACTGACCAAATTTGAATTGATGATCAAAATTTTTTAGCATAACTGTGTCTATATAAGCTCTCAGAATTAATGCGCTTTCGTGCTAAATTCAGTGCTAAGTGCTGAATATCTAGATATAGCGCACACTATTTGCTATACCACCACGATGGGCATAGCCAGGTATCAATTCCATAATGTACCCCCAATTTGGTCAATTTTACAAAACGGTCGTACTACCGTTGAGTGAACATGGTGACGTCATCAACTCAAACAATAAGGTTTCTCCCCCCCAAAGTATTTTAGCAAACTCAGTCCCTGACTGTGGCAGTGGCGTAGCGAGGCTAAGTGCCGCCCGGGGCCGACCATCAAAAGCAACGCCCTTTCCACCCCTCAAATTTGCTTACAAAAATTTTTAATGAAAGTTCATGTTTCGTGCTTATTTAAAGATATAAGGATTAATAAAGCACCTTCAAAATTGCAAACAACCACTAGCAACCTGAAATGTGTCTTGTTTTTGATTTTCGATTATGATTCGTGCTTTTTCTGCTTGTCGCCACCTTTCTCATCAATAATTTTTCTATTTTTTGCTTTCTTTGCATAGGCATATGCGAACCCCACATGTTTCGTCAAACTTCCCTCCCTATTGGTTTTTAAATCTCCGGTAAGCTCACCGCATGCCATTTTAATAGATTACTCATTCCAGGGTATCAAACGGAAAAATCAAGGGATGTGATGGCGACATACCTATTTTACAAATGTAAACATTTATGTATGTTAAAATTCCGTGTAAATCTCGTGTAGCCCGTCTTTAACTAAAAATAGTATATATACTGCGTGTAGCAGGCTATATAACCAATCTGATAATATGATTTCAGTGATGTAAAGAACGTTTCATTGTTCACTTCACGTTTCAGTAGTGGTTTCATCCTCTTAGAATATACAGAGGAGTTCAAACGTTAACTCTGTGGACACTCGCGCGGAGCCCTCAAACGTTAGCTCTGTGGGCACTTGCGCGGAGCCCTCTATAGGTGCAGGGACCCATTTTGAAAAAATATTTTAAACAGGTTTAAAACAGGCTATGGTTGAGAAGCGCTTGCTTGCAGTCTTCATCGTGACCTGCGCACTTGGTCTAGCTGTTGTGTTGGACCTCTTCCAACTACACGTGCATAGTGTTATTCCTTGCCTTTGTTCGTTACCGACAGAATCATCAACAGAAGGTCTTCAATTGGAGACTGCGTTTGTGCAGGGGGACTGACATTTTAAAATTTGACAAAAAATCCACTGATTTATAGTGTTCCATATTTCAACTTTGGGAGATTTGTAGCTTTATGGCGGGACTAAGTCCACCAAAGCCCCCGTGGCGACGGAACTGGTTACTAACAGACGTCTATTTTGAAAACTATATTACCAAATCATGCCAGCTGTGACATATAGGCCTTTTGGATGCTCTGCAGTGATTAGAACGTCTTACGTTCGACGGTTATTACGATGAACAACTTCATTCAGTGCAACTATTGCCAAGCTGCAGTGGCGTAGACACTGTGGGCCAAAATGTGTTATTTTAGGCGAATAACACTATTCTGTTTAGAAAAACGCCTCTCAAAGCACAAAATAACCATATTTTCTAAAAATTTGGTGGGGGACATAGCCCGTTTCCCCCCCTGTCTACGCCTATGCCAAGCTGTACAACCATTTCGACTAACACTCTTTTTAACAAAAGCGTTAACCACAATCATATCTGAACATATCGTTTACCCTTGCGTTAGGTTTTCAGACTAAGGTTCTTGCCTCAAATCCATCAAAATGAGAGCAACACCTTAGCTTTTCTTGTTGAAATAGCTTTGTGCACCGTTGAACAAAGGCGACTTCACGAAAACCACGTGGCCTATCGGCTGGCTCTTATTCACTCTACTTGCATTTGAAACCTACAATCTGAGCTCAAAGTTACCCACGAAAATGCACCAAGTGCACTACCCCTCTTCAAGAACGTCGTTTTCTGGCACCATTACGTCATGCAAAAAACAGCAGTTGTGTTGAAATTAAGAAAAGTTATCTTTGCAAAGTTTTTCACTTCCACCGCCAAAACTTGTTGATAGGTCCACCTAATGACTGGGCTACAGCTTGTGGCAGTTATTAAAAATATCCCACTGAACATTAAAAATAGCATGAGATGTGCCAAGAAATGCTTTTTTTTTATAATTTTGGCGACAGCAATTAGCGGCATGCCAGCGCCTGAAATATGCTTCTTGCTGGGGCAGTTTCGGCTAACGATCTTGGCCAAGGAGCGCCACGGCGAGTCACCTGGTGTCTGTCAATTGGACACACAACCTTCCAGTTGAGACGCGGACTCTCTTCCACTGGGCTATCGCTGCCCCAGCAAAATCTTCGTCGCCAATGCCTAGGTGTCAGGAGAATGTTATATGCAGATGAGGCGTTACTGAGAAACCAACGATACGAGAAAAAGGATTAAGTTAGCCTTGACTAATTACCGTGATTTCATGCAGAAATTTTTTGATCAGATTTTGAGAGGAGGGGCAATATCAATCGAAAACAACTGGATCCCTAACGTTTTTAGTCTGTGGTCGAATGTCACCATTTTGCTTTGTGCGAAAGACTTTTGACTGAGATGGCGGAAATGGCTTTGTTTGGCGAGGAAGGTGTAGGGACTGGGGCACAATTGGCCCCCAAGTAAGCATTCCTGGAAATAGGGGGTGCAGGAAAATTTTTCGCCCCTTTTGGAAAAATGTTATGGTGTACTTTAAAACTATTGGACATAGTTAAAAAATTTTGGGCTCCTCTCAGGAAACTCTTCGCCCCTCAAACATTTTATCAATTCACTCACTCCAAAACCACATGTCGTATTCTTTTAGGCTAGCCTACCAGTCTAGAGCTTCTAAACATGAAAAGTGAAAAGCGGTAGAAAATGTATTTGAAATAATAACGAAAAACGAGAACTTTTAAACTCCTTTCAAATTTTAATTTTTGATCAGCAAAGTGCCGCCCCCCTGAAAGTGCCGCCCGGGGCCTCCAGCCCCCCCTTGCTCGCCACTGTTTGCACGCCATACTTGTTTTCTGTGTGGTATTGTGAAATCGTTCTTGCAGACTGCAAAAAGTTCCTATGATTTGTTTTTGCTTCAATATTGCAAAGCGACCACTACGGTAAATCCATTGCACAGGACTATAACCGCAATCAGTCATTGCCAGCATTCGCACAACGTAAATCGTTCCTTTCGTTTTTCACCAAAGTAGAAAACACTTTGCTGTTTAATTTTTGCTTAGCAATGTGCGCAGTATTTTCGACGTGTTACGAATAGAATGTTGGTCTTGCCACAACGTGCACAAATCAAATCTATAAAAGAAATGGAATTTTTGTCTTGGCATACACAAAATAGATGGAAATTTGTAATTGCAAATGTAAGGGGGATTTGCAAATTGTGACGTCATTTTTGAATGGGGGGTAAAATGTTTGTGACGAAATGTGACAAGGGGGGAGGGGTTAGATTCTCTCCCAAAATAGTATGACGTCATTTATGGACGGCCCCCAAGTGGGAGTTTCAGAAAACTAATGAAAAAATCTTTTTCAACGATGTATATGTATTGCGTATAAAAAATTCCTAAAGCGAAATTCTGAGGTATAAAAATGTAGAAATTGCTGTTGTGTAACCTTTGTTTATTGTAATGAACCTTTTCGCTAGTAATTGTATGCAAATAGGGTTATTTCCCCAATGATTCGGAAGTGATGGATAAAATGTCATGCTTTGTGTGTGCATGGTGGCACTGCGGAATCGAGCACGAACATCGTGTTGTTTAAATTAGATGTGAGAGCGAAAGAGGAACCACTGTACATTTACATTGGTAATGCTGGGTCGAACAAATTAATGCTATGGAAACTGGTGATTTTTTGTTGAAGCAAGCTGATAAATTAGTTTTCGTGGGTTTTGTTTATAGTTAAACATACAAACGTTGATGTTTAGTTGGTGGTTGGGAGTTTGTCATCTTCTTGACAATTTTTCACATTAACTGAGGCTTGTAGTACCACTAGAATTTTTTTGCTGATACAGTCTTGGAACAAAAGGAAATTTCCATACATTTTTTTCTGTAGCAAATGGAAGAAAGTTTGGTAAGTAATCAAATCAGGTCATCTCGATGTAATTAAATTGCTAATTTATTAGTCAGTGGTCTTGTTATAGATACGCCTGTGGATCTTGTAATTTAAAAACTTATTATTCATATGCCACCTGTGACGTAACAGTAACGCACGATGAGAGTGCAGTAGGCTTGGTAGAAACGAAGTAAACATAAAAGATAAACCCTAAACCTAACCTTAACCTTAACCCTAACTGTAGCCCTAACCTAACCCTAACCTCATGCCAACCTAACCTTAACCAACCCTAAGCTAAGGCTAACCTAACCCTAAGCTAAAGCTAACCTAATCCTAACGTAATGCTAACCTATTCTTAACTTTATGCTAACGCTATCCTAACCCTAACCTAATGCTAACCTAACACTTACCTGTAAAGGTAACATGTAAACCTGAAAAAAAGTAAACAAAAAAGTCAGCAAGGTGAGAGTCGAAACGAAAACCATTCACATAGCAGCCGTGACGCATAACCGCTACACCACAAGACCCACGCCGTTGGAATGACAAACTGACCCTTTTATTTGAATTGCATCAGGCCAGGCGTATCCATAGTGAGATAGTCGCTTCCAATTTATTAAACCTGGACTATGCCTACTCCTAAGCTTAGTCAAAATTTGTGTCTAATACAAAAATAACAGATAGATTCTGTGAAAAGCACATGATGATGCACAATAAGTTTTTTGAAATTATGATTCTAGTTAGGTGTTGCAAGTTATCATGATAATGCTTCATAAGCGATGTGCTTCTGACTTTAATTTCCATGATAGACAAAGTTATTTTCCTATGCAAGCCATCAAATTGCAAAGCTGGTCATTTCAATTCACTAGCAAGCAAGGTAAACTCTGGAGCCACTAGTAATTTGCTGATGACTTTTCTTAGTTATTTCTAACACTATGTGATGCTGAAACTCAAATTTTTCTTAAGTCAAAATTACGTTGATTTAGGAAATGAAATTCCATGCACTAGTTTTTTCATAGTGAAAAGCAGTCACATGTGACATATCACCCAAGCTTTATCTGTTTCGCATGAACATTGTGTCACACACAATATTTTATTAGTAACTGTCATACATTTTATCATACATCTGTTATATTAATGTTATATAAAAATTTCATTTCTTTCCATGTGCTTCAGATTTTAGCAGTTTTACAATTATACCATTGTGAGCATTAAAAAAATTAAGGATGCTTGGCTCATAGCAATTTAATTTTGTGGAAGTGGCTACGGAACCACCTATCAATCATATTTCAAAACTTATTCCACCGTACTGCCTTGCATGACATGGTTTGAATAAAGCAGTCAGTTTGTCATTCAAGCAGCATCTTCCAGTAGCGTAGCGGATATGTTTCACATCTGCTGTGCTGATGGTTCTCAGTTCGTGTCTTACCTTGACGCCTCACGTTTTTGTAGTAGTGACTGCTTGCACGTTTCAATTCGTGGGACCAGTTTTTCTTTACTTTTTTTAAACTTTTCAAACTTTTGCTTTAGGAGTTAGCATTATATTAGTGTGAATAGGTTAGCGTTATGTTAGCATTTGGTTAGTGATAGGTTAGGGTTAGCATAAGGGTTAGGGCTACGGTTAGGGTTAAGATTAGGTTTTAAATTTACCTTGTGCATTTACTACTGCATGTTTCTACCAAGCCTAGTGCATTCTCCTTTTGCGTTACTGTCACATTACATGAGGTGTTCGAATAAGGTTTCAAAATTGAAGATCCATGGGCGGTTCTGTAGCCACTGCCCAATTTTTTGGTATAGCTACAACTGTTATATTATTTAAGTGCTGATTTTCCAAAAAAACATGTGCACATTTTTTTAAAGAAAGGCGAATGCTGATTTGTTTGTGTGCTGATTTTTTTAAAGAAAAGTGATTTGCTTCATCTTTGACAAATGTGTAGATTAGAAATATATTTCTATTATGTATATAATTATGTATATATAATTATAGCAATAAAGCTTTTATATTAAGTGCTAATAATTTTGTGTTAAATTGTGTTTTTTAAATATTTAACTAACTATGTATATTATTAGAGTTATAAATTGTTGTGAATAACTGGTAAAATCTTATTAATATCTTGGGTGTTGGTAGATAAATTGATGGCACTGTGCTTAGTTTTCAAAAGATATGTGTGATTTAAAAAAATGTTTTTAGAGTTCGTTAATTGTTTTATTATATTCTTTTTTCATTAGAGTCTGTATATGATGTTGAGTTTTTTGTTACAAATGGTAAATGTTCATGCAGTGAAAACAAGGTGACTGAATCTGATGATAGTTGGCCTTATGTGATGAGTAACATAAAATAAACCGTTGATTGCTTTTGAAGAAAACATAATGAGAATAACATTTTTTGAAGCAAAAACTTCAACATCAATGTCAAACTCAAGAGGAAAAGATTTTAGAGTTGCAACAACAGCTTCGAAGCAAGGAAGAAGAAGTGGAAAAGCTGAAATTAGAGCTGTCACAACAAGTTGCACAGCAAACCCAAGACTTGAGTAATTTTCAAACACATGTACGTGTTGGAAAAAATATGTTTTCTATGATAACAATGATGCTATGTTGAAGAAAACTCTTGCAACATGGACATTATAATATAGTGGTATAACTAAAGTAAATTTTTTCAGGCACACACTTTTGTGATACATATAGTTTTGTACTTTTTCAATAACAGCCAAACAAAACTTGTGCTTTTTTTGTGGCTTGCAATTATGTTTTATTTCTTACTGGTTTCATTGGTTTTTAAAATAAATGAAGTACAATTAAGCAGTGAATTGAAAACATACATCATACACATAGAAACAATAACTTCAATATGGATGTAACTTTTTCTGAAAATTTATCATTCCCAACTAGAAAACCAATACATGAAAATGAAACACTTTCCTTCCTCTATCAAGGCATTCAGATACAAGTTGACTTGAGTTGCAGAAAGCTAGTCGTCCCAGTTATAAAAATTACTTTACACTTTTGAAATAGGCGGTTTGAAAGAAGAAAATGTGCTGGATATGAGCAGTCCAACACAGTTTAGTGCAGTGGCAACTGGCAACAGTCATAAAAATCAGGTTGTGGTTTTGTAGACAGATCAAACACAGCAGCCATTATATCATATACCATGGCCAGTTAACCTTGAGTTGATTCTGCTTGACATCAGCATCGCAACTCGGTGGCAATCAGATCATCAAGAGACACAGCCTGGTAATTTTGATTACATTTACCAAGTAAGGCCAGAGATGCACCCAGTATCAAAAGTGTTAAAAATAACAGAAACAACTCTTTGTGATTAACCGCTGCCTGAAAAGAATGCATATAAAAGGAGATGGCACTGAATCACAAATTTATTGAAACGAGCCTTTCCTTTTGACGCATCCTTGCATACATCAACCAGAAGCTTAAATATTATTCCGTGATGGTGTATACCAAAATCTTGTTTGTCTCTTGTGTTGGTTGACAGTGCACTTTTTGAAGTATGCATTGGCCTAATTGTTTTTTTAAATAATCCCTAACATTTTAGAAGCAATAGTTTACAAGAGATTATGCATTAGACTGTTTTTCTTTGCAGATGACAGATGGATTATCATTTCAAGCTGAAAATGAAATTGGTAAGAAAATCGTAGGTGCATGTTAGATAAGATAAGTAAACTATGCTAAGAGCCGAGTTTCAAATGTATTTAGTGTTAAGTCTCTGTTCTTGCTACATTCAATGTTTAGGTAGTTCTGTAAACAATAGGGAAACAGATTTAAATCATTCTTCTGAATTGTGCATAGATAGACATCAATTACATTTCAGTTCTCTTAACCCGTAGTATGTGTGTTTAAGTTTTTTATTTTGCGTGAAAAACAAAGCTTAAAAAGCTTCTATATATTTTTCAAATCTCCCTTAATTTATGTTACATTGAATAGCCAGCTGTTTTTTTTTGTATTGACGATAGCTTTCCTTTATCCTTCAGATGTGTTGAACAACCTGCATTCAATAACACACTTTACAAACACAAATCTGGATGTAAAAATTTTGGTACAAGTATTTAGTAGTATAAGTTTTAGTGCAAGATTACAGTAGACAAAAGTTTTCACTCTTTATTTCAGCCCCAAAAATATAGAGATCAGTTATGCTAATGTGGAATAACAACTTTTTGTGTAAAATGTGCCTTTTCAGCACCATGCATCTTATTTGTTTATCAAGGTTTTTCAATGGGTGTGTGGTAACAACATATTTGCCAATCTCGTGGTGATATGGGTTCTTATTAATTCATTATTGCTTTTGCAGAGTCAAAACGGCTGCGTTTAGATGAGCATTTTTCAAGACATTGTGTCGAGACTCATTCACAACAATGGGATAGAAATGTGAGCTTGCTTGACTGCTTTTTCAACGTGCAGAAAAATAACCATCGAACTATGATACGAAGTTGCCTTTGCAGCCTCAGCAGCTTCAATTAAAGCATTGCCACATTGAGTGCCCATTGCCCACCAGTATGAGACCATAGGTTTGACTTGTTATTACAGGGACTTAATCAGAATGCAGTCCACATTTCCAATGCTGCGCAAGTTGTTTTCGCTGATACATTCTATCAACAATGCAAACCTGTACCACCTAGCCATGCTGCTGGTAAGTTTATGCATTTGTGTGTGAGGGTCTGGAGGAGAAATGTTGAATTTTGATATGTTTCATTACGGAAACGTCTTTGATCAGCGATTAAGGGTGACTGAATTTACTTTGTCCCATTATTTCTCAAAGATTTGACTGTTTTATGTTGTGTTTCAGATATCTTGTGGAAGCAACACTTGATGCAACTTGTAAAGCAGATAGCTGGTAAAATCGACGTACCAGTAGAACTACAACAAGCAATTGAAGCTGTCGCCCTGCAGTTGTCGAAAGAAGTCAAAAAGTCGCCGACAATCATTGAAGAGTCAGGCCATTACACGCGCAGAAATGACTGGAAGCAAATGTATTCAACACCGGAAGGAAATATTAAAGTAAAAAACATTTTTGAATTTGCGTATAGCAATGCAACAAAAGATGCCGAAAAGTATTGCAAAAATGAGGAAGCCAAATCAAAATTCGTGCGTCAACATGGGAACAATGTGTTGGTAATTGGCCAGGCTGGCATAGGAAAGACAACTCTTACCAAAATAGTGGCGCAACTGACCTTGGAAAAAACGATCTTGCCCGAAACAGAGTATATAATGTACGTGAGGCTGCGAGACATAGACTTCAACAAAGATACTGACCTGATGCACTTTATTGCAACCACTGGTGCCTTGGACGTGAAAGAACCCAGTGTTCAAGAAATGGTTTCACTGCTGAAAGATAACCCGAATGTTTTGTTGATATTTGATGGAATAGATGAGGTCAAGCTAGAACAACCCGAGCAAGAAGGCTGCAGTTGCTCTTATGATGATTTAGTAAAACCCAGTATAATTTTAAAAAACCTAATGGCTGGCCGGCTTCTTCCTTTTGCCAAGAAGGTATGGACATGTCGTTCTAGGCAGGCGTATGAGCTCCACGAAGAACAACGTCCACGCACTATTTTACAAATCCTTGGCTTGGACAGGGCAGCACAGGAAGATCTAGGGAAGCAGATTTGTTGTGCCAATTGGCTTCAAGTAAAGAGACATCTTTTGACACACCCTGACATTTTCGCTGCTTGCTATGTACCTGCTATTTGCATAATAACCATGGCCTCCATAAGTCTTAGTTTTCGAGAAAGTGAGCCTGAGGTTCCCGCTTTAAAGACAATCACACAGGTTTTGGTATTTGCGTTAGCCAGCTACAGTCGATCAAAGCACGTTAGAGTGAAAGCATGCGACCTGCATCATCTTGCCCGTTTGGCATGGAACGGATTCGCCAACGGGAAGGTTGTTTTCACTGAAATCGATTATGAAGACGCCAACATCAGCCGGGAAACGTTCGAAGCCTTTCTTGTGACATACGTTGACGAAACAGCAAACCTCAATCTGAAGCTTTTAGATGGCGATAAAGCGAGCAGCTTTTCTCATTTGATTTGGCAAGAACTCTTTGCTGCTTTGCATGCGATGTTCTTCATGCCACTTGAAGAGTTTAAGGCGACATTGCAGAAACTCAGCAGCAGTCAGTGGGAAGTCGTCTCTAAGTTTTTGTATGGTCTGTGCAACAAGGCAATCAAACTGAAAGTGCATAAACTGGTGTTTGGTTCTCATCCTAATGTCCAAGTGTGGAACACAAAAAGGCAGTTGCTGAAAAACTACGCACTAGAGGAGACCGCCGCTCTGCGCGTAGAAGAGCCCCAGGACCAAACGATGAAGCTTCTGTTATTGTCCAGTTGGATTCGAGAAGCCGATGACTTGGAGTTCACTAGTGATATCATTGGACAGATCCCAGCCACTCTGAACCTCAGTGGAACGTTTTTCCCAACCGATGCTGCGAGCATTGCTTATCTTATCGATTCTTGCTTGAAGGAATGGGAAATCAACGTCAACAACATACAGTTTGTTGGAGAATGCGTCGACATACTTTTCAGTTCCGTCAAACGACGCAGTTGTCAGGTAATGCAGCAAAGAACGTCTTACATTGTTCAAACTGTTTTTTTTTCAAATTAGCGACAAGAGGTGTTCTTGAATGGATTTGACAAAAGCTGGGTTTGCTACAGACTTACGGGAATAAGCCTACTGGCCTCTGTTTTCGTTACTATGCGATCATCCAAACTTGCACATATCTGTTTTCAAGTAATTAGTTTCCACCCAGGCGACGAATTCGAATCTATCAGCAAAACTTTTAATAGGAAAGCGATTTTACGTCACTCTACGCATCCTCATTCCCGAAATCTTATTCGAATAATTTCTTTGAGTTAGATTTTGCCCAACTGTGATTTACTTGTGAACTGCAACCATTTTTTTGCGTGCGAATGTCCGAATGCAGACACCAACTAGAAAATTGGTCTTACTAACAAAGGCTAGACGCACTGAAACTTTTGGAAACCCATGTGAAGGTGTCAGGAGAGGTGAACCGTGTCTGTACTTAGTACAAAATGTCATTTTGTTTACTGCTCCATTCGGAAATCTTCGGCGGCTTAAAACAAGTTCCATCACTTTCACTTTGTATAGAACTTGTTGCTGTGTGGGCTTTCCACCTTACTATAGGTTGCACTCTTCGCAGCATCATCATCTTGCCTTACTTCCAACATCTGTATTTATATAATAATGGATGTGAGTTACGTTACAGACGCCAATGCTGTACTTGGGATTCAATCAAATGAGTAATAATGATGTTGAAAGAATTTCATGTTGTCTAAATCGCACTGAAAAGTTATGGCTGGTGAACTGCGGATTAACTCACCCGGCTATCCAAGCTTTGGCGAATGGAGTTAGGCTTCTGGAGAGACAGGTATTACGAGGTTCAAATCTTCTACGCACAAAATATAAGCTTTTTTCTCTTTTCATATTGCGATATTGAGCAAAAAGTTTGCTTCAGAATTATGTGCGTGATGATACCAACCTGTGGTCAGTGCTCCACTTTATTCTACCAACTATCATCCTTTGTGAAATCCGTTGCAGCTACAATTCCTATATCTTAATAACAACCCCATTGGAGACCAGGGAGCTTCTGCGCTTTGCGAATGTTTGGACAAGGTTGTTGTGCTGAACCTCAACAATTGTTCTATAAGCAGCGGAGGCGTGGCGGATATCGCCGAGGCTATCAGGAAACTGGCGCAACCGGTAAAGCTTCTGTTTATTCATTGTTTTTGTGCTTTTGACGTTAGTTTGGCTTACGAATGAAAACAAGTCGGTTTTGATTGCATTTCCCTGTCGCCTTTTCTTTTGTCCAAGTGCGTATATCAGTTTACCTAACTGTTAACAACAGGTGCTGATATCATTTTACATAAAGGGTCTGTGAGACGCTTGATAAATATATATTTTTAGTGAACAAAAGAGAAGTAAAAAGTTGTGATTGTCGTTGCGGTGGTAGGAAAACATAAAAATCATTTTGCAATCTGTCCCTAGAACATTCTAAATGTACAGTTAAACGTATGTGATTATGACAGTGTTTCTGTCCATGAACGCGTCTGGTTTCATTAAAAAATTTCATTTTTCTTCACAGAGTTCATTCTACGTGCCCAAACTCTGTTATCCCGCAAGCACTCGTTTAATGGTCGCCTATGTTTGTTGTCTACTTTGTTGCTAAAGCCTCAAATAATCTTTCGTGAATGATAGCTGTGACCGCGGATTGCGTCGTGGTCATGAGCTTCTTGAAGCAGCTTTAGGTGTGCAGAGTTACAGACTTTGGAGAAACACCCCACTTTTTCCCCGAGAGCAGCAAGACGAAATGCAAAAACATGTTGTTGTTGACAGTATTTGATTTTTTTGCATCAAGGTTTGTTTTCAGAAGCGGCACAGCTTGGAACTCCTCCACCCGTTTATTGCACAGCAAATGCTGATGAAATTTTCTCTTGGCTCAAAGAGGTTCATTATGAACTTGTTTGCCAGATGCACATCTTGAGCTTACGTAACAATGACGTTGGAGACAACGGAGCGGCTTCCCTCGCAACGTGCTTGAGCAAGCTAGACGTGCTTGATGTGAACAATAGTAAAATCACCGGGGGCGGAGCGGTCAACTTGAAGGAGGCAATCGATAAGCTTAGTGCACCAGTGAGTTTTTGTTTATATTCACGTTATAGACTTCTCTCACATTAACTATTGGTTTAAAACTAATGTAGTCCACGTGTGCCGGCGCTAGGCTATTTTGCCGTCTGGGCAAGCTTTGTTGCACCACAGTTCACTTTATAACTGAACAAAAAGTTCATGAAGTTTTCCGGTATCTGTAGCCTAAATCGCTGTACATTAAATTACTGTATTGTATAGGAGACGAAAATCAAACGTTATAGTCAAATTTTGCACAATACTGGTACATTATTATGGCTTCCGTCAAAATCTCATTTTTCTCGTTTTTTTCTTTGCAAATTCTGTTAGCATTACCGTCATGCCGAGAGAGAAAGCGTAATTAGGCTCAGTAGATATCGCAGCTAAGCCATCAAGCCCATCCTGAAGCACTGTAGATCGTACAAACGTTTTGGTAAGTTTCAGCTTTAGAAAAGCTTCACTCGGCGCTTGCCACGGATACTGGAAGCCTCAGCAGAATTCGAAAAGCAATTGAAGCATTTGACCCTTTGTCTGAAACTTCTTGCTGCGCCAGAAACGTCAGCACAGCAATCTTGATGTGTCATAGACTTTGGGAGTCTTCTAGCTATTGCTGTTGGTTCACAGCTAAGTCATGGTTCTTTATGACTGTGCTCTCTCCATGAGTCAAAGATTGTTTCAATGTTTTGCAACAATTCAAAACCACTTGTGACGGCTTTTCTTTTAAACTGTAAATGTAATACAAGAATCCAAAGAGCGAAGTGTTGTGCTGAAGTTTTACAAATCTTTCGTCAATTACACGTATAGCCATGTCTGAAACAAGAAAATAGAAATCCACTCTAAATTTTTGTGCTTCTTTTCGTCGCATAGCCGTTTCCTTTTTCTTCTCCGGACTGGTTCTTGTCCTAATAATGAACGGATTTCCAGTGCTTTGGTAACTTCAGTAGCATCAGCTGAAGAGTTTTCAAAGCCTTCATCGCACCTACACCTCTCAAGGAAACATTTCGTAGCCTGCAACTGCGTTGTACACGCGTTCAAATCAACATCACGATACTGAAGCATTTTCTTGTGGGTTTACCTTAAAAAGAATATCGTATCATGCAACCAAGCACACCACAAATTTGAATTTGAATTTGCTGATTGCAATTGCAAGTCCATAAGCTTCAGCATGGGAATTATTTACAAATGAGCCTACTAGTCATCGAAGATTTCCATCAGAGCTTTATGTATTAGCAAGATTGTGCACTTAGGTAAAACCATGGGCATCGGAAGCGGGACAAGAGAAGCCAAGGCCTCCCTCTGGATTTTGAAATTTGACATTTTCCTATTAAATTTTCAGTAGAAAAATGTTTTTCTCTTACTTTCGGGTTGGTAAAATGAAATTTCACCACTGTCAGCCCTCCACTGGAAAATATATTTTTGGCCACCTCCTAAAGACTTCACAGTTAGTCCTCTTCTAGAAAAAATTCTTCCGACACACATGTTGTAAAACTATTTAAGGACTACGAAAGCCACTTCTGTGGCTGCAGAATTGATGCAGAATTTCGTGTACTTCCTGATTAAAAAACAGGTACCTTTGCATATAACATTTTGCGTGGTACGATGACGTCACCAGGACTTCACTGTGACGTATAGAAATTTTTAAGTGCAAAGGTACCTGTTTTTTGTCTGTCAAAAAGACGCATCATATGATGTCTTCATTGACTCTCTTCTAGCGCAATCGGTCGGCGAGTTATGCACGCCAAAAGCCACTCATGTGCGTTTTGCCGTCCTTAAATGGTTTCAAAGCATCAATCCGGCTTTTCCATCTTGTATCGCTCAGAAATTTGACAGTAATACCACATGACACCAAGGTTGCCAGATGAAAATTTCAATAAAAAGCTAACAGTGCTAAAAAAGGCCAGAAAAAGGTGAAACTGTTTGTTTAAACGCCGGAAAAAATCCGAGCTTTGTTTCTGATATTGCTATTCCTTTATCACTAAAAACACCTGACTTACAAAAAAATTTTCTTCGAAATTGAGATTAAGTTTTGCTTGGCCTTGTACTGGAGCTCATTCCTGATGCCTCTCTGACTTTCATGGTTTGTGAGATTGCACGTTTTGGGTACAACAGTGCCACATTTATACATAAATCAATCGGGCAGCTTTCTGCACGAAAGTCAAAGCAATCAAAGGCTCTAATAGTTTCCAGTACGTCTCTTGTTCCCGGATTTTCCGGTAATTAACTTTATCAATTTTTTCACCCTTCGATAAATCTTAGTTGATACTCTCGCTAATTTTGAAGTTTTCCAAATGTTCATAACGTTTATTGTAAGAAGAAAGAGTTGCTCCAATATTTTCCCATTCTTTTGAATTGCCATCTTGCAAAGTTCATATGCCAGATTTTTAAAAATAACTTGCAACTAGCTGTTCACACGCCTTATTGAATAAATAATTTAAAAGCTTGTTGCAGTGTCACTCTGCAATGTTTCTTTACTTGTCCCTCACACAGCAAACCATCAACCCGCTTCTGTCAAATGCGTTTATCAGTGAGCATAGAGTCGTAGACGGTTGACTGTAATAGTGATTGAAAAAAGTTGTTTGCATCCTAAACCAGGGTTTCTCAACTTGTGGGCCACGGAAGAATTTTTGACCTGTCACGGCCTGGTATTATCGAAATGGAGTACATTTTGCAAGGTGAACCTTATTCATAAACGCAGGTAGTTTTTGAGATACAAACGTCATAATATGCTCTCTTTCGTCAATGTGCTTTAGAGTTTTAGACATTATTGCGAAATGGAAATATTCACGTAGCCTACCACATGTGCACAGCACAACATACATTACAGTTACTAAAGGCATTTTTAGGCAGGCAGGCGGCCCTTGTTGCCATGAAAGCGAAATCTAGAAGCAGGCTTAATGTTGAAAATGTCTTGATCTGTGCATTATCGTGTGTTGAACCATGAATGTCTATGCTTTCTAACAACATATAGGCTCAGCCTGACAGCCTTCGCATTGATTACAGCGCATAGTGTGTTATTAAATGCTGTTTTCATTTCTGCTCTGTGCATGTGTATGTGTAGCAGTTGTCACAGTGGAGACGTTGTACAGTCGGTGGGCCACTGATCCTCTGTTTATTAATCGGGCCACCTGCTTGACATTATTAAGAACCCTTGCCCTAAACGATAGAGCAAAACATGATACGTTCTTTTCTGCGACCATGGTGTGCAAAAAACAATCAGAAAAATCTTGGGTTTAAGGCCAAAGCTTTTGATTCTCAATGGTTATTACTTGCAATAGTGTGTCGCTACCTAAGCGTCACACCAGAGGCGAGTAAGGAGCAGAATTTGAAAAGACGAAATAGCTTCCATAAAAACGTCTTTCGCTAGATTTTTAAGAACGAAGAAAGTACAAACAATTGAATTCATATTTTAGAAGTCCTTGCTTGCTCGTAAACCGCCCGATTTATTTTCGGAGGAATTTCTTGTGAAAAGAATGGTAAGTTAATGAGCTTTTGGTCTTTTCTGGACTGCGTACTTGTCCCGATTAATAACTGTTTAACATGCTGGGTTGTACGTATCTAGACTCTACCCACATCTGTTGTGCGATTTGATAAATCTTACATATTGCAGATGGAATTGATAAACTTGGGCAACAATGCAATTGGAGACCAGGGAGCATTTGCCTTCAGCAAATGTCTTGATAAAATCGGTGAACTGTGGCTAAAAGACTGCGGTGTTACCGAAATCGGGGTAAAGCAGATGACCAAAATGCATTCGCAGATGGCAGATCGGGTCAGTTGTTTTACTTGCATTTTCTACATATCTCAAAGAATGAAATATACTGAAGCAAAAATGGAGTAATGTGTAGTTTTATGTTGCTCTTGGTGTAAAGTTTAACTTTTGAATTTGTATGAATCGATTATGATGAAGTTTACATATAAGATGTAGTGTGGCACAACTTGGAGAGTTAATCCCCAAGAAACCGAAGAGAAGGTGTGCACGCCAGGCCACACGATTTTCGACGTGCGTTTCCCCGCCAGAGGACGAGACTTTGAACTCCTGTAAACCTCTCTTTGTAAGATCTTTGAAGCAAAGAAGAGGTCGACCAAGTTTCGAGTATCTGAACTCAATTCACCCCAGAGAGTGCGTTTAGACGCTCTGGAAGACGGCAAACGAGACCAACCCAACGCAAGTGCTTTGTTTTGAGATAACTAACCAGGGAACAACAGCCGGTGCTCCGCAAGATGGCCTCATTTCTGATCTTGTTCCCTCAATTACTGAGGAAGCATCACATGTTCAAACTGTTCAGTCTTCTTTCCTGTTGCATATATGTTGGCCGTGTTTCGAAGTTGTGAAGAAGAGCACTTGAAATATGCAAGCCATGTAAAATATGCCGTTTGTGCGCAATATAAGATGTCGATTGCGACATGATCTGGAACTGGCTCTACCGAAAGTGGTAGCTGGTTTCCTGATTCTGGACTCATTTTCTTTCTCAAGAGAGCAGTCGTTGGACATAAAAGAACACAGAAGTTCTTGATGTTTTCAAGCCCAGTCCGCGATGGCATCTGACTGGGATGTATCGATACACATCATCTGTGACATTCCAATGGTCTTCTTGTTACTGATGACCACACAAAGTCCCCACAAGCAACAGACAAACGGTCCATCAGTAACTGAAGGTCCGTTTTGCTGTGTAAAAGAAAAACAGCATCATCTGCAAGCAGTAGTTCACGTGCAAGGATGTGCTGACTTTTTGTTTTGGCATAATCTCCCACATGTGCGGGTGCGCAGGGAAACTACATCAGTGATGCCATTGTTGCCACCACCTGGAATGCATGGTGAAGAACAACAGAGAAGAAGATTCCAAGCAAGGTTGGAGCCAGAACACAGCTTTGTTTTATGCCATTTTCAGCCCAAAAGCAGTCCACAGGGAACCTTAGAATGAGATGCGTAGTTCTATGTCGTCATGCAACGCCCTGGCAGGACTGAGAAGATTAGGCGGACAGCCTACATTTTTTAAGCGATGTATAGCCCTTCCAGCCTTTTTCTGTTGACCACATCAAATGATTTGGACAAGTAAACAAAAGCGACGTGCAGGTGACGTGGCTCACGGCCCTTCTCAATTTGGCGCAATGAGAAGATCATGTCCGTAGTAGTGCTGTTACTGCGGAAACCACATTATGATTCAGGGTAAAACCTCTCCGCAGAAATGCAGATGCTGGATAGTCCGACCCTGGCAAAGACTTCCCGTTAATAATCAAAAGCGCGATTCCTCTGTAGTTATTGCATTTCCCTTTTCACCTTCATTTTTGTGCAGATTGATAAACTTACACAGATTGTTGTACTGTAGTGGAACAAGGGAGAATCATCAGACTTCGGCAGTTCAGGTGGAATAGTAACTAGGTTTGGTCATGGGCGCAATTTTGTTGCGAAATGTGGGGGTGGCAGCTTGGTGTGAAACCAAAACCAATACCGGACCCGGTGTGAAACCGGGTCATCCAGAAGTGAACTTTAAATAAAAACAGACTCCCAATCTTGTTTCTAGAGGCGTTTTGAAAGCAACACTAATAACGCTTTGTTTTATCCGTACAGATTTCAACATTTGTTACTGGACACAGTACTGTATTTGAGCCTGCTTGTTTCATATGTGGATACAAAAAAACACAGCAATATAGTAGAATACATCAGTTGGGTTTTACCAGAGCTGTCAGTTGGAGTGAACAAAATGCTGAATCGCATTGGTCGCACGTGCATTTCACTCATATAGTAGAACACATCAATTTCATAAGAAGTGTGGGTTGCAGCACGATTTGATGTCTTGTTCAAGTTGCTTAACGTTTCAAAGACGATAAACATTTTTCTTGCACATTTCCATTTTTTGAAAAAGTTACAAATCTTTTTAATGCTACTGGGCATCATGCATGCAGTCCCACCCCTACCAAAATCTCCACTGATATCCTCTTACCATAGACAAAAATGTTTGGCCTAAAATTAGCGTTGCCTACTTCACACAATGATTCGGGTGGGGGTCTATCCTTTCAATCGACCCTGCATACATACCTTTCTAGCCTTCCTGCATACCTAATCGTCTGGTGACTGTTGTCTTGTGATTGTGACTTCTGTCAGTGATGCCCTTTTCACAGTGAAAATTTTTCGGTAAAACATCAGATTTTGATAGATGAAATTAATGTCAAAAGTTTCATTCTAAGAGTTCTACTTGCATAACGACACGAAAATATATTTGATATTTAAATAGAAATCAAAATGCACAACGATGAATTGGCAAACAAGTACCAAGTTTCACCTACATTACCACGAAAAGAATGTACAGACAAATAAGGGGTCACGTGCCTTTAAAGCAAATGATTCGAACTTGAATGAAAACATTGCTGGATTGTGGTTTAGTTAAACTCTGGTTCGTAAGTCATGTATCAAAGTCACGGAAAAAATGTCTTTTGGATTTGTTGGTCACCATTGTCGGGACATTACAAGAAGTAAGGATAAATGTATCTTTTATTTTAAATCCTAGTCAAGTCCCGAAGTTTTGAGCTATAGGTCAATATATAGCAAGGTAAATACTTCAACATTTTGATTGAAATCCTGTTTACTAGTGGTTGAAGACGGTCTTTTGCAAAACTGCCCATCCTGAAACTAAGTCTCCACAATAGTGCTGTTTTTTGCTTTCGGCAAATAATTCGCAGGGATTTGCCTGAAAATGTAACTTTCTAACATACTAGCATCATTAAATTTTACGTGGTCTGTTTCTGAACACGTGACAACCAAAGTTACAGCAAAGCCAGTTACATTTATGCACGAAACAGATCATGGCTTTACTGTGCTCTCTCACCTGCGCAGCTGTGAAACTCTCATTGTTTGAAGAAAATAACCTTAACCTTTCTAACAGTATGCCAAACAGGGTAAAATGTCAGACAGAAGCAGTTAACAATCTTTCGTGGTCTCTTGAAACTTGCAAAATGCTAAAAATCATTTTTCCGAAGCTAAAATTTATAAAATAACCGGATCAGTGGTGCTAATCCAAACTCTGTTTCAACAATAACTCGGCTATGTGTAACATCTAACATAAAACTCTTCACACAAAACGTGACAAACGTCACTTTCATATTTGAAACCTCTCCAAATACAGTACAAAACCTAAAGCGAAAAAGTGGGGGGACATGGCATATTATATCCCCACCGTCTGAAAAAGTGGGGAACACGTCCCCCGATGTCCCCCACCAAATTGCGCCCATGGGTTTGGTGATTTACCAGATGGTCCGGGAAACCTTGATGGCAGCGCGAAGCTGGAAATCACTGGAAGGTTGACCAGATCCTGCGAGAGAGGTAAGCAAGGGATCGCGGTTGGCTCTGTTGAGCTCCTGAAAGTCTTCAACCCACCTGGCCAGCTTTTGCTGCTTGACCGTGATTGAATTGTCGCATGCAGCTGTCGGATAATTAGTCTTCCATGTTGCATCTGGCCATTTCAAACCTGTCTTTTGCATCTTGGTACAGCACTACAGAGTTAAAGACGACTCTAAACCTCTTCTGCGACTCTAAACCAAAGCGACTCTAAACCAAAACGACTCTAAACCAAAGCAAGAATGTTATCTTCGTTCTTCACTGCGGTTGTGTTAAGAAACAGTGGACAAGACCAGAACCAGATAAAGTAACGATAGGCATTGTGGTAGTCACGAGTGTGCTTCACCAAACCAATGTTAGCTCTCCCTTGCCAATACCAGATAAAGTTGTTGTCAGTGTTTCGATTTTGGAATTGGGTGGTGTCTGCATGTGTTGCGCACGAAACGTCCGGTGAAGTTGATGTTTGTGACTATTGGGGCTGTTCGGTGGGTGGGGCGTCGCATGCGGGATGCACCACGAACGGGATGTGCGCTAAGGATAATAACTATGTGTAAGTGGGGCGAACAAGGAATCATAGTGATCGGGGCATGGGATCACTGTCATTACTTGCTGTCACGCGCTTGCCGCTCGGGCTATCCGATCGCAACATTACACGCAAAGCAGGTCCTCAACCATGGGGGACAACTGGGAAATTTTCCCCGAAGTTTTCAAAAACATGTTTGGTTGTTAGATACAACAAGTTACAATTTTTCCTCCCGAAAATATCAGCTGGTTGCGGCCCTGGCAAAAAGCACCCATTCCTGAAAGAAATGTAGACGGACAGTTCTCCTGGCAACTCGACCGATATGTGCTGATTCAGCTTATGTATGAATGCAAGATGATTTCATTACAGTTGAAACAAAACCGGCTATTACTGCTGTGCAAGCCCAAGAGCTAAACACTGACTGCCGGTAGATGCGTAAGGTAAAATCAGTCGAATTGAAAAGACAAAGGTGCAATCACCAGCGTAAAGCCGCACATCCCGAGTGACTGCTGATCAAACACAATATCTTGAGACTGAACGTCGCTGTGATCAACGAACCTCTGTTGAAGATGTGAACAATTGTTTTCTGGAACGTCCGATATAATTTCAGTTAAATCATTGGTTATTGTTTCTTATTCGACTTCTATGTTTCATCCTGTCCAGTGACTGAATATTTGACCACATACCCAGTAACCGAAGAGAACAAGGCTAACGCCAGCGAGAAAAACAACCTGATGAAAGCAGGCTCGTAGCAACGGGGGGGGGGCATTCTGGAGCAGTGTCCTCAAATTTTTTTAGGAAGCCCCCCCCAAATTTTGTTGTTGTACCCAGAAAAAATTGTTTTAAACATACGATAAAAACAAAAATATTTCCCCACTAAAAATGTATTTTGTCCCAAACCTTAAAACCTGGCAACGGGCCTGGATGAAAGTGCTTTGGAACGTGAAAGTGAAAACGGACAGAATAGTCTAAGGATAGCGAACAGTTGTAGTAAACTAAGTTAAAAATGAGAAACAGCCACCATTGGTTACATCGTTGCCAAATGATGGAAACATAAAGACAAAAGAACACGAAAAACAAGCTAGTACCGAGACTTGCGCTTTGGTACTCATGCCTGTGGAATGTGAAAATAACAGCGATCTCAACTCCAGTTGAAGATCCCGGGTGCCACTTCGTCGTTGGTCAAAGCAGCGTTTGTATGAAAGAGCTCATTTTTCGTCAATTATCCGATATTCTGAGAGAGAAGTCAAGTAACCATTTTAAGTGTGAAGATTGATCATGACACAAACAATCATAAATTTAGTTATAAATTTATTTCTGACAATGAACTATTTTGTTCGTTTATTTATCGTCGCTCATTATTATCAATGGTATTATTACTGATGCCATTGTAATCGCAGCCCACTCTTGCTAATTGTGTTCTTGTTGGTGTCTTTATTGAATCCGTCTTTTTCGTACTCGTTTACACTAAATTGCCACTCTTGTGTTTTGTTTCTTTCCCAGAAACCACGCATCTATCTCGGACAGATACCAGGAATGGGAGTTAGCTACGTTGACTTGCTGTAATCGTTCGATCTGCTCTGCTTCATGGCATGCGTGCGACGTCAACTCCGTTCAATCACTGCACCTTACAGTGCGTTTCAATGGAAGTGTTGTTGGTGGAATACATGCGCTTTTTCTTGATTCCATGACAATCGCTACGGCTCTTGTTAGACGAAGTTTTCATGTATGCGCGTTAGTCAATGCTTGAAAATATGTTTTACCTGGTTGAAGATTTGCCAGAATGTAGTTTTGTAGGTTGTTGTTCTATGATATCCCCATATCGGTGGTCGATAATGTGGTTTACATTGTTTTGGAATGAATTTTCATAAATTGTTGGGCCCCGAAACTTGAAGTATCGTGATTTGAAAAAAAATTGCTAGTGTTGTCGTTGTTCGTCTTGCTTCAGCACATTTCCAGTTTTCGCGGAGAAGATCTAAAAAGCGGTCATGCAAGATAAACGCTGAAGATATAAGAGGCTACGTAATTTACAACCCACAGCGGGGTGCAGCAGTTCTTAGCTGAGCAGACCACATGCGACGAAACAATGTTTATTTGACTCATCGCCTCCCGGTTTGAAGCTTCCCGTCCCGTAATTGGCGTCAGTTTTGCTTCGTGGCTTCGATGATTGCAACCTTATGTTCATGGCATGTGTTCAAAACGACAGTTCGTGTGCTTTAGTTCATCATTCCACCCGTAAGCTTTTGCTTGCAACACTTTGCGATCATTTTTGGCTGCGTCGCCCTTGTGGAGATTTGTAAAAAAATCATCACAGTTTTATCAAAATCAATTAAGAGACTTGGAAAAACAGTCTGATGGCCAAAATAGATTGTATTTTCCTGAGAGGTTTTCAAAACTGGGTTTCTTACATTGGTGGTGAAACGCAGTTTTCAAGAAATTAGTTTTGGTTTCGCGTTCAAACGCGAAGGTCTGTTGGTGGATTTTGTACTTGCAACGCTGATGGGTGCTTCCTCTTTATTGTCGACCGCAATATTGTGATTTCGTTATCTTGCGTTGCGAGTTAAATTTATTTTCTTTTTCTGAACTTTTATATTCTTGGCTATTGGAAGTTTTCCATCGAAGACATCTTGTTTTTTTCTAACAGTATGCCATTTCACCTTGCCGTCAGATGGTAGGCTTACATCTGTGCGAACTTTGTTCTGGTCAGACGTTTGGAATCGACGTTTAAATGCGAGCGTCATAATGTGACTATGTATTGATGTAACATTATCGTCGATCTCTGGTATTATAAGCTTTGACATCTCCACCATGGCCGGTTTAAGGAGGCCAAAGTTGGCACCTGTTCAGGGGTCTCCGCAAACTGGGTCTCCACAGTCATGAGCCGTGAGCCCCTTGGTTGAGGCCGGCTTAACATATTTGATGTGAATAATCATAAAAATCGCTAATACCAACATTCTTAGAAAACAAAGAAAAGTTTATCACTCAGGTGCATTTAACTTGAAATTAAGTAAATGTTTCTATGGGAAAGGAAGTGAAGAACAAAAAAATCCATTGATTTGCACGCAGAATTACCGTAAAAGTCCATCTCACAGACTGGCTGTCTGGACTGGTACACCTGTAAATCTGTGACTCTTGACACTACTGTTCAAAAATATTTCCAACGCCATGCCGCCCCAACAGACAGTGCGCCGTTGCTTATTGGTTTAAACTGCACTTTTTCATCTTTTTTCGAAATGCTTTTGAATTTCTAAATTAGCAATGCTGCTCCACTCCTGTAAACCCGTGCGCTCATTTTAGGACAGTGGTTCCCAACCGGGGAGGAATTCCTCCCCAGGGAGGAATTCTATGAGTTCAGGGCAGGAATTTCCACTTTGTAGTTAGTTACCTATTCGTTGTACAGTAGGTGTTGTACTTCTTTTTTAAGTTGACACTGCCTCTTTCAATTATTTATTTATATCACTTTATATTTGTATGTTATTTAGTGGACTATCACACTTTTTGTTGACAAACTTTAGCGTCATTATTTGACAACAAATAGTTCTTGTCCCACTTTTTGATCAAGTTGTCTTCAAATTTGTAATCCGTACAAGCGCACGAACTCGAAGAATAAGCTACACCGTGACAGACAACAGGCAGGCAAGAAAAAATATATCGATAGATCAAATATTCTCGCAGACTCGTGTAATAGGGGAGGAATGAAAAAAAGTTTGTGTAATAGGGAGGTGTAATGGTACAAGTACCATCACATGGCAAAATGGCGTGAGAAGGGTAGAAAACGGTGACTAGAGTTCATGGAAGGGCGTGACGTGTCTGGACGTGTGTGATAGTCACCACAAATAAATATCGAAACTTACTGAAAAGTATATAATACCGGGCAGACCCAAGCAGAATAGAGTGATTATGGCATGTGATCTCTATTG
>Ga0210059_1003385_pt1 | contig 25462 bp, 15 predicted proteins | sample Ectturendosymbi2_FD_188042 | JGI IMG/M metagenome (GOLD analysis project Ga0210059, IMG submission 188042) | Ecteinascidia turbinata endosymbiont from Florida, USA - Sample 2 (SPAdes) (version 2) | ecosystem: Host-associated > Tunicates > Ascidians > Unclassified | place: Key West, Florida... | reverse complement strand
CGGCTCGGAAGGATGTCGAAAAGATAGCAGTGCTTTTGTCTTCGTCGCGCAACTTCATACCGTTCTGACGAAGACGCGCTGGAGCGGAACAGGCTATTAACTCAACGTCACCATGACGACAATGCGGGGAGGCCGAGACTGTTGCCCTGCGTCCCTTCGAGTGGATTGTACGCAGAATCGCTTACCGTGCCCCACAGTATGCATCAACAACACCCCTAGTTAATTTTGTGAATGGTGGTGCGTCGCAACATTGGGCCCAAGCAAGAGCCGTGAATTTGATGGTAATAGCTGTTGGTTGCCCTTGAATTATTTGTGTCCTGTGGCCCAGGTCCGTGGCCACAGGGGGTATTCGGGGGCAGTGCCCTCAAATTGTTGTGCGTTTGTTATAAACCTGAAACAAATTTCGCCCCTCAATTCCCCAACCTTACAACCTGGCTACGGTCCTAGTGTGGCCCAAACGATCTTCGTTCGACAAGCAAGAGCGCACTCACGGCTCTATTTCGTTGGCCCAAAAATTGTTGGCGTTGTGGACTGACGCGCTCTCGTTGACAACTACGCAAGATGCTGAACGCACTTTTACGCTCTAACAACTCAGACACCATATCTCTGGCATAAGCGCTCTCGCAACGGCTTTTTGTAAACGAATTTATTTTAGCGTTTAAAAAGGGTAAAAAAAACGAAATGCTAACAGAAAGAATAAACGTTGACGAGACTCACGTAGAAAGCAGTTGAAATTGTGTCAGTGGAATACGTTATGGTCGACAAACGCACATTTCGAACAGCTACGCGAGTTGCAGTGAAAGGTCATTTCTAGATACGACCTGAGAACTAAATTCTTTGCTTCAGCACTGTAAAAACTTATGTGGCAGAGCAATAAAACTAAAGAACCGGCGAGCGTTGAACATTGAAAATCGATTAACAAAAAGCAAGGGCAATTGCTATGCTTTTGAAAAGTGTATTTGGCATTGGAAGATTAAACCTAGTGTGTAGTGTGACAAACTGATGGGAGTATCAAGAGACTTCGAATTTTGACACTAATTCCAAGGAGAAAAAACCTTAGACAACAACTTACTGTAAGTTCAGGTTAGCAGTGATTCACCAAATGACTTTAGTTGCTTTTTGTGTAGAAGCTTCTTCGTGCTGGTCCAAGGCAAAAAATAGAGCCAAATCTAACTAAAAACACCGCTATACCACGCCTGAACGTATTTGCACAAACAATAAAATTTATACATATTCTGGCATTTGCCAACTGTCACAATTGAGGAACCGGCAGTAATCATGTTTAACCGGCAGTAATCATGTTTAACCATGTGGCAGAGTGGTTGACATAAAATTTGTTGGTGCAGCATTGGTGAGTTCACGTCGTCACTTCCTGTTTTGGAAAGTTTTAAGGGAAGAAAATAGTGCCATTGGTGATAATCGACAATAACATTTGCGCTAAGTACATGATTACAAATCATTTTGTCAGACTGTTGATGAACTTGAACAATTCCATTTCAAAAGCATGAGGCAAGTAGGTTGCTAATGCGCACAGGTTACTAGAACACTGAACCTTGAAGCATCAGAACTGACGAAACACTTTGTTATGTTGTGTAGGTGTGTGTGTGTGAATAATCCGTGCAAAAACCCACACGCGCTGTGTAAGACATGAAAATCAGTACACTCGAAAAATACAAACGAACACTTCAGTTGACGAGAAAAATGAGGTTCTTCACGAACCTGCAAGCACAGTAAGTTTGCAACGAAACTCGGTAAGTCTTGAAAATACTAAAAAGGTTACAGAAAGATTAACAATCTGTCAAACATATTTTGGTTTGGCTATACAGAATGTACGAGCATGATTGGATATTGAAAGCAGCATTTAAAGTTTTTTAATCCATAGCACGGTTAGTCAACAATTCCAATTCAAGTGACTATACTTCGATAGGGAATCGTAGTCGACATGTAATGGTGGATTTAACAGTGACAAACAGATAAGCTAGCTAAACAGAAGGTATCAGCACGATTCGATATTGAAAGCGACAAGTAAGGTAAGTTTTTAATTCGTACAACTGCTGGTCAACAATTCTAGTTAGTATACTTCGAGCTGGAATCACAGTTGAGATGAAACGGCAGATTTGTTTTCAAAACGAAGTTGTTTCGACAGCTGAAGTTAGAAGCATGTGAAGTTGCCACTGCTGCAGTAATCTAGGGTTGTGTTAGTACTGAACCAGTTGCAACACCTGCACATCACGTCGCTGGCATTCCTGTGCAAAAAATACAGACCGTCACTTCGTAGGGATAGATCAAATGGTTCAAAAGCTCAAACAGCAGCACATACCCGCCAAACCAACTCGCTTTCAGCATGGGCGCAAGTAGGTGGGGGACGCGTCCCCCCACTTTTTCAGACAGTGGGGATATAATATGCCATGTCCCCTCACATTTTCTCTTTAGGTATCGTAATAGGTTTCACACCAACATGTCCCCCCCACATTTTACAACAAAATTGCGCCCATGCCTTTCAGGCCTTGTTATTCAACAATTGTACAAGTTGACCAAGCTTTCGAAATGTGACAGGGCGCGATCGATTTCCTTAATTTAAAGTGCAACTTATCAGCCAGCACCCCTAACAATTGTCAGCACCTTCACATTTAGTCTGCTTTTTGTTCTATACTGATGCTTCTTCACTCGTATCGCGTGTCAAAATAAACAATTTAATACACCTCTCAAAACTTACGCAGATTCACTGGCCCGTGAGCAGCATTCAAGCAGTCGAGATGGAACGGTGTTGGTCCAGTTAGGTGCGACCCATATATTGCTGCAAACTATGGGCCGTGGCACGTACAGGAAACCTGAAATCAGACGAAAACGAAGATGAACTTGAAGCACATTGCAAGTGACGTCGTAATAGCAAAAGTTAATAAGAAATACGCCTAATCTTGGATACTAGAAAACCACAACAACAGTGACGTGAGCTATGATCAACCAGTTCTTAGAATCGTTCTCTGTCAAAGGAGGGTAACAGGAAGGACTTTTGATGAACCTTTGCCTAAGATGCAGCTCACCAAATGCAAACATTTTCCACTATTTTTTTCATATTTCACGAATATTTATTCCAGTGGTTCCCAACCTTCCAAAGGCTCTTGTGGCCCCACTGCTCACCAATAAAATGCCGAGCTTTGTTTTGGGTTTTGCAATATCGCGACAGAACTATTTAGTAAAGGTGTCTGCTCGTGGCCCCAAGAGGGACCGAGGGTCCCGGTTGAGAGACCCTGATCCAGTCACTCCATTTTGCGCATCATTGTTTCATTTTGTGATGTATTTGAATTACCTGAGCGTGTTGCATTTTTTAAATTATGATTTATGCAATACGAGCCACGCAGACGCATGAACGAATTGACAACCACAAACGGTTTTCACAGTAGAAAAAATCTTTGTTGTATTATCTACCCTACCTCATTAAAAACATCGATTATCCTAAAATCGTTTTGTTTGCCCAATTATGTTTCAAAATGAGGGTCTGGAATAAGAGATACGAACGTCGCAGTAACAATTTGCACAAAAAGTAGATCTTGAAAAGAGTTGCCCAACTAATTACTTTTTCCTCCACACACACTAGGCTTCTGGTATCTGTTATACAACTTCAAATCTTACCAAATTCAGAATACATTCTGTTTCAAGTAGGGGTGTCGCACAAATTATGATAGTCGTGCGATCCACACAGTGGTTTAAAATTGTGTCAGAACGAACGAGTGGACTGCGGGGCACTTGAAAGATTATTTTATCACAAAACCTACTGGGTGTAGTCAGCCTCAATAACAAACACCGCATGTAAATGAATTAACAAAAATAGCAAATCTACTGCTAGGTATCACTTGACTCACGTAGAACAACACCACAATGTTTTAGGAGCGAGCAAGCCTCGGTGGTCACAAAATTAGTTTGACAGGGACGTGCAAAAGACAGCAGCCATGTCCAAATAGCAATTTATCACAATGTTCTACAAGAAAGAGATTGCCCGTGAACTGACCAGCAACGCAGGCATTAAGTATGCTGACGAATATCCCGGCGATGAGTGCACGAAGAACTATCTTGGCCATGTCGGACTGTCGTTTCGGCGCCATGCTACCTGCAATAGATACGGAATAATAGGTAAAGTGCAATCAGCGTTAGATACAAGAGAAGCACTGATCGCGGCTAAACAGTCTGTCACAAACAAAAACCCACAACTTGCATCTGTTAATGATACCAGATAAGTTCCTGTGAAAGATGCACGGCTAGACATCGGCGGCTGGCACATAGGATGTGCTACACACAAGGTATCAAAAGTATTTTGTTCCATTTGCTGCGCGTGGCATGAGGTAACAGTTACGCCCTTGGTTCTTCACCACAGCACCAATGGCCAAATACGAAGCAACGTTAGATGAGAAAATTTTTAAAAGGAAATCGATTTCACGTAAAATTACGCATCCTCAGTCCTTATTCAAATAGAATAGAGATATGTGCAAGTTTGAATCATCGCAAAAAGACGAAAGCAGATGGCAGTCGACTGATTCCTCGAAAGCATACAGAAACACTAGTGCTTTTAAGTGTAGATGAGAAAAGTGTTACCTTTCCAATTGTTGGAAGTCGTTGATAACACATTTGGAATTAGCAACGCTAACGTAACCGTGCAATGATGAAGAGACAAGTACGAATACGTAGCTTCGAAGTATTTACAAGCGACAGTTATATATGCATTTAACTGTGTCGTTCAGTGGGATTTACATTGTGGTGTACATTTAGAAACCATAGTCTTCCCCAGGGATCCTACAAAAATTAAATATCAAATTCCACGACTTTGAACGACAAAATGTTTCATCACTTTTCTGGACTGTTTCCAAGTATTTTGTGGGGTTTTTACTTTAGTCAATGAACATTACATAATGGGACATTGTTTCCATGCATACATCTAATATTTGTGTTAAACAGTGCCTTTGCCTCTCTGAAGTAAACCACGCATGTCAGTCAAAAACAGTATCGACTACATAGCCGTGGAGGCCAAGTGCGCTAATTCCTTGCAGCATTTTGTTGTCACCAGAAAACAATTTTTTAAGAAGGTTTTTCACAAGATTCATTCCAAATTGGAAATTGTACTAGTAATTGTACAGCAACCACCAGAAATGGATGAAACAAAATACTACAGTAGCCCCTCTACCCACCACATAAACACCTTCCTGAACCAAAAAACTTCGTGAGACCAACATCAAGCTCATCTATAACCACACTGAATAATCACAGTTACTCTCAAAATGTTTTCTTCCACAATGACGATCTTTTTTACCTCGCAAACAAAATTCCAGGACTCACACATTTCAAAATTTCTTCCGTAACTTTTGCGCGAGCGTGGAGGTTTGTAGACATTGATGATCCTATATCCTGCGACGTCTGCGTACAAGCACTCAGTTTCTGATTGTTCCGGAGACTGATCGGCCAGTGACCATTCCAACCGCTCGTGGACAAAATGTGGTAAGGCCGTGATTCTTGCTCAGGACAGACCCAGCAAGTGAATAGTTGGGAATCACTAGCTTGTCTGCAGTTGTGCAGTGGGTCTCCTCTAGGACGACGATGAAAGCCTTGTTCTTATAGGCTAGCTGCTAAATGACGGAGATCTTGTTTGCAGTCAGCCCCTCGGTGTTCAACTGGAGTATGGTGGGTCGTGGGTCATCTTCTGCCGCGCTCTGAGAAGGGCGTATTATGACCCATCCCACGTCGAACACATCCAGCGCGGGTAGCAGTGGTTGCTCTCGTGGTGACAGATTTAGTAAGCATTTCAAGAAATGCCGCAACGGGGAGGGCCACGTGAAGGAATCTGTCCTCCTCCCCAGTAACTTTTATTGACAACTAAATTTTCCAGGATTTTGCATGACCGCGGGAAGCCGGTCTCGGTGCTGCATGTTTATGAAATTCTACTGCAGCGAGTAATAGAGCTATGCCAAAGAATATAATGTCGGATTTGCTGTAAAACTAATTTTCGAATCACCATTTGTGAAAACGCCAATAATTTTGACATCTACACCTATAGGGGACATAGAAAATTTTTTCGTACGGGTTTCAAGTTTTAGGTCATTTTTTAGAGATTGCCAACAAAAGCATTTATTCCGCATGAACTCAGACATGGGTAGTTGAAGGAAATCTATAAGACACTTATGAGGCAGATTACTGTTGAGTGTTAACGAGTCTCAAAACGGTCGGGAATCTAAGTTTGTTTGAAATGAAAATATCTGCGTCTGTCACCCGGAGGGTAATTTCATCGCCATCTGAAGTTTCCAAAAACGCGCGAAGCACTTACTGTAATAAACTGCGTCTTGGAAATTAGCTTGGGCCGTCTACCCAGGATTTCCAAAACTTTTTAAACTATGGACACTCATTTATGAATTCGTTTTTTTCTCGGATCCCGATTTTTACGTTGCATCAATTTTTCCGCCCAACTGGCGAGGAAGGGTAAAACAAAACGAAAAATGAATGACACTGAATAATGTTTTATTGTACAAAACTAGCAACGTCACTGCGACGGATGGGGCTGCTTCTTACTGTACATTTGTTAAATTGTTAGAGCTGTTTCTCAGAGGCAAACTCGCAAGTCCGAGTCAACGGTAAGCGTGGACCCAGTCCCGTCGCCATGGGGGGGCTTTGGTGGGCTTATCCCCCCAAATTGAAACGTGAAACACTATAAAGAAGTGGAGTTTTCGTTAATTTTATAATGTCAAGCACCCCCAACACAAATGCAAAGCCCCCCCCCGTATTGAAAACTTTCTGGCGACGGTTCTGCGTGGACCTCTATTTTGTTTCATAGTTGTAAGAGCTGAAAATGCTGTCTCACCTACGTGTAGTAGCTAGTGGCAAAAGGCAATAATGGTTTAGTCACTGTTTGCGAGCAATGCCGTAATTATTTGTGACAGTGTACGCACTGTTCAATGTATATGCTCGACTTCTTAAACTTTTTGTCATATCTGCACGGACCCTTTATGCTGTTGCCACGGACCCCAGTTTGGGAACCCTGGCTTACACGACATTTCCAAAAGCAATTTCACTCACTCAAGCCACCAAGCATGATTCCAACAGATCCCACGTTGGCGAAACTGCAGAGGGCATACGTCACAATGGCTTCTGTTCGTTCATTGACCCACTGCACCTCGCCATTGATGGTTTGCGGTATGGTGCCATTGTCTCGCTTCGTGATCATCTCGGCAAGTTTTTCATATGCGATGAACTCGTTGAGAAAGATCTTGATTCCGAGCAGTTCCGCTGCCTACGATGGGGAAAGACCGGAGGTCAAGAAAAGAACCAACGGGAGTAGTTTGTGGAAAGAATGCACCGATAAGGTTTGTGCGCAGTATACAGAGTGCCGAAATAAATCCGCCTGATCAAATCAATGAAAGTGACTGGCCTGATATAGGCATTTTTCAGTGGGATTTACGTTCTACCGTAATTTGAAATAACGGCAGAATAAGCAAGTATATTCAGTCGGTTTTGAGCAGTGGTTCTTCACCTTTCTTGTACCACTACGCATTGTACAGCAACCCACTATAACCCAACAGCCCTTAGATAAAACTCGAATAAAGCAAAATATAACACAGCTGTGTACATACAGTAAATTATCTACTTGCGACCCTTCAAATGTCGCAACCACCAGGTTGAAAACCACTGATTCAGAGCGTCTCCAATATGGTTCACACGCCTGTCCATAGAAACTACGATTGATCGCAAAACAACGAAATAAGAGAAACATCCGAAACTAAGACGCGCAGCGATCATCGCAACAGGCCGTGAAAGTTAATTGTGGGTATAGAAAGTGATACCCATTTGTGAATCTGCTTTTTCTCGGACCCAAAGTTTATGTCGCATGAATTTTTCCGCCCAACCAGCCAGCGCGGAACGATAAAACAAAACGAAAATAAATGACATACCCTGTTTAGGTAACCTCTGCCCAGTTTGGCCAAACCGTACAACTTAATTAAAAAAATTGTCAAAGTTCACGTAGAAAAGCTGGTTATTTCAGTAGCTGCAATTTTTAGACGCTCTTTCGGGCAGTCCTATCGAAATCTGCACTAGTTTTGTAGTTTTCGATTGGGAACGAAAATTTGCACAAATTGACACGTCCATGGTTACCTGTGGTGTAACAAAATTTCTACAAAAGTTCTTTCTTAAAGTAACCATGACCAATTTGAGCAAAAGGAGTTGGTGCGTGTAGGTGCACTGGTAAGCCACGCCAGCAACGTTTTCACCGAAGCCAGCATGGGAGTAAATCAAACAAGTGCAAGTACAGACGACGTAGATGAATTTGGCGCGAATTGCTCCTGCTCGGCTCGTGGTTTTCATTGAGAAACAGGCAGGAGAATGTGTGACGCTTTCCAGGTCATAGAAAAGAAATTGCTTTTGGTTTGCCAGAAAGGACGTGCACTTGTGGTGAAAGGTCAAAGCATTTCATTGAGGACATGAGCCTTGTACTTCTCCTTTGGAAGTTTTTAGAACTTTGGATAAGGCAAAAAAGGCCCGCTCCTTGTTGTTTGTGCACTTGTGGTGAGAGAAAGGTCAAAGCATTTTATTGAGGACGTGAACTTTGAGACCAGACAACGCTGTGGAACCTGTCCACCATCGAAACAGAACAAAACGAGGTTCACGTGCCAACTGCCAACGATGGCGAGCGCTTATCTGCGTTTATCACTTTCAAGTTTTCTGCAGATTGCTGACAGGTAAGCGTTTGCAAGTAATTTTCTTTCTGTTGTGAAGAACACTTGGGCGTTTACATTGTGTAGAAGATGATTTTATGGACGCGCTATGTGCAGGCCCTTAATCAGCTTGGGACACCAGAGAGGGCGATTCTGGGAGGGGCCCAATTTTTTAAAACTATGTCAAATAGTTTCAACTATGTCCATTGTCCAACACATTTTTCCAGGGAAACGAAAAGTTTTTTAGGGGAGGCTTCGCTGCCCCCCCAGTTATGGACCTGGCTACGTGCCCAAGTACTTTGTCGAGTGCCGTATGTGAGACATGGAAGTCAATAGCAGTGCCACGATCAAACTAATTGCCCAACAATTGTCGTAAAGCATTTGCCGATTTTGGGCAAGTTTACCTCATGTACATTGGATTGTCGAAAAAATCTGCCCAATTTGATTTATGTGGCTGAAAATTGCAATGAAAACAAAGAATTTCATGTCTCAACCTAATTTACTTTTACTGTAGACAGAACCACAAGCTTGAAGTTAAGAACACAAACCGACCACCAATGACGTCTACTGGCGGAATTTTTGGATTATTCTTTGCTTTTTCGTTTATTAAATAAGAACGCTCCCCGCATTTTCGTTTGGGAAAGTGCTTCTGCTCTTTAACATATAAAACATTTTCCAAAACCAACACGTTATTTTTTTCTGATCAGATGAGCGTGACAAGGCTTTCTAAATTGTACAAAAACCCGCGCGCGCGTCTAAACCTGTCAGTTAGTCCAGTATAAGCGAATAAACAAAACCTGTGCATATTGAGCAAGGACAACAACGATGTTTGCGTTGGAAGGTTACCTGAGCACGGTAATGTTTTATTGTGCAAACGGATAACATCAATGGGACGGATGGGATTGCTTATTAACTGCACAATTTATCAATTGTCAGGCAAAGTAGCAAGTCAGAGTTCACGGTAAATGGATCTGTGTTTTGTCTTCATATTTAAGAGCTGAAAATGCGGTCTCACACGTGTAGGCAGCCGCAAAAGGCAATAAACGTTTAGTCGCCGTTGCGAGTTATTCGGTAAACATACTGTACAGTGCGCATGTTCGACTGTTTTTACTTTTGGTCATATCTTCACAGATCCTCTTCGCAGTGTCCGCGGATCACAGTTTAATGAACCCCATTCTGGTTGACGTTTTGCCAAATGACACAGAAAGCGAAGTAGTGGAAGAATTGATTCCAGAGGAGCTTTTTGCGACCGCAAGCGTCATTTACAGTGCCGCACGAACGCGAGGTTATAATTCCCGCCTTACCTTGAAACAATCAGACCATTGAATGCCCATCAGATAGGAGACTGGCATGAAGATGTAGGAGCACATGACCTGCAAAGTAAACCAGGTAAACATGGAACTGTTTGCGCGTTGACGACATTTGAAATACTGTTTTTGCATTATTGGCAGAGCAGCACACTGCAGTCAGGGGTGAAGCAAGACTTTGAATGAGTGCGGGCGAAGTCACGAAAATTCTACTAAAAGCAAAATTAAACGCAACAAATGGAAAACATTCGCAGTTCGGCCGATTGCGTGCAATAAGATTTGCGTTGCGCCTTCTTGTTGGGGCGACATCGTTCAGCAGCAAAAGGTTAACACGGGTGCTACGTAAACGGATATTTGACGGTGAACTTTTACGTGGTATTGACAGCAAAATGCAAAATCTGCGTAGGATTGTTGCTTCAAGGTCGTAGATAACGAACAGACCTTATGGGCAAAAGCAAACACTACTGACAAATGAAAACCATTATCTCAGGTCAAAATATTCCTCTACCGACAAGCACTGAACTCGGAACTCGATACTCCCACAAATGCAATTTGATGGACCTTGGCACCAGGAGTCGAAATTTGGTGTTAGGCTTATGTTAAATATACGGTGGTTCCGTAAGTCTTACTGTCCAGTTTCAAGCGAAGAACCCAGGGCTCCTGCGCAATTTTGAAAATATATTTCCAGACTTACCTTTTCCGAATGACACATCCAGATCAACTATAAGCACTATAGCAGTTAACACGATGAAAGTAAAATTATCAATCTTGAATAAAATTTGTGAAAATGCATGTCAAACGATCAAGTCTGGAAAATTATACTTTTTCCATATCAACAGACCAAAAATTTCTTTTCAGACTTATCCAGGCTGGAAAATGATCAAAATTTTTTCCGTGCCTTTTCAGACTCCGTAGAAAGCCTGCGGACCACACAGTATTATTAAAGTTTCGCCAACAAAACTCGTCTCAATTTCAGATCAACGAAAAATTCTGGATGTGTCGAGTTCCATTCCACGCGAATTACGAATTTTTGAAGCATCTTGATTTTTGAAGATCTTGGATCAAAATAAAAAACACCAAAATCTTATCACACCGCGGCATCAAATCGAAATATTGTGTTTGTATTTGTTAGGTAGAACCGCTGCGATAGAAGTATGTTCACTTTTCTGAATGTTATACCTATACGGTTTGATTTCTCTTTTCAGCAACGTTCAACATTCAGTTTTAAACTTTAAACTTCCTACTTTTATGTAATCAACTTCCTACTTTCATGTAAAAATAACATTAACGTCTGATAACACAAAAACTGAAAAAAGATAGATGCCTTTGTCGAATGGATTTCTCAGAAAATTTCGACAGTCGTCAAATTAAAAAAGAACTGTCAGTGCGAACATAAGATATCCGTAGCAGGAAATGAACTTTACAGCTATAGATTTACTGGTAACAAGCTGCGTTGAAAACAGTGCACGGCCAGCATCCGAATTTTCCGACGATGAGACAGTTGTCTTTGAAACCAGTGTTTTTGCATTGTTGCATTTCACATCAACTGACGCGTTAACAAAAGCGAATTCGCGACGCAAGACAAAATATTGGGATCAAGCAGAAACAAACAAGAGCGTTTGTCGATAAGCTGAAGTGCGTGGAACGATGTTTTTCCCGAAAATATTGCGCTCCGAATCGTTATTCTCGTTGAATAAGGACGGAACAAAACACATCAACCAAGCGCTGGCCAATGCCTTTGTATGGCCTCCACCCTCGCTTGTTCGACCAGGGAAGCAATCACGCAAATTATCAAAAACGGAACAGCTAAACAAACCTCGAAACTAAGCTGCGGGTAATCGAGAAGACCACCAAACCATCCCAGGAAGCCATTGATTGCCGCCAGAAGGGAAAGGAATGCGATTAAGTTTCCACCGATGTTGAGAACCAGGGGTATTGCCTGCGACGCTCCGACGAATGCCGCCTCGATCACATTGCGGTGCTCTCTGACAGAATAGAGGTGGAGCAGTTTTTGTTTATCACGTCAAAATGTGTAGCAGGCCGAGGGGTGTAAACAAAATGCATTGCCATCAACCAGGTCAGACTATGTTCAAATATTTAAACAGCATTTGTCGTCCATACGAGAAACCTTGACCTGTCCCTCCCACCTGCACTATTTCAACCAATCTACGGTTGCCCAAGTCTCGATAGTAGCAAGACCGAGGCCCTACTTACACAACAGGACTTGCGTTGTTGTCTTTGAAAAATTTCAAATGCTGCAGGCCTTTGTAAAGTGCTTCTTGACACCGTGAAACTTGGCAGTCTCGTTGTTTCTCGAAAAGCGAAACGAACAAACAACCGTACATAATTCTGGCGCTGATTATACACAACTTTTCAACTTATAAAATGCGTAATGCTTCGAGAGCACAATGATTGCCAGCAGTTATTTTTCCAGCGACCTCGGTACAACACAGTGCGCACCACCGCAGGTGCTCCTACGCCGTTCGGAGCAATTCTGTGACATTTTACACGAGTCCACGCGGTCGATAGATAATAAAGTCACTCCGTGTAAAAGTACGAATAATAACCGCGTACACTCTAAAAAAAAACAGCTTAGCATTTATTTAGCGCGTACCACAATATTTGCTAACAGCACAGGCTGACATTGTAAAATTTCTGAAAAGGCAGAGACAAGTGATAAGCACGTCAAAAAAATCTGATTAGAACTCGCAGTCTTCGGTTTGTAAATATGGAATAGTTAGAGAAACAAAACTTCGTACGTTTTTTCCAGAACCAAGCCTTCATACGTCATGAACTTTGATCGTTCTGTTTCGGGATAGACCATTTTGGAAATGGCAAGAGCGCAGGGTGCTGCCATGACGCATGCTGTGATGACGTAGACGGCTTTAATCTGCACGCAACAGCTTCGTTCAGGGTAGAGCAATGAACTTTCAGCTTACAGTAGTGGTTCTCAAAGTGGTTCAGGTGGGCCATTGGTGGTCCACCAGGAATTTCTAGTGGTCCACGGAGAGTCCCTTAAATACTCGATAAAACGTTTCCGAAAATTGCAACCTTTACTGTGCAATTAAAATTATGTAAGACCGTTTTTTCAAAGTGGTGCATCGGATTTTTCTGAAAAAAATGGACCATGAGCCAAAAACGTTTGAGAACCACACTGCCTTAAAGCGACGCACAGACTTTTCACCATCAGTTGGCGATGACGTTTACGGTGAGATAGCCAACTGGTAAGTTGAGAGATTCCAAATTCTTTACCCCTCAGTCAGCACGCAGTGTTTTGACAAAATGTTTTCTTTTTTACACGTCATATTTCACAGTCTGGCAAGTGTCGAGCGCTCTGTCGCCAGGGGCGTAGCTAAGCGAGCGGCGAGGTCACTTCCCCCATATTTTTGACAGCAATTATAAAACGTCGGAGAAAAATTGTTACGAACGTGTAACATTATTCAATTGAGATGGCAAATCTTGTCCCCCACCACAAGTCATTATTCTGGCTGAGTGCCTGTTTTCCGCAAATGCTTTCTCCGGACCAGTCACGCCTAGTATTTTCCTGCTTGTTGTGGTCGTTGTACTTTCGAACCGAAAGTGCACTAACGTTGCTAACTTCGCAATGTTAGTACTTGACACAGCATCAAATCAGACCTGGATTGGCGTTCGTTAAAACCTTACCCCGAAACCCAAGTAAGCGCCAAGCACACTTCCAGCTATTGTTCCAAAACCAGCTGTCATGATAGCGTGCAATTCAGACAAGGTCAGGTCGTGAATGTAAGGACGGATCAGCAAGGGAGACTCGGTTAAGCCCACGAAGATATTGCCTGAAAAAAAATGTATTCCTTTGTACTTAATCGCACACAAACGGTAGAGCAGATAATAGCGGCGGTTTTATGTGCGCGATTGGAAACAATGTGTTTTGACAGCGAAACAATGCAATGATTTGAGAGCACAGCAACAGACAATACGGTAGTTTGAAAAGAGCATTTTATTATATATAAATACACAAGACAAACCTGCAGCTACCATAGTTTCTGTTGCAGAGGTACCAAGGGAAACTTCCATCAACCAAGCTATTTTGAAAATTAACCATTGCATTGCACCCAAGTAGTACATGACTGATATGAAGGAGCTGAAGTAGACGACGATCGGAAGCACCTGGAGGTTGTCAGAAAGTGCAACGCGTCAGACAAGAAAAACTGATCGTGTGATTCTTGGTGTCGAACTGTTCTGTCATAATGCACTTCAGTTTGAGCATCAATCCAAATTGCGGATTATTCATTGAAGGGAATTGTTGTTGAGTTGAGTTGATTTGGCGATAATTAATATTAAGCAAGAAAAACACAAATTAGTGCAAAGACGCCAGGGCATTGAAGGAACCGGAAGTTGACCGAGTCGATGCCCCTCAACAGTTGAATTAACTTTGTTACTGTCCAGTTTCAACTCGTGGTGTTGCATATACGGGGGAACAGTGGCGTAACTAAAGGTTTGTGCCAGGGGGGCAAAGCTTAGCTGAAGGGGCCCACAGGTCATCGTAGGGGTCCACTAGACATAACTCAGGAAAAAGTTAAGAAATGATAGTGAATCTCTGGATGTCGTGGATGTCTATACTAGCTAAAAACGAAAACATCCCCAAAACGCAAAAAAACAACCTAAAGAATTTTAAATATCAAAATTTCAACTATAGGGGCCCAGTTTCTACGTTTAGCTTGCCAGGGGGGCGGCTTGTCCCCATGTCAGTTGCGCCACTACGTGGGAAGAGCTGCTAGATGATCAACACAGTTGCGCAGGGAGTGCTGGAGGTACGTGTGAACGACGAGTAAAATCGCAATCAACTTCACACAAAACCAAGACACTAAAATCACGTGACGCATGACATCAAAATGTATTTCATGTAGTACTTTTCGCACAGTTTCCGTGATATTTCATGGGTTGAACATGGAAAAACTGTTTTCGAAACTTCCAAAACCTGTCTCCAAGGCTACGTAACCTATTCGGCAAGGCTAACAATGGAACCAGAAGGATTCTAGAAAATCTAGAGAAAGAATTTCGTAATAAGGTCACAGATAAAGTACAAGATATTGTTTCCTGCCTCATAGCGTTTAACAGTCAGGAGCTGTGTTCCCTCTAAAACTGCGCACAAAAGTTTCTTAAAATTCACCCATAGAAAAATGCGCACACGGCGCATATGTTCGGAAACAGTGGTTCTAAACGGGGTTCCCAGAGAAAATATGGAGGGACCGTGTGGTAATTGCGTTATGCCTGACGACTGCTTGTCATGAGTGTTTTCCCACTGCGTCGATTGTCGTTCTTTGTCAAGTGGAAGTGACTTGCTTCAGGGAATTGCGATAGTAAGTCTACTGCAACGCGCTGAGATGTTCATTCGCTACTCGCTGCAACCGCATGCGGACGGTACTACGCACTGTGCGCAGAACTGCTTAACTGACTTATTTTGCTTGCAGCTTGTATTTCATTTCCAAATATGTTAAGCTAAACCAACTTGCAACAATTTAACATATTTAGACGAACCTGAAAAGATGGCAGCGCGAGACCTTTTGCGGCGGAAATAATGGTCAATCGAAACGACTACTACTGACGCATGCAAAACAATTATTCATTGGCTAAGGATTGCCAGAGACAACATTGATTTATTTAGAGCAGTGGTTCTCAACCTTTTTTCTCCCGTTTATCCCTTGCCAGCTTCCTAACATAAAATTAGCCCCTGTTTTTTGTTTACTCACTAGCGCTGTAGAAAAATAAGTATTGTAACTTCAGCATCATTAAATTTACCCCCAAGGGTTACTTTACCCCTGGTTGAGAACCCCTGATTTAGAGCAAGGGTGTGCAACCATACAACACTGCCGGGTCAAATGGGCCAAATGTACATAACCAGATTGGTCCACTGGCCACTGCTGCATGTGTCAAGCTCTGCGGGTAGACAACTCGCTGGCCACCCACAGATCGGCAATACCCTTTAAAAATCTGGACCTTTCCGCGGGCCACAAAATGTCAGCTCCCGGGTCAATTTTGGCCCGCGGGCCACGGGTTGCACGCCCCTGGTTTAGAAGAAGGTCGAGCTGCTGATGCTCCTGCGATAAACAAAGAGAGAATCATCGTCAGTTGTCTGTCGCCATCTGTGTACTCCCTTGTGGAGGAAGAAAAAACTTTTGATGGAATTATCGCCGCCCTCAACGTTGCGTACGTAAAGAAAGTGAGCAAAGTTCACCCACGTCATCTTCTAGTAAGCCGTCGTCAACAACCCGGTGAATCTGTGACCGAATATGCGCAAGCTCTGAAAGGGTTGGAAAAAAATGCTCATTTACTGTCACGGGAAGTGAATATGGAGCGGAACTGACTAGAGCAGTGGTTCTCAAAGTGGTGGATATCGACTCCCAGGGGTCAATTGGAGCATCCAAGGGGTCGATAAATAGTCTCGTGGTCTAATGGGGATCACTAAATGGCCACTAAGTTGTAAGCATACTTTCGGATTGTGTATCATTTTATCATGCATGTCAAGTAAAAAGCACTGAAATTTATTTTGACACATAATTTCCTTGTATTAGTAACTGTTGGGCTAGGCCACTGGGTCTACAGAAAATTGTATACTTTAATTGAGAGTCAACGTGCAGAAATGTTTGAGAACCACTGGACTAGAGACACTTTCATAAAAGGTTTAGCCCCGCCTCTTATATACCAAAGAATCTTTGAAAGAGCTGCACTGAGTTTAGTGCAAGCCGTAGAACTTGCTGATAGTCTAGATCAGAGCCTCAAACAAGCGCCCCGCGATGTATTTTGGGGATTTTCAAATCACTAACATTTACGTTATTTAGTTTATACATCGGTTTTTGCAAAAGTGCTCATCCAGCGAGTGAACAAGTTCTTTTTAAACGAACTTAGAGATGGCTAGAAATGATTTGCCTGTAACTCACGATTGTAAAAGCTATTTCTAGTAAGTTTCAGGTACCGCCATTGTTGCGTCAAAATGCGACCCTCGGGTTGCTTTAGTCCTCATTTGGCCCTCGGAGTAATTTGAGTTTGAGATCACTGGTCTAGAACGTGCTCAGAAACAAGCGGCTACTATGAGTCGCGAGACTGGCATGGCGGCAACCGAAGTAGCAGTAACTCCTTTTCGACGGCGATGTTGCTCTGTTACACACGATAAAGACAGAACAAAGAAATGATTCTTCTGCGGTGGCAGGTTGCATGCATGTCGTCGTGCGTGCCCAGCTTTTAACGTCCAATGCTGCAATTGCGACAAGCGTGGTCATTTTGCTAGTGTGTCACGCACATACGAAAAACGATAAAACAGATAACTCGGAGCCAATTTCAGCAGCAGGGACACTGGCAGCAATATCCGTACCTGGAACTGGCTTTCCTTATGATGCTAACTCTCTGTGCTCGATGAGCCCTCTACGTTGTCTTTTTTACAGCCGCTCCGCGCAGCTTGGGCCTACAGTTCTCACAGCCAAGCTAAATAACCGAACAGTTGAGTTCCTAATTGACACTTGCGCTTCTGAAAATTTTATTGATGAAGAACTTGCAGACTGATTAGACACTAAGGACAAAAGAACAAATATTACTTCTCTACGGCTTGCACTAAGGACAAAACAATAAATATTACTTGCTACTCGACAAAAAGAAGTTTACATTGAAAGCAGAGCGAGAGCTGACATTGAAATTTTTGGAGGAAAATATCGATTACAATTTGGACTGAGATGCCAGGCCTGTGTGCTGACGTGATACTGTGTCGACAGTTTCACAGTCGTTACACTGAAGTTACCTTCTGCTGGGAGGGTCTGATCCTTCTGGTAGATGATGAAATGGATGCCGATTTTGCGCATTTGACCTGAGGTAACCCCGCGCGATCAAAACGTTGGAAACACTGCTCGTTTCTGCGTCAAGGTAGTAACTACCGATTCGCCTGGCATGAAGCGGCTCGGATAAAACGCTGAGTTTATCAGTCAGACGGCAGCGACGTCGCAGCCTAACAGATATGTTTTAGGGCTTGAATGCCGATGCTTTTTGGTTCGGCTCTCAGCTTTGAGAGTTTCGTTTTGGTAGTAGTTGTTGCACAAGTATCCACACTTTTCATATTTTCCGTTTTGCTTTAGGTGTTAGGTTTAAAACTTTTGGTTCATAACGGAATCAGTCGTGCAGAGCAGAAACTTCCCTCCGACACTACCTTCTCGCAGAAACGAGCGTTTTCATCGCGCGAGGTTACCTTAGTTCAAATGCGCAAAATCGGCATCCATTTCATCATCTACCGCTCCTCATTTACGTATTCTTCGCGAAACCCAATTGGTGCTTGGTGTTGCTGCCGCAAAGTTCAAGCCACCGCGAATTCCTAGCTGACAAGATTTCGTCACTTGTTGAACGAAATCAGCGAGATTTCACCTGGTTGTAAATCAGTTGCTGCAAAATCCCGCAGGTACAGTTAAGAAGACTCGGACTTTTATAAAACCTGAGATTCAAAGTCTACTCGACGCTGGTGTGATCGAACCTTCAAATTCTCCGTGGAGAGCGCAAGTTTTGGTGGTAAACCAAACAAGTGGTAAGAAACAACTGTGTGTCGATTATTCCGTCACAATTAACAGGCTTGCTTACCTGGAAACATACCCCTGACCCGTATCGAAGAAATAGAAACCAAAATTACTCAAGACGCTGTTTATTCTTCGCAAGGTCTAGAATCAGCCTATCACCAAGTACTCCTCATTGAAGAAGAAAGACCCATGACAGCTTTTTAAGCTGACGGGAAGCTTTCTCAATATTGCAGACTGCCTTTTGGAGTGACTAACGGCGTGGCTGGATTTCAGAGAGCTATGGATGAAATTGGATGAATTCATAAAACGGCACGCTTTGAAAAAGGTTTACGCTTACCTCGATGATTTGACTGTGACGGGTGCTACTGATGAAAAGCACCGAGAGAACTTGTGACGTTTCTAAGCCCGTAACTTTCAACGAATCAAAGTCGAAAATTGCAGTAAAGGTACAAGACTTGCTACGTTACCAAGTTTCGCAGGGGCAAATACAATCTGATCCGTCTCACCTACAACCGTTATTAGCGGTAAAACCTCCGTCTTCCCTGAAGGAGTTAAAAAGAGTCTGTGGGCTATTTGCTTATTATGCCAGATGGATTGCAACTTTTCGCAAAGTCACGACCACTGCAAATGGCAAAGGAATTTCCTTTGACTGGGCAAACTTTGAAAGTATCTAACACTTTGAAAAATGATCTAATCACAGCCAGCCTGGGAGTCATTCAGGATGACGTTTCTTTCGAGGTGGAAACCGACGCTTCTGAATACGCCGTCGCAGCTATATTGTCCCAAGAAGGTCGCCCTGTCGCGTGTATGTCACGAAGCATAAATATATAGTCATGAACATTAGTGTCACGCCGCTGAGAAGGAAGTTTGTGCAATTATACTGTAGATACCATACGCAGATGGTCTGGTCTCATTTTTCAAAAGGTAGACATTTTACACTCATTACCGACCAACGCTCTGCCAAGTTTGTTGGACCAGAAAAATCGAGGCAAAAAAATACCAAGCTATTGGTGTGGAGGCTCGAGTTAAGTCAATTAACATATACTGTATGTCACAGACTCGGAAGGCAACATGTTGCTACGGACGCACATGTCTCGAAAACGCTCAACGATGCCCTCGACAGCAAATATACGAGCACTTTACGAGCAGCTTGGGCATCCTGGATTTTCTCGTATGTACCACTTTATCCAGTCAAGGAATCTTCCCCATACAAGTGACGAGACGAAAACCACTGGAGAACTTGTGCAGAAGTAAAGCCGAAGTTTATCAAACCTGCTCCGGGTTCCCTCATTAAAGCTACACGCCCGTAGGAGCGTCAGTCGATTGATTTCAAAGGACCCGTCCGGGTGCTCAAGCAATACCTTTGAGTAGCAAGCGATGAATACATTCGGTTCCCATTTGTCTTTGCGTGCTCTTCTATGACGACGAAAACCGTCGTGGATTGTTTAAATAACTCATTTTGTTGTTTTTGGTTTTCGTACGTACGTGTGCAGTGATCGTGGCTCGTCCTTTGAAGGTTTATTTTGCAGAGCGAGGTACTGCTTTGAGCTGTTCTACACCGTACATCCCACAGACAGTAGTCAATGTGACAGATCCAATCAGACCGTGTGGAAGACTATCAAACTGCAATTGCACCAAGTGTGGATGGCCCGAGGAGAGGTGGCAGGACGCACTTCAAGAAGCTCTGCATTCAATGCGGTCGCTCCTATGCACCGCGACTAACGAAACTCTACATGAGCGGATGTTCCGTTTCCAGCGAAGAGCGACTTTTGGCACCGCTACGCCAACGCGGCTTCTCACTGAAGGCCCGGGTTTGCTTCGATGCCATGTGCGGAACAAAGGCGGTCCGCTGTGCGATGAGGTCCTACTGATGGAATCCAACCCTTGGTGTGCACATATACAACGTTGCAACGGACGCGAAGACACCGTCTCCACGTCAGACCTCGCTCCTTGACCAAACGCGGGGATTGAGTTAGTAGACTATTCTCAAGTGATTCCGACAGTTGAAGTAGAGGTGCCTACAAACATCCCCGATGAAGAACCGTCGGCTGATGCTGGTCAGCGGAAACCAATGAACGACGTTGCACCTGATTTAAGTTCAACAAGTGACTAATCTCGCCTGCTCCGATTCTCCGGAGGGAGAAAAAGGAGACCTGACAGTTATGGAGAATCGGTTGTTTAATCGCGATTGCTACCAATAGTGCAACGTGTGTATTTATAAGTAATAATGGCCGTGTATGGGTATTACGTGCGTGGAGAGATAGTGGCAACTGCGTTATGCCTGCGACTGATTATCATGACTGTTTTCCCACTGCACCGTTTACCGTTCTGTGTTAAGTGGAAGTGGGTGATAGTAAGCCTACTGTAACGTTGTGAGGTGTTCCTTCGTTACTCGCTGCATCCACATGCGGACGGCACTGCGAAGAACTGCTTGCTGACTTCTTTTGCTTGCAGTTTGTACTTCGTTTCTAAATATATTCAAGCTAAATACACTTGCCACAGCCTGCAGTACTGTTATTGTTTAAGGTGTTTTCTTTTAACCTTCACGTCACAACGAGCCAAAATAATGGTCCCAGGCCAATATGTTTAAGAACAGATGTCTTCCGTGTTGGAACGGTAAAGAACCGCTGTTCTGAACAGCATTAAAAGCTCTGATCTCAATAAGTCGAAACTTTACGTCAGCTCTTTACAACTATCAAGCATGGCGTTTTGCAATTGTTTTCCGTGTAAAACTGCCTTACCGTCAAAGTGATAAGAAGAATTATCCCTGTCATTGACACGTCAGAGTATCACAGACAAATCAACTTTTGCTATTTGGAAGCTGCAGCTTACGTGCTGTGGAAACTCACAAGGGTACGAGACTAGAAGGCTGAGAAGGTAAAATCATAAGGGTAGGAGACTACAAGGGTGAGAAGGCTGCTACCGTCCTTAGCAAAAGTTACGGGAAAAAGGGGAATATATGTGAATTTTCAGGACAGAAAATTACATTTCATGGCAAAAAATCAGTTCAGACAAGGTGGCGACAACTGCGGAATTAAACGTGAAAATGTGGACAGAGGCGAAGGTGATGCTTTCAGAGGGAAGGGAGGCTGGTTTCAAAAATGGATGACCAGTTTTGCTCTTCACAGGAAAAAATTACCATAAATACAACAAATCAAACGATACAGATCCAATTTGCAAGAAAATCTGATGTCACAAACGGAGGCAGTAACAAATTTTCCGAGCGAGCGGTTTCAATCCCAAACCCTGAAAAAAGCCTTCCGGGCGAGAAGGATAATTTCTGTTACCGAACCTATAAAAAGCGAGCGTTGGTTTTTTTAAGTAGAAAAATTGAGACTTGACCTAGTGGTGGCTTCTATTCGCTGCAATCTTGTGCAAAACAGCGTGGCTGTAACGAGTGGGGATCAGGGTTGATAAAAATCATGATTTTTCTTAAAATAAAAAAAATCGGATTTTTTCATTTAAATCAGATATTTTTGATTTTTTTATGTATACAATGTGTAGAGGGTGGCCACTTAACACTTGCAATTTTTAATTTTAAAGAGTTTATTTTAATATAACTTTTTGTTGGGCTTTGTTTCTTCTAGTACAGCAACTAGAATTTATCTGAACTTCCATTCAAACTTACTTTGCCCTTATACATCACGCTTAAAGTAAATCAGTTTATAACACCAGTACCAGTGTATAAAACAAAATATTTCTTGGAATGACAATACTCAAACCATCTGTTCATCAACTTTATTAACACCTATGGCATGTTAAGAAGCTTGTAGAAAAATACAAGCTTGCCAGTCTTTTGGTGTGAAATCTATTGTTAAAATTTATCTCTAGTTCAGCTTCTGCAAAAGTACAACTTACATGCATAAAATGGTAAAAACCTATGATATATGTGTTATTATGAATCTGAATCAAAAATGTGTTCTAAAACTACTTACAGTCAACAACCTACATTATTTGCTGGAATTTAGATGTAACCTTAGTTTATTCCAGGCCCGTAGCCATAGGGTTATTCAGGGGCAGTGTCCCTAATTTTTTGTGCCCCCCAAATTTTGTTGTGCCCAGAAAAGTTTGTTTTAAAATTAAACATATACCGTAATAAAAGCAAAAATCTTGCCCTCCTAACAGTTTATTTTTCTCTCCAAACCTAAAAACCTGGCTATAGGCTTGCTTCATGCCAACCTACATTTTCAAACTTGTGGTTCTGACAGTTCTGACTTCTGAGTCTGCAAATGTTAGTGATTTCAGTCCATATATCATTTTGTACTTAGTTGACATAGAATTTGTGAGCTCAAAGTTGCTATGATTGATAAAACGTCAAGTGGTTTTAACTTGTGTTGTCATAAGAAGTACTCTTTGCCTTCTACACTAACACTGTATAGGCGATGTGAAAACCTTCCCTTGTACCATACCCGGTTCCCTCATCCTTGTACCACACCCGAATCTATGAAAAGGGACAAACTTTTACTCAACTAATTGAATTGTTGCCCATCAAATCGTTTTCTTGCTCAATACCCAACAGTTTGTTTCAAAAATAGTATTTGTTTTGCTTCGTAATTTTTTTTCTAAAAATACTAGTTTTTTTGCAGTGAAAAGTCCGTATGACCGATAAAAAAGTCACCCAAATACCTTTCTCAGCATTTGTGGAAGTTCTGTCGAATTTTCGTTCATTATTCAGGAATTTTGCCGTGTTGTCATCTTACTTCGCGAAACTTTGCTCAACAAACCGTGATTTTCGCACGTTTTTGTAAACTTACCACCCCAGGAACAATATTCCCAAAGACTTAAGAAATAAATCATTCCTAGTCTTTTGTCCAACATACAAAAAACTTTACTGGATCAAGTTCTGCTGTAATATATCTATCATCTGGGAAATACTTCCATTAACTTTTGCTTGTGTGCTCCAATTCTGTTTAGCGTTAACGATTCTTTTGATTTCACTAGACGACTCAGTTAATTTTTTACTGAAGTTAAACCTAACAATACGAACATGCTCCATTTGTCTCAATGTCCTGTTTTACAAATATTTATCGGTGACTCCCCCTTAGTCTGCTTACGGTGCTAAATTACATTGCTGTCTGTTATCGTTTTTTTTTTATACGTGCTGCATGTCCTTTGTTTACGCGTTGCGTTTTGTTTACGTTGTTTACGTTTTGTTTACTTTTGTTCATTGTTGCGTTACTAGGGACTTGATTCGATGATCTTGCGCTCCCTCGCGCCATAACAACAAACTACAGATGCGGGTTCGCAGGCGATCTGGCATTCAGAGGCGCGAAAAGAAAAATAATGGACTCGTGTGCAAATTAGGGTTTTACTTTTTCGCCAAATAAACTGGAATAGTGAAGCACAGTGACGTACGACTTACTAGAGGTTTCTAAAGTTGACTCAGTCTGGACTATGGAGCACAAGCAAGGTATTTTGTACCTCAAGCAAGATAGAAAATCAAAGAGCACTCCGGCCTACTTGCAAACAAAATAATTTAGTTCCGTTGGAACACGCCTGCGCTACAAAACGTTTTAAAGGCAGCAGAATTATATTTACACAATTTCTTGTTGAGTCAAGTCGTTACCAACTTTAACAATTTCGTCATTACTGTGGTGTTTGCACTAATCATCGTGCGTGCATAGCAATCCGTGCTTGCAATGCAATCGTCCGCATGCGCCCTCAGGGAAACCAGTGCACCGTTAGCATGTATGACGGTGAGCGCCAGTTGTTTTGTGCGTGCTTATCGAAGGCACTTGTATGCTGTATATGCTGAACGCCACCGAATACGACATGGTGTCAGAAGAGGGTTACTAGGCGGATTGTCAACGCGGTGAGGTGCCATGGCTTTGCAGATATCGCCACTCAGCTGTGTTTCGATTTTTCTGAGACGTTTTGAACGCTATTGTTCTGTAGCTGGGTGGCGCGATGCGGATGATGCCGCTACGAAGAAATTAGACGCGTTGCTCTATCTGCTTGTTGAGAGCCGATGATGTTGTCAGATCCTTTTCCTTAACCGCTGAAGAAGCTAGTAACTACACAGTCGTTAAGGAAAAGCTCATCGCTTACTTTAATGCACGTAGAAACGTGATCTACGAACGGGCGAAGTTCAACTCTAGGGTTCAACATTCGGGCGAACCTATTGACAATTTTCTAACATCTCTGTATTCACTCGCCCAAAGTTGTAGTTTTGGGCAGCTGAAGGAGGAGCTGATTCGCGACCGTGTCGTTGTTGTTATCTTGGACAAACCCTTGTCGGAAAGATTACAACTTGACCCAACATTAACTTTGGCCCGAGTGGTCGAACTTGTTCGTAATACGGAAATTATGAAGAAGCAACAAGAAACTTTGCATTCTCTGCATCATGGAAACTTTGATGTTGAGGCAGTGCAACGCAGGCGAGTCGCACAACAGACCCGAGCACGGCACTGCCAGGACAACCGCGATAGGGCAAAATGCTCGTGGTGCGGCTCGCGTAGACAGCAATTGCGACACGAGTACCCTGCATGACAAGCTATTTGCCACTACTACAAAAAAGAAGGTCGAGGATGTGTGAAAAATTACATGTCGTAGCGACCTTACCCAATCGAGTATTGCGGAGATAAATGCAAACAAACAACTCCAAGCGAAGGACTGCACAAAAAAAATTATTAAACATGTGATTGCACCGTACTTAGCAGACCTGTACAACCTCTGTATTACTGATAGCGTTTTTCCAACAAGATTAAAGCTCGCAAAAGTAATACCTGTCTGTAAATCTGGAGACGAAACGCAACCAAGTAACTATAGACCTATATCCCTGCTATCTCACTTTTACTTGTCTCTACTAATTTGCTATCATTTTTAGCGCAAAATAGCATTCTCTGCCCACAACAGTTTGGTTTTCGTCAAGGACTTTCAACGTCTCTAGCACTACTAAAACTCCAAGATCATATCCTTGAGCAAAATTCTAAAAAACTAT
>Ga0210059_1003384_pt1 | contig 25463 bp, 37 predicted proteins | sample Ectturendosymbi2_FD_188042 | JGI IMG/M metagenome (GOLD analysis project Ga0210059, IMG submission 188042) | Ecteinascidia turbinata endosymbiont from Florida, USA - Sample 2 (SPAdes) (version 2) | ecosystem: Host-associated > Tunicates > Ascidians > Unclassified | place: Key West, Florida... | reverse complement strand
CTTTTTGGTCCATTTATAGTGTTCCTTGAAATTTTCATGCAAAATCATTCTGTGGTTTTTGCGTTAAGTTGACATCAAACAAGCAAAAAATGTACGAAAACATACACAAACTCCTTTGCATAAGTAAATGACGTAAGAATATCATCACCACAAAGACCATTATAACTGAGGCGAATTGACACAGGCTCTCCATGTTCCAATGCATGCTTCAAATTTCGCTTCTGAAAATCAGAAATGTTTACATGCACATTAGTATAACTATTTTATTATATGTAATTATATTTCTCTCAAGTGGTTTCTGATAGTCAAGTTTTCTCCACGAAGATTCAGCTGCTTTCCAGTCTGGTCCGTGACAATTGTTTCCATTTTACTGATTTTGTCTAAAATTATTGGAAGATACAGGAGGTTATCGGATATTCAACAATTTTGTAACCAGGTTATACGTTTGAAAAGAAACTGTAAATTGTGTTTTGCGTTCTCCCGTTCACATAAGGCCCCCCGATTACATCAACATTCACGAGAATTGAATTTATTGATAAGATGTTGACGACATTTTGCGATTCGTGAATACCTTTGAAAATTTTTTGTGCAAAACCGAGAACACTTACAATTGAATTTCGCACTAGGGAATCAACCATAAAGTTGTTTGAAATTTCCAAGACGCTTTTCAAGGTGTTTGTGTTTGCTGAAATCTTCACAGCATCATCACCATGACCATTTTGTTTCATTGCTATTTTTATTGTTTCTGCAATGTCAATCACATCATAGGAGCCTTCCGAAATAAGAACATCAACCCACTGTCTTTGTCGCGAAGCATCTTCACCGTCATCTCTGTCGCCTCTCCCAACTTCTACAAACCCAGGAGAATACTGGAAGATATTATTACTTGAATCGATGTTTGGAAATCCATAATACGTTTCAAGATTGACCAAAGCCATCTCATACTTTCGCGTTCGATCGAACTCGAGTGGCGGGTTAAAAGTCGTCTTTATTTTTGTCGAATTCTCTGAAACCACAATCTGAGTTGAAGTTTTTGGAGAAGTATTTCTCTCAATTTTTTCAAGAAGTTCAGTGTCGGTCATTTATTCAATAATGTAAAAATTGTCAAATCCAGATCTGTATTTCGCGCAGTTCTTTGGTGAGGTCAAATCAATCACAACAAAATTGTGTAGCTTTGACCACGCAGTCTTACACAGCTTTTTGAACTGTTCTTTCGTCATGTCTTGAAACACGTGGTCGTTAAAAATGTGATCAATATTTTTCTGGTCTTGAGAAAACAGACAAAAGAAATTTACATTTTCTTGAATTGTCTGGCGGGGAATCTTGAAGTAATTTTGACTTAAATACAAGCAATCACAATTTGAATGCCTTCCATGAACGTAATAGGCTTCACACTTGTTTTGTTTCTGAAGCAAGAGGTCATCAAATATCATGAGATTTTTATGCTCAGGGGAGATTTCTTTTGGGTCTGGAACATCATCAACTGATTCGTAAAAATTGCACTCAATCAATTCATTGGTACGAGTCCTTCGATTTTTTGCCAACTCATGAATCAGCTCGTTTGGTGAAATTTGTTCTCGCAGTATTTCATCATGGTTTTCATAGATATTCATGATCATCTCCTTTGGAAGTTGTTCTTCAAAACATTTTCTCAAAATTTTATGCTCTGGTTGAAACAAACTCTTACCAAAAACTGACAATTTTGAATAGTCCAACCAACCTGGCTAAAGAAGAAGATTCAGCAACAAAGTAGTCTTACCACAGCCTGATTTGCCCACAATCAAACCCTGCAGAGTCTTCAGTAAAAGAGGGTGATTGTTTTTATTTGCTATGTGTTAATTATATGAAAGGTTTTTAATTTCCATTTATTTTATTAAAGCGTTTAATAAATGAATCAAATGTATTGTGTCAAATGTCGCAAATTTACGGAAACGAGAGACATGAAAAAGAAAACAACAAAAAACAACCGTCAAATGCTTCAAGGCATCTGTGTTGTGTGCAGAACAAAAAAGTCAAAATTTATAAGAGCAAGTGGAAAAGGGTTTATCAATGACACAATTAATTCTTTACCATTTGAAATGCACATACTGGGTCACAACTTCACAAGACCAGGCATGAAATTGAACAAACGACTAAATGAGGATATGACTCCAAAGGCATGGTCAAAACCTATCAAAAGAGTTGACAAGGCAGCTTATCACCATGACATTTGTTATGTTTAAAAACAAAGACACAAAAACTCGCAACGAAGTTTGTGATAAAAATATGTTGACAGAGCTTAATGGTATTTATAACCCCACACGTTGAGAAAGGATGGAGAGAGGTGTTGCTTCTATGATTATCGTAACGAAAAAGTGCTTCGGATGGGGGTTAAAAAAAAACGACACAATTTCAGGTATAACTTGGACTGACCAGCTAGCTGATGAACTTCACAAACCCATCAGCAAAAATGTTCCAAAGCAAAAAGTGTATGTGAATGGAACTGATAAAATTTGGGCTGCAGACCTCATTGAAATGCAAGCATTTTCAAAGTTCAACCGTGGGGTGATTGCGATTGACGTGTTTTCAAAATATGGTTGGATGCTTCCGCTCAAAGACAAAACTGGAAAATCTGTCGCAGACGCGTTCAAGGAGATTTTCAAAAAATAAAAGCGAAAACCAGAAAAGCTTTTGACAGACAAAGGCCAAGAGTTTTACAACAAACATGTGAAGGAGTTGGGTGTTGAGCTTTATTCAACTGAGAACGAAGAGAAATCAAGTGTTGTTGAGCGTTGGAACCGAACGATGAAAGAAAAAATGTTCAAGTATTTCACAGCAAAGAACACCAAAAAATATATTAACGTTCTTGACAACTTTCTTGAGAGATACAAAACCACGAGACATTCATCAACAAAAATGACACCTGTTGAGGCAAGCAAGAAAGAGAATGAAGTGAGAGTTTACAGAAATTTGTATCAAGAGTTTGAAAGACGACTGATACATGCAAAATTCAAAACTGGTGACGAAGTCCAAATTCTCATGAAGAAAGGTTTTTTGAAAAGGGTTTCACCCCAAACTGGACAGAAGAAGTCTTCACCGTTTCAAAAGTTCAAAGAACCGATCCGATAGCTTATAATATAACAGACTACAACGATGAAGAGGTTCAGGGCACATTCTATGAGCAAGAGCTTCAGATGACATCTCAAGAAGTTTTCAGAATTGTAAAGGTTGTGAAGAAAGGCAAAACGAAATCATTGGTAAAGTGGAAGGGCTATCCAGAAAGTTTCAATTCTTGGGTGGACAGCAAAGAACTTATTAAAATTTAATATAAAATGCCAAATGAAAAACAAAGTCTTGGAATAAAAAGCTCAACAGTCACTGCGTTTCTGAACGACAAGCTCACACCAGAGCAAGTAAAAGAATTGCAAAAAATTATGAACCTTGATCCAAAGCTGTATAGAAAAGTATTCATCTATCGCGGTTAATTTGGACCTGGTCAAAAACGAATTTGGACCCTATTCAAAATTTAAACATATCATAAATGTCATTTCTAAAAATGACAGACCCATCAAAACATGACAAACTTGCCGCTGAATACCTCAAAACCAAGAAAAAAATTCAAGATGATTTTCGCTCAGAACAATTGGGTGAACAATCACTCTACGGAGATTTTGGAAAAATCTTCAAGCCAATAACTGAACAACAACAAAAGTCATCTGAAGAAATTGTTTCAAAATTTGACCCATGCCAAGAAGTGATTGAAAATATGCCTCCAGCATTACCTTGGGACATGCCTCAACCTGAACTGGAAGAACAACCTGAAGCATTGGCAGAAATTGATACGCCACAAATAGAACACGACGAAACTTCATTAGCCAGGTAATATCTTGAAAAGTATTCACAAAGAAAAGGAGAGGCTGATACAACGTTTGGAATAAGAAGAGAAGAAGGAAAATATTTCATGGGTGGGAAAAGGGTTGTAATTGATAAGGATAGCAATTTGTTTGTTGATGGAAGAAGATTCGAGGGAACCCCATGTCTTTGGGAGCTCATTGTTATGAAAAAGCCAAAAACGGGCGTTTTTTATGGTAACAATTTGAAAAATTATACAGAAATTATCAAAAAGGACAGATGCTATGAGGCATCCAGAAATCCACAAAGACCAGTAGCAAATAGGGAGCATAAGTGGGAAAATTTCATAAGGCCAATTTGGGAGAAACACGTGAAAAAACCAAAGCAAAAGTTGAAACGTCAATCGAAAAAAACACAAGGACAAGGCTTTCTCCCAAGCGATACAAACGCTTTCTGTGAACGGTTGGAATTGTTGATGGCGTCGAAACAAGCAGGAAACACAGGTCTTCTAAATGAAATTGTTAGAATTTACGATGAACTTTTGAGACAACAAATTTTGCCTCGTGATGCCTACAAAAACTTAATGCTAGCATTAAACAAATGATAGTTATTAGATGTGGATATAAACGAAACTACCAGGTCGGCGGCTCTGGGATTTTTTCAAAGCTCAAAGACTTTTTGTCAGGATTCATCAGTAAAAATCAAGTTGTCGACACCACTTTGAACATTGCTCGAAGTGCTGGGCAAAAGGCTGGACAAAAAGCTATTGATTTTGCGAGTTCGAAATTGACTCCCAAATCACAACAAATTTTATCAACACTTGTGTCTTCAACACCCCCGCTTGCACCTCAAGGAGCAACACCACAGAAGGCACAGCAGGTGACAACACCAAATTTGAACAACTTGATAGCTGCGTCGGGGCAACGCATGATCAAAATACAAGATCTTGTCAGACGGCTGAATAAATAATACATATTATAAATGAACAATTCTAAACAATCAAGGATGTTTTTGAAAAGCTTAAAGCCCTCAAAATCAATATCAATAAACTAAAAAGCGAAATTGAAGAACTCAAATATTTCAACAGGGTATTGAGTTACAAACTAGGGGAAATACCTAATTTTTAAAGTGAAAACAAAAAAAAACGCCTATAACAAATCAATATTCTTAACATTACTGAAAAACCTGAAATTGATCAATCGATTGAAAAATACGATTATCACAGTTACGCACCAATCACCGGCACTGACCTTAACAGACCTGGGGAAATAAGGATAAATATTGAAACGCAAGACTTGTTCACACATCCGAGTGAAAGTTATCTGGTTTTTGACGGTAAGTTGGTGAAAAACGCTGATGATACTGAATATGCCAATGCTGATGTCATCACGCTAACAAACAATGCTAAGATGCATCTGTTCAGCAACATAAAATACCAACTTTCAGGACAAGAAATTGAAAGCCTGTTTCACCCTGGCCAAGCAACAACGATGCTCGGGTTGTTGAAATTTCCAGATGATTTTCAGAAAAGCACAGGCCTCAACCAGTTGTGGTTCAAAGATGGGGGCGCAACAGCTCATAGTAAAAATGACAAAGGTTTTGGAATTCTACAAATTTACATCATTCAAAAGCCTGACACAAAAGGCATATTTTCTTTCAGAGTTTCACTGAAACACATCTTTGGATTCTGTGATGACTATGGCAAAGTCATTTACGGTTTCAAACATGAAATCACTCTTGTGAGGAAAGGTGATAATGATGCAATTTTCAAAACTGAAGCAGTGGCAGCAGGTCCTAACAACAATCCCCCAGCAATTGAAGAACCTGATGATGGGAAGGTTGTTTTGACAAAACTTTCTTGGTATATGCCACATGTGACTACAAATGTGCAAGAAAAACTTACACTCTACAAATCAATTGAATCGAAATCAATTCTTCCAGTTGGCTACCGAATGGTTCAATGCAACTCGATCTCAGTCCCACAGACGATAACTTTCATGTGGGGATTGTCGGTGACATTGGCCCTGGAGAAGCCTTGTTGGATAATCGTGGCGTTTCAGACAGATAAATCTGGAAACCACGAACACAACCCATCAATTTTCGATCACTGCAATCTCACCAACATGTTTGTGATGCTGAATAGTCGTCGATACCCCAAGATTGATTACGACGACACGAACTTTACTCAGCAAAAATTTTCAAGGGTTTATGGAGATGCTGCAGCGTTCCGAACAAGTTGAAGAGTTGATTTCTTCTCCAAATATAACCCCAGCAGATTACAAGGAATTGTTCTTGATGTTTGTCTTTGATGTGACAAAACCGAGCGAAATGCTCAAAAACTCTGTGACTGACATTCAGATAAAGGCTCAGTTTTCAGCAACCGTTGTCGCAAACACAGAAGTTTTTGCCATTGTCATCAGTGATAAAACTCTCATTTTCCAGAGCGATGGGCAGAAAATGTGTGTTGAATATTAAGTTAAAAGAATTTATCATAACAAACTCTCTAGTGGGTTTGTGAGTTTTGCATTTCTTCTCATTTTAAAAAAAACTGCCAATTTTGACAATTCTTTTGTCTTTTGTGAAAATGATTGAAATCCGATTATGTTTATAGTCTTCAAGGCTATAAACATATTTTGACGAAAGTGCTTTGTCACAAATGAGCATCACACATTGAAAGTTTGCTTTTTTTCACAAATGATCAGGGCATAAACTGCGTATCTTTGGACAAAGCTCATGCAGTCTAACAAACTGATACACAGCGAAGCAAGCACATCAAAAGCAATTGAGCATTTTATTTAAAAATGTTCACACAAATACATGAGTGCATGCAACATAATAATGACTAATTTATACAACAAACAACAGAAAAGTGATTGAATAAAGTTCAGGTCTTTTTTGAAAGATCTGGATTTTGCCCTACTTACTGGCAACCGCCCCAAGTCTTTTTTCTCTTGTTAATTTTATAAATTTAGAAAAAATGCAATGAACCTGTGCTTCCATGACTTTTCCTAATTTTCAGACACGAATCGAATGGTACCACCCGAGGCATGAGGCCTCTGAACTCACGTTTTTTAGCTACTGAGGGTAGCGAATTTCAAACACCTGACAAAGTGAACATTTCAATGCAATTTGAAATTACACCTCAAATTTGCCTAAGGTAACATCATATGGAAACATCTCTAAGCAAAATACCCACACAGCACCAATCTCTACACACAAATCTATCAAATTGTGTAATTAACAACAAATTATTTCCACTCATTAGCTATGTTTTCATCCTGCAGCATGTGTTGAATATAATGGCGTCTTTCGAAAATTTATGTGAAAGACACACCTAGCTGCTTAAACTTCGGATAGGGTGCAAGAAGTCTGCTTATTTGACAAAGCCGTGCAACTTGACTTTTTCCAAGATGTGTAATTTCCTTAATCCAATGTTCCCAGTAAGGAAAAGGGTGTTTTTTTCTCTGCTTTGTGAATTTCAAACGCATGTTCAAAATCAATCCTTGCTTCAATCGACACAGCAAGGAGGTGTTTATTAGCCGAACGTAGAGCTATGTCAGCTCTAATAAGTATAGCTTTCGCTTCTTCAAGGTCAGCAATTTCTCTCAAAATTTCAAGGGAATGAATCAGCTCATCATTATTCACGAGATGACTCATATAATACTCGTGCAAGTCTCTTCCTGTCAGTTGTAAATTAAGCTTCGGAGCTTTCTTTACTTGGTCGGGCGATCCCTGGTCTTTGTGGTTTTACAAGATTGTAAACGTCTTGGGTCTCAATTTTCCTCGTAAACACAATCATTTCGTTGAAATATCTTAGCCATTGTGAACAAGCCCTCTTGCCATTATCATGATTTTCCTGGCTTGCTGAAGAGGCGCCTCATTTTCTGCTGGGGGCTGATGAAACTTTCATTTGTTCATTAACAGCATTTGATAGATTTTGATCTGTTCCTGGGCTGCCAGCTGGCTGCGGTTCTGGCGAGCTTTGAAAGACACTTCTTAATTCAAACGTTCGATCAAAATCCTTTCTGCTGGGGGCTGATGAATCTTTCATTTGTTCATTAACAGTATTTGATAGATTTTGATCAGTTCCTGGACTGCCAGCCTGCTGCAGTTCTGGCGAGCTTTGAAAGACACTGTTTGATTCAGACGTTCGATCAAAATCCTTTCTGCTGGGGGCTGATGAAACTTTCATTTGTTCATTAACATCATTTGATAGATTTTGATCAGTTCATGGGCTGCCAGTATGCTACAGTTTTGGCGAGCTTGGAAAGACACTGCTCGATTCAGATGTTCGATCAAAATCCTCGATAAAGCATGGTTCTGAAAAACTTGAATCATTTTGAATATCTGTAGCTGCCATCTTTTTTAAGTACCCTCTGTGGCTGGTGTTCAGAACTGTTTGTGTGGCAAAACATTCCTTGCTTTGGAAGGTTCTGCGACGTCACAAAATAGGGCAAAAAAATTCTATGCAAGTTCACAAACAAGTGCATTCAAACGAAACAGGAACTTGGCGAACGGCTGTGAATCACCTGAAAAAAATTATATTCAACAATCACAGGCCAAAAGCTGAAACGCAGGTGTGCCCTTTAAAATTATTTCAAGCGCAACCGATGGCGTGTCACAACCACAAGCCAAAGCTGAAACGCAGGTGTACGCTACACAAATGCAGTCAAACGTGACGTGCACCTGCTGTTGAATCGTGGGCGCTTGAAATAGCTCTCTCTGCCAATGATGACAAACGTATCATCAGGGCCGACAAAATACAAACTGTATTGTGATTTCATTGATCCAAAAACTACTTTATCCAATGGTTGAAGTTGATGTGATGTAGCCTATGATGGAGGATAGTAAAAAGAGTCACCCCATTTTCATTGGCCATTATAACGGAAGAGATACGACTTTCTTGGTTGTCTAAGTTAAGGACTTGGACTTGGATAAATGCTTAACAAACAAGCAAAATATTGTTAGTCCACTCAGACCTATTAGTTGCACTAATTGAACCTGTATGCTCAGGCATCTCGTATGAAGCTTTGTAGGTCAAATTGATACGTGGAAAAACAAATATTGGTGGAATTGCTATTTCCCAGCCATTTCATTTATTGCACAAATAAGTGTAACAAGTTCACCCTGCTCTGCTGATGTGATAGCACCAATTTGTTACGCTCCCTTTTCATACAACACATGTTTGGGAGACTGTATGGTTGTAACGCCTATTTCATCCATGTTATATACAGTAGTGCCCGCTAATTAAGCTCACGTCGGGACTGGACGATTTTGGGCTTATTAACTGGGGGATGAATTTTCGCCACTCTCATGCGCATAAATGAGTATGGCCGACTGTACAATTGCTAAAAGTTGCTAAATCTATTTCATGGTGTACAACAGTTACCAGTAACGAGCAATTCTCTTTGTTCATTACGGTAAAACAATATCCATTTCGTCTGCACGTCTCTTCGCCATTTTGAAAATGAATACTACATAGCAGCAGTTGTCTTGTCTATCGATTACGGCACAAATAAACGATGTGACGAAATAGTTGAATGAAGAACCATGTCAGCAGCGTAACGAAGTGTGAAACCGTCGAAAGCAAGACCAAGAAGTGTGAGCTGCGACGTTTTTTCACCCATATTTAAGCAAATCTGTCCGAAAATGGTCCTATTATGTGGGGGGTTGGGCTTATATCAAGCGTTTTTTTTTATGACAGGAATAAATGGAGTAAGTCAGGACAGGACAATTTTGGGCGGGTGGACTTACTAACGGTGGGCTTAAGCGGGTGGACTTATCAACCGTGGACTTAATAAGCAGGGACCAATCTAGAATAAATTTGTTTTTTGCCCATAACCGTTGCTAGGTTGTCATCAAATTCTTTCACAGTGTTCTTATTGAAAGCAGTTGAGTAGGTATATTTTGGGGATTCTCGCGATTTTTCTCAAAATCCCTAGTTTTGTGGGGTCTTTGCCAGGACCCTGTGTGTTCCCCTGTCTCTGTCGAAGCCCCTTGCCCCCTGCCAGGCCTCCCCTCTGTTCCCCAGTTCTCCTCTGTCTTCCCCACGGCCTCCTCATCCTCGAAAGCCGTGAGCTAGAGTATTTATTTTGTCGGGCTTGATGATATGTTTGTCGTCAGAACTCGACAGGGCAATCTTGTTGATTGTCTCTGTGAACAGTTCATGTTGATGACTTCGAATGATATTCATCGTTCTTAGATGTTGCCTTCCGGAGAATAAACATTCTTTCAAATCTTCAAAACTGATGCTTTTCTTGACGACCCCCTCTTGACGCTCTTGCATCTCTTCTCCTCCTCTCCATCGAGTTTCTTGATTGCGTAGAGTTTCACCCGCAAGCCGACAAACTCTTCGATAATTTCTCCTCCAGCCTCATTCTTAAACATTCCTGGAACCTTCTTGTTGATTCCTGTTGGAATTCCCAAAGGATGGTTTGGTGAAAAATTTGAAGTGTCGAATTTTTCTTGGGCGTCAGCTGAAATATCTTTGTAGAAAACTTCTGTTTCGATTTCATAGCAAAGACTGTCAGTGTCTGTGAACAACAGATTTGCCTTTGATGCATATTTTTTCTTGATGTAATTATAATGAAACTCATACATCAAGGTCTTTGACAAATCCAGGATACTCATTCCTAGATAGACCGGTTTGTTGAAGACTAGTTCTGTCTTCTTCATGTGAACGGCGACAAGATTTTCATCAAGTTTTGTGCAATGATCAAAGTTTGGTTTTGCAGCACATTTTTTCAGTGACTTTTGGTTATTGACCAGTCGAATATTTACTCGGTTTCGAATATTTTCCATAGTCTTTCCAAAGACGCTGTTGTTCATGAGTTTGAAAAAATCTTCTTAAACTCGTTTTGCGCCTTGCAACGAAGGTTTGTATTCAACTCAATGTATGGTTTCAACCACGCATTTTCATTGAATCATTGAATGTGATTCCGCGGTGAATCTTTTTTAGTTTCAGACCAAGATCCAAATATTGTTTCAAATTCTTATAATGAAGAACATATTTCTTATTGTCGTTCAAATTTGGAATAAGTTTCTCAACTTTGTTGACAATCAGTCTCTCCGGAGCGAGCGGATATTCATTATGCGAATCATGAAGCTTCTTTGGATATTCCAGGTCGACCTCGAGGATACATCCATCTGAAAATTCAATCCAGTTTTCCAAATCGTCTTCATCCATCCATCTGAAACCGCTAACAGGTAGTGGCAAACTCATCGCCCAACCATAGAGATTGTTAGCATCAAGATATTGGATGAATTTTGATTTTTCATTCGGATCGAATTCTCAATCATATATTTATTGTTCGCTTTGGCGTATCGTTTCGAAATCATCAAGACTCCTTCACGAATGCCCTGCTCGAACATCAAAAGCATATCCGGATCAGAAAGAAGCTCAAGTTGAACTCCAGTCTTTTTCAGACAAGCATCCCATGTCAATCCCGCTGCCGTATAATACCACACCAGATCCAAATCATAGTTATTCATGCAAATATCTCTGAAATTTTCAAAAACATCTGCCAGGAGAAGAACATCTGTCTTGAGATACAGATCATGATATTCTCAGAAACTTTTTATTTCAAACTGCTTTCAAACTTTCTGGGCATGTTCGTAATCTTCATCTGAGATTTCTGAATCTATGAGTTTTGAGAAAAATGCTTCCTTAGGCGGAAGTTGTTCTTCAGTCAGTTTTTCCAAACAGTCAAACCAATCATAAGGAAACACATCTTTTCTCAGACATAATTCAAAGTTTTTGGAATGTGTCTTCATGTTTTCAAACCGGGTCCCTTTCAAGATTATTGTTAACTTGTCAAGACCGCTTGACATAAACTTGAGTCTATCAATAAATCGAATTTTGTATTTCAGGTGTGAGTTTTTATCTTTAACACTTTTTTGAGAAGCTTATGTATTTTTCCTCATTGTTTGGAATACAATCAATATTACATTGTGTTTTCCCGAGACTCTTGATGAATAAATGTGAATCATATCCGGCTAAATTATGAAAAATAACTGGAATATGTTTCGGTTTTCAGAAAAGCAAGTTGCATTGATTGTGAGCCGCTCCTCTGAATTTGCTGGAATAGTGACAATGGTCTTGCACTTTCTTTTCACCATCCTCAAATAGGTTCCTATAAATCCAACATTTCGGCCGCTTTCTCAAAATTTGTCACTTCTGATGACCAAACTTGGTCCACTTCATCTTCGAGCATCTTTGCAAAGATTTCGGCCATGTTTTCACCTTCTGTTTGTTTTGTATACAAGACAGATTGCGACTTTTTCCCATCACAAACAATGTAAAAGCAGAATCCAGACGGTTCTTGCTCAGAGCCGGATTAAAAGATAGGGGGGCCCGGGGAAATTTTTACTAGAGGGCCCCTATGACGTAATTCATGACGTCATCGTTTGTAAAAGTTGTGTTTTCGCTGATTAGCAAGGTTCCCGTTTGTTTTTTTTCCGGTAGTCGAGAATGCGCTTACTCAAATTCACATACAGTTAGCTCCGAGTAGGGAATTTGTGATGTGGATACTAGAGGGTATTTTTACTAAGACAAAATTTTTCACAGACTACAGAGTGACTCGGAAGAAACAACATTCACCCGAACAATAAGCAGAAACCTGAGATTACAAACAAAAACACCGGAAAAAGAACATGTCAATATGGCCAGCCAGGCTGAGTGTGAAACTCGTTTCCAAGCTAATGTCTTAATTTTCAGGTGCTCTGGCTAACATCACTGCTTTGACGTTGCTGCTTGAAAGTTTTGCTAGAAAAAGCGGTTCAGTCGCGGCGTTTTTGCTAACACTGCCAGATCCTTGCATATTTTCTTCTTAGAAGCTTTGCGCTTTTCATAACTCCTGATGTCCTGATGGCATTACAGCTTCGGCATCCCGCTAGCTAAGCATTGCAATCTTGTTTTCTGCTCTTACGTTCTGCGAATCGCCTGATTAAAACCTTTTCTGACGGACCACGCAATGACATGTGGTGTAAATGGCTTGAATAGTTTCATGTGTTTATGATGTAACACAACGATAGTAGCCATCGGAAGAAAAGTGCGTTTCCACCGCACGTTACCCTTTATGACGAAACAAAGATACAGTCAAAACCGAAAATACATATAGGCTGTTCAATAGCGATTACTAAAACTGGCAGACAGTCAAATTTGTAGATAAATCAGTTGCCGTTGGGGGCCCTTGTCCCCTTGATACTTAACGTAACATATAGAAATATAATATAGAGTTCTATTCTTGTATTGCTTTTGAATTACGAAATTTTTCAAACGAGTATTTTATTTGAAACAAATTTCATCACGGGGGGCTCCCTTACAGCGCCGGGCCTGGGGCAATTGCCCCCGTTGCCCACCCCTTAATCCGGCCTTGTTCATGCTTTTGGTAAGCTTTCGTGAAGCTTCTGTCAGGATCCGGCTGACATTAGTCAGTCGGTTTTGTCAAAGACTCAAAATCGGCATAAACCATAATCGGCACTCTCATCGAATGCTTATGATTTTTAAACTCTAAAATAGTGCCTTTCTTCGGAAGAACAATCCTGATAGCTTCATGGTTCTAACAATTTTCCTCATGCATTTCCAAGGCTTTCTTGTTTGCGAAATGATTAAGACATCTATCACAAATCTCAATTGCACAACGATGTTTTGAAACTTGCATCGACATAAATCTTGAAAAATTATTGACAAGCCAATAGTGTTTGTTCTCGAGAAAAAGGAGGCGAACCTTTTTTTTTCTTTTGAGCTTGGATATTCTCAGAGGGTAAGCACACTCTGCTTCATATCCAAAAACATTAACTTTAATCTCTGGATTGAGTCTCTCAAACTTGTCAATATCCTTCAAGCTCATTGGAAACTCAATTCCTTTGAAATTAAGAGACTCTGCTTGCTTCCTCAAAATTTTTGTGATTCGCTCTGAGCCTCTTTCGACTGGATTCAATCCTTTTGCGATGCACCATTTGAAGCATTGGTTATTAGTGTTCTTCATGTTGAAGAGCGCCTTCTTGCACGTTAGAAATTTCAGAAGAGGAACCCAAGAACTTTTGTTCAATGGCTCATATCCAATAGTGTGAATATCAATTGTCACAGTTGAGTGAAATGTCCACCCACTCCCATTCATCTGAAATTTTGCAAGGTCTTCGAGGACTTGTTCTGTCAAGAGACTCCACAATTCGTTCTTTTCTGTTGATTCAAGAACAATTTCATTTTTTGATCTGAATTGATGTTCTTCCACGAGGCTTTGACCAGTCTTGAGATCTTTTTTTTCCATATTTGCTCTCAAGATGTTTTTCACTTTGGTTTGCGTTTGGAGTTTTTCGAGTGCCTTTCGTTTGACGGCGGTCAAAAATGATTCTGGATCAAATGTCACATTGCCGCTCGGTTCAAGAGTGAATTGATTCGAAAAACCTCTGAAGGAAGACTGTTTTTCGGCTCTCAAATGTTTGAGAAAGTTCTCTTTCCTGGAAATCTCTCTCTCAACACCTTCATAGAGAAGACCAATCAATTTTTGCAATGTTTCGTCTTTCATTTATTATATGGTAAAATTTCTTTTACTTATTTTTTTCGTGTTTGCTTTCACAAAAGATAAGTTAAAGAGATTTTCTCTTGTAATAAATGGTGATTGAAGAATTTTCATGAATTGATTTATTTAATTTCACCAAAATGGATGGTCTTGAAGTGAAAAGAGATATGAGCAAGTCTGAACTGTTTGACAACATTATTCAAAACAATTTGAAAGAAGAACTTCAAGCTTTTGTGAAACATAACGATATTGATGTTTTAAGTGAATTTACGCATGAAGACTTGTTCACTTTTGCAAAAATGCTTAATCTCAAAGTGTGGAAAACTTGGCCAAAGTCAAGAATCTATAACATCATTTTCAAAATGATAAAGAAGAATTATTAAAACGTTTTAAGAGCACAAGAGGAAGAAACCGAAAACCAGTAAAAATAACAGACCTCAGTGAGGGAAAAGAATATATTTTCAAGACGAGTAAAGGAGCGACAGACTTTCTCGGACTTCTCGCACCACATTCAATTTTATATAATAATGGTAAAATGTAGAAGAGTGAATTCACTGTAAAATCTTACAAAAGTTTTTTGAAAAAAAAAATTAGAACATTTTTTTTTCAAAATGAGACTTTTTTCTTAACTCAAGCTTGAGTTGAGAAAAAAATCTTACTTAATATTCAACACACATTTTCTGCCCATTACTTTGGAAAATGGGACTTTTATCACTGATGACAACTGCGAAAGCTTCTGTGTTTGCAGCAACGTTTACTGAGAACTGCATCTTTATCTGAATCCAGTCACAGAGTTTTTGAGCATTTCGCTCTGTTTTGTCACATCAAAGACAAACATCGAGAACAATTCCTTGTAATCTGCTGGGGTTATATTTGGAGAAGAAATCAACTCTTCAACTTGTTCGGAACGCTGCAGCATCTCCATAAACCCTTGAAAATTTTTGCTGAGTAAAGTTCGTGTCGTCATAGTCAATCTCGGGGTATCTCCTAGAGTTGAGCATCACAAACATGTTAGTGAGATCATAGTGATCGAAAATTGATGGGTTGTGTTCCTGGTTTCCAGATTTATCTGTCTGAAAAGCTACAATTATCCAGCGAGGTTTCTCCGGAGCTGATTTCACCGACAATCGCCAGGTGAAATTTCTCGTTTGTGGGACTGAGATCGAGTCGCATTGAACCATTTGGTAACCGACTGGGAGACTTGATTTTGAATCAACTGTTTTGTAGAGTGTAAGTTTTTCTTGCACATTTGGAATCACATGAGGCATATACCAGGAACGCTTTGTTAAGACAATCTTTCCAGCATCAACCGCATTGTTTCTGAATATCGCGTCATCATCACCTTTCCTCACAAGAGTGAGTTGATGTTTGAAACCGAAAACGACTTTCTCATAGTCATCACAGAACCCAGAGATGTGTTTCAGCGGAACTCTGAATGTAAATGTTCCGTTCGGGTCAGACTTTTGAATGATATACTGTTGTCGAACTCCAAAACCTGCGTTATTTTGAAGATGAGCTGTTGTGCCTGTATCTTTGAACCTAACTGGTTCAGACCTGTGCTTTTCTGAAAATCATCTGGAAATTTCAAAAGCCCAAGCATAGTTGTTGCTTGGCCAGGGTGAAAGAGACTCTCAATTTCTTGCCCTGAAAGTTGATATTTTATGTTGTTGAAAAGATGCATCATGGCATTGTTTGTTAGCGTGATGACGTCAGCATCGGCGTAAACAGCATCGTCAGCGTTTTTCACCAACTTACCGTCGTAAACCAAATAACTTTCACATACAAGCGTGAAAAAGTCTTGAGTTTCAATATTTATCGTTAATTCCCCAGGTCTGTTAAGGTCAGTGATTGGTTCGTAACTGTGATATTCGTATTTTTCGATCGATTCATCGGTTTCAGTTTTTTCAGTAATGTTAAGAATGTCCATTTATTATAGGCGTTTTTTTTGTTTTCACTTTAAAAATCAGGTATTTCCCTTAGTTTATAACTCAATAACCTGTTGAAATATTTGAGTTCTTCAATTTCGCTTTTTAGTTCATCGATATTGTTTTTGAGGGCTTCAAGCTTTTCAAAAACATCCTTGATTTGTTCAGAATTGTTCATTTATAATATGTATTATTTATTCAGCCGTCTGACAAGGTCTTGTATTTTGATCGCACGCTGCCCCGGCCCAACTATCAAGTTGTTCAAATTTGGTGTTGTAACTTGTTGAGACCCTTGAGGTGCAAGCAGAGGTGTTGAAGACACAAGTGTTGATAAAATTTGTTGTGATTTGGGAGTCAATTTCGAACTCGCAAAATCAATAGCTTTTTGTCCAGCCTTTTGCCCAGCACTTCGAGCGATGTTCAAAGCTGTGTCAACAACTTGATTTTTGCTGATGAATCCTGACAAAAAGTCTTTGAGCTTTGAAAAAATTCCAGAGCCACCAACTTGATATTTTCGTTTATATCCGCATCTAATAACTAGCATTTATTTAATGCTAGCATTAAGTTTTTATAAGCATCACGAGACAAAATTTTTTGTTTCAAAAGTTCATCATAAATGCTAACGATTTCGTTCCGAACACCTGTGTTTCCTGCTTGTTTCGAAGCCATCAACACTTCCAACCGCTCGCACAATGCATTTGGGTCAGATGGGAGGATGATACCCTGTCCAAGAATTTCAAGTTCTTCTAGTCTTTGAAGCTTTTTTCATCAGGTAATGTTTTTATGATATTTGTATATTTTTTACTACTAGGCGCTTTTATCTTTAGTTTTCCATTTTTATCCAATTCATACAGTGCACCTGTTTCGTTTAGTATTTCCAAATAGTTGTCTTTGTCTGTTTGTGTAGCATCTTTTATTTTTGTTTTTTCTATTGAAATCAAATCCAAAAGACCTGGTGTTCCTTTGTAAATTTTTCCACCAATTTCTAAATTATCTCCTTCAAATTTTACCCTTGAATTACCAATAAAAAAATCTATATCTTTGTTTTCAAACCCATAGGTTTTATCACCATACTACTTACCATATGATTTAATCAGATACGTTCCTATAGTTGGTCCTATATTAATTGGAAGAGGAGGTTCGGGAAGTGATTCAGCCTGTGATCCCCAGGGCAATGCTTGCAGCGCAGGTGAATTTTCGATTGCTTCTTGAAGAGGTTCAAGTTTGGAAATAATATCTTCCGACGACTTTTGTTGTTGTTGTGTAATTGGTTTAAAGATTTTTCCAAACTTTTCATACATTGACTGTTCACCCAATCGTTCTGAGCGAAAATCATCTTGAATTTTTTTCTTGATTTCGACATATTCTGCGACAAGTTTGTCACGTTTTGACGGATCTTTAATTTTTAAGAAACTCATTTATTGTATGTTCAATTTTTTGAACATATTTTGGAAATTTTTGGACATGTTTTGGACTGGATCCAAATTAACCATGATAGATGAATACTTTTCTATGTAGTTTTGGGTCAATGTTCATAATTTTTTGCAATTCTTTACATTGCTCTGGTGTGAGTTTGTCGTTCAGAAACGCAGTGACTGTTGAGCTTTTTATTCCAGGACTTTGTTTCTCATTTGGCATTTTATATTAAAGTTCAATAAGTTCTTTGTTGTCCACCCAAGAATTGAAACTTTCTGGATAGCCCCTCCAATTAACCACTGATTTCGTTTTGCCTTTCTTCACAACCTTCTCAATTCTGAAAATTTCTTGAGATGTCATCTGAAGCTCTTGCTCATAGAATGTGCCCTGAACCTCTTCATCATTGAGGTCTGTTATCTTATAAGTTATTGGATCAGTTCTTTGAACTTTTGAAACGGTGAAGACTTCTTCTGTCCAGTTTGGGGTGAAGCCCTTTTCAAAAAGCCCTTTCTTCTTTTGAATTCGGAGTTTATCTCCAATTTTGACTTTTGCTCTCATGGGCCGTCTTGTTAAGTCTGGATAGAGATTTCCGTAAACAGTTATAGCATTTGTCTTTTTGCTCACTTCGACAGGTGTCATTTTCATTGATGAATGTCTCGTGTTGTTGTATCTCTCAACAAAGTCGTCAAGAACGTCAATATATTTGTTAGTGTTGTTTGCTGTGAAATACTTGAACATATTTTCTTTCATCGTTCTATTCCAGCGTTCAACCATGGACGATTTCTCCTCATGTTCAGTAGTGTAAAGTTCAACACCCAACGCATTCACATGTTTATTATAAAAGTCTTTGCCTTTGTCTGTCCAAAGCTTTTCTGGTTTTCTCTGTTTGAAAATCTCATTCAGTGCGCTCGCGACAGAAACTCCATTTAGTCTTTCAACGGGAGCATCCAGCCAAACTTTGAAAACACGTCAATCACAGTCAAAATATACTTAACGCCACGGTTGAATTTTGAAAATGATTGCATGTCCACAAGGTCCGCGGCCCAGATTTGATCGATTCCGTTGACATACACTTTTCGTTTTCTGAAATTTTTGTTGATGGGTTTGTGAAGCTCATCAGCTAGCTGGTTAGTCCACGTTATACCTGAAATTGTGTCGTTTTTTTAACCCCCATCCAAAACACTTCTTTCTTCCGATGATTTTGGAAACAACTCCTCGTTCCATTCTTTCTCGAAGCGTGCGGTTGAAACTTCCGTCAAGCTCTTCCAGCATTTCGGTGTCACACTTTTCATTTCGTGTTTTTTTTTGTCTTTGTTTTTCACATGATAAATGTCATGATGATAAGCGGCTTTGTCAACTCTGTTGATGGGTTTTGACCATTCTTTTTGGAGTCAAATCAGGATTCAAACGTTTGTTCAATTTCGTGCCAGGTCCTGTGAAGTTGTGACCTGGAAGGTGCATTTCAATTGGGAGACTGTTAATTGTGTCGTTCAAGAAACCTTTTCCTCTTTTAGCACTTATAAACTTACTCTTTTTCGTTCCACAAACAACACAGATGCCTTGAAGCATTTGGCGATTGTTTTTAGTCGTTCTTTGTTTGATGTCTTTCGTTTCCGTAACTCGTCGGCATTTAACACAGTAAAGTTTTTCCTTTTATTAAATGGATATTAAAAACCTTTCATGGAATTAACATATATCAAATAAAAAGAATCATCCTCTTTTGCCCTGAAGTTTGAGGGGTCTGATTGTTGGAAAATCAGGCTGTGGAAAGCAGGGCTGTGGAGTCGGAAGTCCCGTCATCCGACTCCGACTCCTGGCAATTTCGATTATCCGACTCCGACTCCAACTCCGACTCCGACTCCGGACCGACTCCGACCTTCAGCTGTATTAATTACTTAAAGTGATAATTCTTTTCAGATGAATTCATAAACCCTACATGCACTTTCCAGGAACACGGAAACTTGTTTTAAATCGATGTAAATGCACGTTCATCTCTCACTTTTGCAAAATACGATCAAGCAGAAGTTAGTCTTTTAATTTTATATATTTGCGTTTCATGTTGGCCTTCCGCGTGCAATTTGCAGGTGACGTGAATCAAAAAATATCGTTCGCAACAACGGCGCTCTCGAATACTTTCGCTCGCTCTTTACTCGGGCTCATCCATTGGAACCCGAGCTGCCCTCTGCAATTAAGTATTTTTTCAATTTAATTCGTATCAGATTGAATGTTTTTTTGAAGCAATGGGTTTGTATAGAACATTGGATTTGAATTCCAATCCAATGGACAGTACCCATTCGAAAATAATTTCAAACGAACGATAAACTGTCTGGTAACTCGGGCTAATATGAATGAGCCTAAGACGTGGAGGATTAACTGGCGTTATCATTGTCCTGTGACGTGCGTTACGTAACAATGGACGAGCTCCCATGAGAACTCTCATTCATTGTTGCGTAGCCAACGTCACGGAGCAATGATAGTGCCAGCCAGAATGAGCAAATGGAAATTTCAGTGATACAAGACCCGAACGGTTGCATTCACAAAGTGCAGGTTGCGTGATGAGCCCAAGGGACACTGCTGATCTGGAATGGCCCCTGAGTGAAGGTATGCAAGTTAGTGCGCTGTATCCTTTCTGAATAGCCATGATCATCTCTTGTTGAAGCGTCAAGCTGCTTAAATTGCCAAGTGTGACACTTATGCACGTTTGTGGCACAAACAGTCACAATTGGCGAGCAAAAGGTCTGCCCGGAGTCGGAGTCGTTAACATTTTCTGCGACTCCGACTCCTCAGGTTGAAAATCCTTCCGACTCCTCGACTCCGACTCCACAGCCCTAGTGGAAAGACTACATTGTTGCTGAATCTTCTTCTCAAGCCTGGCTGGTTGGACTGTTCGAAATTATCAGTTTTTGGCAAGAGTTTGTTTCACTCAGAATACAAAATTTTGAGAAAAGGTTTTGAAGAACAATTGCCAAAAGAGGTGATAATGGGCGTGTTTGAAAATCGTGATGAGCTACAGCGTGAACAAATTTCACCAAGTATCTTGATTGAAGCGATAGCTCAAGAATTGGCAAAGAAAGAGAGTCCCCCGTCTCAAAGAACAAAAACCAATGAGCCTATTGAGTGTAATGTTTATGAATCGGCTGATGATGTTCCAGACCCAAAAGAAAGTTCCCCCGAGCATAAAAATCTCATGATATTTGATGATCTCCTGCTTCAGAAACAGAACAAAGTGTGAAGCATATTATGATTCGTGGAAGACATTCAAATTGCGACTGTTTGTATTTGAGTCAAAATTATTTCAAACTTCCGCGCCAAACAATTCGGGAAAATGCAAACTTTTTTTGTCTGTTTCCCCAGGACCAGAAAAACATTGACCATATATTTAATGACCATGTGTCCCAAGATATGACGAAAGAGCAGTTTAAAAAGTTATGCAAATATGCATGGTCAAAACCACACAATTTTGTTGTGATTGATTTGACCTCGCCAAAGCACAACGGCAAATTCAGATCTGGATTTGACGACTTTTTCATCATAGAATAAATGGAAAACACTGAACTTCTAGAAAAAATTGAGAGAAATACTTGTCCGAAAACTTATTGTCAGATTGTGGTTTCAGAGAATTCGACAAAAATAAAGATGACTTTTAACCCACTACTCGAGTTGGATCGAACGCGTTAGTATGAGATGGCTTTGGTGAATTTGGAGACGTATTATTCGTTTCCGAATTTGTCTGATGAAAACAACGTTTTTCGATATTCTCCCGGTTTCGTTGAGGTTGGGAGAGGCGACGTGGACGACTCTATGCGGCAACGGCAATGGGTTGAAGTTCAAATTTCAGAAGGCAGTTACGATCTCATTGATATTGCTGAAACAATAAAAATTTCGATGAAATGAAATGGACATAACGACGAATCTATTAAAATAACGGCTAACACCAACACTTTGAAAAGTGTCTTGGAAATTCAAGGCGACTTTCAGGTTGATTTCAGAGCACGAAATTCAATTTCAAGTGTTCTCGGATTTCGAAATCAGGTTTACGAAGACGGGATTCATGAGTCGGATAGTGTTGGTAATATTTTAAGCATCAATTCAATTCTCGTGAATGTGGACGTGATTGACGGGCCTTATGTGAATGGAAAGACCCAAAACACAATTTACAGTTTCTTTCCAACCGTTTCGCCCGCATATAAAATCGTTGAAAATCCCAGAAACCTTGTGTATCTCCCAGTTATTTTAGACAAAATTCATAAAATAGAAACAGTTGTCACAGACCAAAACGGAAAACAATTGAACCTTCGTGGAGAAAATCTGACTATCAGATATCACTGGAGAGAAATTTAATTGCATAATATAAATGAGTTATACTAAAGTGCATGTAAACATTTCAGAAAATCAGAAGCGTAATTTGAAACAGGCAATTGAGTCAAAATGCCCCGTGAGCATTCGTTTGGGCTTTGAAGACTTGAAGGGAAATGAAATTCTCGCTCTGACCAATTCACAAGTGAATAGAATGACAAAAGCCTATGAGAATGGAAAAGGCATCACAGTAAAAATGAGTAAACGTCAGGTTGTTCACAATATGAAAATTGAGGGCGAGTTCCTTTATTCCATTGAATAAAAAATGAACCCAAATTTATACAGACTACATGAAATTCATAAAATTGAAAAAGAGCTGAATGAAGAAAAACTCAAACACTCTGCAATGATAAAAAAATATCATTGCTTGATGAACGTTTGCACTGGCTGCCTTTTGATTTTTCAGTTTTGTATGTTTTTTTGAACGTTGGGTTTTGTCATATTCCGAAGAAATCATTGGAACTATTTCTGGGAAGGTTTTTCATGGATTGAACGTGTTTTTTGGAAGTGCGTATATTTTTCTGAAAGTAATTGAAAAATTCATTTTCAAGAAAATACAGAGACACGAGAAACAAAAAACTTTGATTATAATGCAGCTAAACTCAATTCGTAACAAGATTTCGAAGGCGTTGACTGACAACGAAATTTCTGAAGTTTAGTTGATAAAATAATTTCTCAGGTAGGAAAACGTAATGAAACATACATAAAATTTGATGAAGTGGATTGGAAGTTGATAATGCCTAAAATGTTGCCAAAGTTGGTAAAGAAATCGGAAAGTTTTGTTTAGAATAAATGATTCAAGTTGAGAATGTGTTTTTACCAAACAAACCTCTGAGTAACTTTGAAATAGAAGACGCTGTGGAAAAGATTGGTTTGAAAAACTTTCGTGGTGTGTTCTTGAGAGACACTTTGCCAAAGAAACCAAAACGAAATGAGTGTGCACTAATGAACCTGGAAGACACTTCTGGAAATGGGACACACTGGGTCGCGTGGAAACGATAAATTTTATTTTGACTCATTCCGATTGCCCCCACCAACTGAATTAAAGAACTTTCTCAACGATGATGTGTTCCATCCGACTGAGCAAATTCAACCGAGGCAAGAAGTTATTTGTGGTCATCTTTGTCTTCTTGTTTTGAAAGAGGTGCAAAAGGGAAAGTGTCTCCAAGAAATAATCAACACATTTTGGTGATATAATAAATGCCAGTTGATAAATTCGGACGAAGTCCAAAAACGGAACAAAATGTTACAAATGTGAGTGGAGTTTCACATGAATATGTGAACAGCAACTTTTTGCGAAAAGGTCAAACCACTGACATGTCTGGTCAAAGCATTGTGAATCTTGGCTCACCGCAGGGCCCAATGGACGCAGTGAGGAAGAAGTATGTCACTGAAAAATTTTTTAAAAGAGACAAACCAGTTGATATGCAGAATAACCCAATTAAAACATATTGCCTCCAACCGATGAAGGCGACGCGGCGAATAAGTCTTAAGTAGATTCAAAAAGTGTTGGCGAAAGTGATCTGAATATGAGCGGGAATTTGATAAAAAGCGTGAGATGGCCAGAAGAAGATCATGACTTGGTAAATCGAGCATATGTGTATTTTGTAGCAAACTCAAAACTTTCACTTGAAGGGGGTGAAATGACTGGAGACATAAATCTAAACAGTCATTCTGTAAGACACAAAAACCGCACTCCGATACACGGAGATGAAGTGGTTCCGAAATAGTGGATTGAAAACAATTTTTTGAATCGTTATAGCCCTGCGTCAACTATGGCAATAGATTTAAACAACCATGTCTCATACCTGAGAGAACCAGAACAAAATCACCACGCGGTGACAAAAGGATACGCAGATACGAAGCTGCCGCTTTCGGGTGGGGGCATGCAGGGAGGGAGTGGTATGGCTGGAAACAGGATTTCACATTTGGGCGAGCCTGAGCAGAACAATGACGCAGTCAGATTGAGTTCAGCAAACGAACTCTATCTGAGACGTGATGGAAGTAGTTGGATGCGAAACGATTTATCTGTGGGTGGTCATAGAGTGACCGGAATGGCGAACCCTCAAGCAGACCAGGACGCCGTGGACAAAAGAACAATTGATGATATGATACAAGTTGTATTTTGAAGAACATTTCGTTCCTGCAGATGCTGTTTCTCAATTGAGAGGGCCGGTGAGTTTCAATGGACAAAAAATATTGAATCTTGGAGATCCGATAAACAATGACAATGTAGTAAATTTGAGATTTCTTCAGACTGAAATTTCACAAAACAATAAGAAAGAATTATCAATGTATATCAGACTTGATAGTTCCTCAGAACCGACAAACGATCTCACGATGAGTAATTATCGGTTAAAAAATCTCAAAGACTCAATCAATCCAAAAGACGCGGCAACGAAAAAACGAAAAAAAAAATATGTTGATGACTTAATAATCAATCCAGTTGGTGCCGCACCAGCGGTTGTCAGCGCTGATTTGTATCTCAACAATTTCAAAATCACCAACTTGAAAAATCCGACTTATGGCCAAGATGCTACCAATCGAAGGTTCGTTGAAAGAAATTTCGGCGGAAAAGATCAGGACATAAACATGGGAGATCATAAAATCACGGGTTTGTGCCCACTGGCATTTACTCAAAGTGATCAATCAGACGCCGCTCCAAAAGGTTATGTTGATAGAGAAGTTTTCTGAAAAATTGATGAGAATAATCGAGTTGAGGCGGTGAAGTTTTTTAAAAGTAGATAGAACTTCTCTTCCAGAAGCTGATCAGGATTTCATTGGCCAGAAAATTAAAAATCTCGGCCAACTAGTTGATCCTAACGATGCCACAACAATAAATTTAGTTGATTATCGGATAGGACAAAGAACATTTCATGTGAACCCTGAAGGCGCCCAAGAGAAACTAAAGATGAATGATAATGTGATTTCCGGACTTGCGAATCCAACTGAACGAAACGACGCAGTCCAAAAACACTATGTCGATTCTGATTGTCCTATACGATGTAAGAAATAACGCTAAGGTTAGGGCTGTACAACTTGGATTTACGATAATGTACCATTGATTTGGTCAGAAAAGTATATACTGTAAGTGCAACATCAGTTTTAAATTCTAGTGTGTTTTGCGTGCATGAATTGACTGTTTATTGCTGTTTCACTTTTTGTTGTTGTTGTTGTTTTTCTTTTTGTTGCCGCGGTCTCTTTGTTTCTTTTACAGGGATGATCCACCGAGAAGGTTCTTCTCCATCATATGCAGCAGGCCGGCGCCTTGGAGGATTTCTTCACCATCATGAACTGCTTCTGGACAACTTGTGAAGCTTGTACACAACAGTGCGCGTGGCTCCTCAAGCGGCTGGTTTTTGCAGAAGTTGGAGATTTGACTTCTTGGCACAAAACTATGAACTGCTACAGA
>Ga0210059_1003383_pt1 | contig 25467 bp, 19 predicted proteins | sample Ectturendosymbi2_FD_188042 | JGI IMG/M metagenome (GOLD analysis project Ga0210059, IMG submission 188042) | Ecteinascidia turbinata endosymbiont from Florida, USA - Sample 2 (SPAdes) (version 2) | ecosystem: Host-associated > Tunicates > Ascidians > Unclassified | place: Key West, Florida... | reverse complement strand
CTGAAGCACTGGTGGGCAACGCCTCATCGGTTGTTTCGACTGTTGTGCCGCGCAAAGATGTCAAGGTTTAGGTGTCACAAGGGTCGGGGGGTGACTTCGCCGTAACTTGCGTTTTCTTTCGTCGCGTTTGTATTGACCTTCTTTTCCTCTGTTTTCTCAATCGCCAAATTATCGCATACGTTGGTGCTGGACGTTGGTGCTTTTTACTTACTCGTGTGTGTTTATTTGTGAAAACTGCCGCTATTGTGACGTAACACTGACAAGCTACTTGCTGCCTGTGTTGTCTTACATTGACTAGCAGCTTCAATCGCAAGGCCTGAAACGGTTTGGTGCGTTGCATTAAGTTGAAAACCTGGCTGTTGGTGAAAACGCAAAGGAAGGCTTATCGGTCAGGAAACCGCAGAAGCGCGGGTTTCATCGGATAATACGAAGATCCGGCAACGCTCAAGGTCGGGCAAAAGTAGTAATTGACACCTGATTCTTTGCGCTGCCAAGGCAACTCGACCGTGACAGTGTGATGAGGTTTTACAGGGGAGAACAAAGTAAAGCTTAAAATGCAACTGGTCTGTTCCCAGACCATGAAAACATTTGACCCTGGGGCGCGTGCCAGTTAGTGTCGTGTGCCAAGTTTTCTATAGCGACGTGCATATTCGCAGGAGCCAAAAAAATCTGGGAGGCTACAGTGTTTTGCCAGAAAAATGTGTTTATGCCCAAAAAGTAGATTTTGAAAAAAGTACAATTTGATTTCTTTAGGAAAGAAGAAAATACGTGATACAATTTCGACCCAAATACTGTACCAGAGAAGAATTTAAATTTTTTACTGATTGCAATTTTGATGTAAATTTGTTTTTTAATTTTTGCCCGAAACCTAGAGGTTGCAGGCCTCCTGCCTACAGGCATAGCCAAGGGGTGTATGGGTCCCCCAAACTTTTAGCATGACTAGTCATTTTACGCTTTGAAAAGCGGCGTCCCTAACAAAAATACTGTTGCACGCTTAGAGACAAACATTTTGCATCCCCCCAAATTTTGTGCTGGCTACGCCTCTGCTCCTGGTCAAGCGCGTGTGACGCAGGGGCTGATCCAACCAGTAAGTTTAGTGGAGCGATTTCTGTAATATTTGGTATTCAAGTCTCGTAACAGCTTCGCTACTGTAAGAGAGACGAAGTATACTTCACAAAACTGATGTGACAAAACAAGACTGCAAAATGGTCTTATATCGCCAACGTTGTTTTCCGGATTGTACAACACTGTGATGAATACAGTTACTTTCGTAGGTTTTAGGGGGTGCAATCGCCCCACCTAAAACCGTCTGGCCGCAAACGTAACAGATTCACGAAATAAAAAGTGCAGGAACTATCTCAACGACCTCGATTCACGAAGTTCCCTACGGAAACAGCAGGTTATCAACAAGTGATGCGCAGAAGTAACAACCATCAACAAATGAGGCTTAAGTGTAGGGTTGCGTTCAAGTGACAAAAATGGATTGTTTAGAGTAATTTCTAACAAATTACCTACGAAACTCAAGAAAGTCAGGAAAATCGACATTTAGACGTAAAAAAATGCAAGCACATGAAAATCATTGCAATTTTGAAATCACATAATGGGCGGATAGCTGCTTATTTTCTAAACAACTTCGCTCAAGACAAACTGTCAACCATGTCATCACTCAATGAAAATCTAACCCGGGGGTTCCCAACCACATGCAGGCTACATGTACCTGAAGGGGTATATTTGTCTATCTGAAGGAATACATTTAATGTTAGCAATAGAAAGGAAAAATACGATATGTATATTGTTTATTTGCAGGTATATAAGTAAATATTATTTCAAAAACAAACAACTTTGAAATTAAACGCAACAATTTAACTAGAGACATAAAAATGTAGTCGACCTTTAGTTTTAAAAATCTAAAGCTTTTGTTAAAAATTCAGTAGGTTTTTGTTTTTTCCTCAACTTTTTGTCACGAGAAATTTAGGAATACATGTTCATCTGTCGCAATGCTGAAGGGTACATGCTCAAAGAAATGTTAGGAATCCCTGATCTACGCCTTGGTATGAACGCAGACATTGTGCAGTTAATCTCTTCCTCAGGAAAATGTTCTCTTAAATTTATTGGCCCAAAAGTATGGTCTTCAATAACAGACGATATTAAACTTTCAACCACCTTTACCTTCAAATGGAAACTTAAGAAACACCTCCTACATGAAAAAAAATTCCAACTATAAACTTTAGCAACATTTCATTTGTCCAACAAACTACTGTGAATTCTAGTATTCTGCAACTCTTTTATTTTTTGTGTGTATTTACTTTTTCGTATTTTCTGTGTGCACATTCTATGCTTTTCGGCATGAAGTACACCCTTTGTTTTTTTCTGTTTTTGTTTTTTCTGTTTTGCGTTGTTTTCTTTTGTACCTCATTAATAAGTTCTTGTACCTTTTTTACTTTTTATATTACTATTTTTAATTTCTTTGTATTGCTAAAAATACTCTAACCACACCAATTTCCTTCACTTAAATTCGATCCACTCATCTATGTACATAGGCATGCGGTTTCACCTGTACATTTTCTTCACCATGTTCTGCGTTCATTCATTTTCTGTTTTCTTTTCGTTATGCTTATTTGATCTCCAACTGTTGTTTCTCAACACTTGTCAAAAAGTGATAAACGGGGTTGGTTGACCAGATGACCGCCACGGTCTTTCGCCAATCCTATATGACACAGCGCCCGTCTTTGTATACACCGATCAGCTATTATGCCATTGTGTTTTCATTTGCTCTAATTTTCGCTAATGGTTGGTTTACTGCATGCGATGGCTTTTATGGTGCTTCTGCTTATTGGCTGGGCCATATGAAACAATAAACCATAACCATTAAAACGCAGTGACTGACGGGGGCAGAGGGGCGAATCGTCCTGCCTGGCAAGCTAAATGTAAAAACCGGGACCCTACTCAGTTCATATTTCGGTTTTAGTATTCTTTGGTTTTCATTATTTTCCGGTGATTTAGGATATTAGTAGAGCCATCCACAACTGGATTGGGCCACCTTCTAGTTACGTCACTGCTAAAATGGCTTAGCTGTTGCTGAACTGCTCAGACGTATTTGCACCTGTTGACCACGATTCGATTTAATGGACTGAGCTTCTAGCTCCAAAATCGTGGTCATGATGACCATCAACAATTGTGACTCACGAAGCTCTCTTCACTGGCAGGAAATCTATTCGCCTCAATGGCTTATTTTAGGTGCGATGACGCATGTAATTTATACTATTGCGTTTGCAGCAACAGACGTGATGTTTCTGAAACCATATTACTGGAAATATCAAGTAACGGAAAAATTACGTGATCAAGTAATAATTACAGGTTCTCAAGTAAGTAATGCTTCAGTCCAGCGCTATTTAAATGCGAAGGGAATTGACAAGAGCTTCACAGCACCGTGATTTTTTCTCTGTATTTTTGCGCGAAAATTCATTGCAGCTTTTGTCAAGAAATCGGTGATATTCACAAACAGGTAAATGTATGAAGTCGCAAAAAAAGAGATTTACTACGAAGTTCCATGTGCAGCTTCGACACGCTTTATTTCCATCGTGATTTGACTCAAATCTTGAATGAAGACCTGGATCTGTCAAACAAAGTTCGACTTTATAAACACCGAGAAGCAAAGATCTGAAACTGTCAACGATAACAGACCACAAGTCAAATTGGAAAGTTGTTTAGTCAAAGCGGCGAATGGTCTCAAAAATTAGATTTAAAATAAAACCTGGTAATATACGTTCTACGATTATTCTATAAATTGCTCACATCAAAACACAATCAATCAAGGGCAATGGCTAGCGCAGCATCCAGTCACGATAAACAAAAAACCTGAGCTGTCGTACTAACGCAAAAAAACTAATGAAAATCGGTTCGCCTGACCAGATACCACTCTCACGTGAGAAAAAGTAGGGATGTTTTCTGTTACTGACGAAATACTGGCCACTGGCGGCAGACACGGACAGATACTGGGGCCAGGATCGCTATCAGTCAGCCGTTGGACACTTTCATTTATTTACTGTGACGCTTGACACGAATATTTATTCTTCTGCCAGCTGGCCCGCAACCAGGGGGGTAACCGGACAGTTGCCCCTCCCGAAATTTTCAAAAACATGCTTGGTTGTCAGGTACAATACCGAGTTGCGATCATTTTACCCCCTCATTTGAAACAATTTTGCGCTACAGGTTTCAACAGCGGCAACTACCACATGTTTGTCTCAGTGAAAATTTAATTGCACGGTCGCAAGGCTTCATTTTAAGTTTCACTTCACAAACGGTGCGGCGGTATGGTGGATAGATTAATATAATCATATTTTTACATTTCCGTTGCTAAAGCAAAAAGGCTGTTCTAATAAAAACGTTTTGTTGATAAAATCATTTCAAATAACTCTTAACTGCGGTCTTTTACTAGACGTAGAGAAAGCGACCGCGACGACCAAGACTATTTGGGCAAACAGTTCACGTGTTTAACACGCTTTCAAGTAGATGTCTGTTTTTGAGCGAACGTGGCCCAACTTCGCGAACCTCCAGTATTTTTGACAGAACACATAAAAGTTGTTGCACACGCACGCGCACAAACTGCAGATGCCAGCATAATTTTAGACAATTAGCTTTCAGTGTCAGTCACGATTTAACTATTCAAGGACGTAACATTAGTGCAGCAGATGGTTTACAGTAGTTGTGAAATTAAAAAGCGACGTTTAATTGGTTAATTTAAATGCTGTAAACTCACACAGGAATTAAAAGTACCCCATCTAGTGAAAAAGTCTGCACGTTGTAATTTTCAATTCGTAAAAGCTATATCTCAAATTGTCAATTGCTGGGTGGGAGAAATAAGTGCAAAACAAGCCTTCACTTTTAACGAATCTTTTGTCGCTTTTTTTCGAATAAGCTTTTGCACTGTAAGACTGGACCTTTCAAGGCAAGAAGACGATTATTTGCTTGGAAAAATTGCCTATGAACTGCTCTGATACGCGACATTTTTGGAACTTCCTTGTACATGACATTTTGAACTGCATCTTCGTCACAGCTGATAACCTTTAAAATGAAAACAAAAGTAACAACGTTTGGCGCAATTCATCGAAAACCTTTTGCAGGTAATGAATATATTCAATCGTCAACTGAAGTGAAGAAAACTACGGTGTTGGTGCTAAGTCCCCGGCTGGAAATGGCTGAAAACATTTTTTACGTTTTTCGCTGACAGGGACTCTTCATCGACAAAAACCTGGTGACACTTCTGTTCGGAGTTGCCATTATTTCTGTTCAAGCGCGAGATGTTGAGCAATTTCGGCTTTTGAACTTTCAAACAACGCAATTTAGGATTTTACACTTTTAAATAATGCAATTTAGTTTTTTAAACTTTTCAATAACGCAATTTAGGACTTTAAATTTACAAATAATGCAATTTGAAATAATGCAAGTTAGTTGTTCAAACTTTCAAGTAACGATCAGGGTGTGTCTCAAATAAAGGAAAGAGTAAAAAATTTTCATCACTTCGTTTTTTGTTTCAACAGAAAAGAAAATTTTAACGGTTTGCATGCGTCGAAGCCAATACATTTCCCCCCACCAGTGGCTGGTCAGGTTTCCCGGAACAAGCATTTAACAAAGGGGAAATAGATTTTAAGCAAACATAAATCAACATTACGTAAAGGTTAAGTAAATATAAGTAGACGTGTGATTTTGAGTCATTGACCGTGGCTGCCCCTGTCAAGACGACACGTCTATTTATGTTTACTTAACTTTGAAATAAGTGACCAAGGCACAGCGGTGCTGTAAGCTTTTTGATACTTGAATGAATAATTGCAAGTGAACAGCAACTGAGACCCCTGTTCAAAAGTGCTGACGTCGCTGTTGGCCGTGCGTAAGTTTGCTGGTTGTCTCTCTCCAATTGATACCGTGCTACAGGACCGTAGTCAGGTTTTGAGGTTTGGAATGAAAAATAAATATTTAGGGGGAAAGATCTTCTTTACTATATGTTTGAAACAAATTTTTCTGGACACAACAAAATTTTTGAGGGCCCCTGAATGTCCCCCGGGGCTACGGGCCTGTCATGCTACATTCGGATGTGCAAGTAAACAACACATCGCAAACAACGTCTTGTTGACCGAAAACAATCTATTTATCAAAAAAGCAAATTTTCAACAAACAAGAGCAGGTTTTGCTGATAGGGATAAAAAACTCTGGCGCAAACTTTTACTGCAAATCTTCGGTAGCAGTAAATGCCAGCAAAAGAGACATAACCAAGCGGAGTTAATGCGCAATATCTGCTTCACGAACATCTTTGTGAACTTGATGAAAGCTAAAATCTCAATTGTCCTGCCTAGTGAAACGGTTGCTTTCTGGAAACTACTGTTGACGGTCATGTTCACACGTACGCATACCTTGTCCAGCTGAACGGCAGTGTTTTCAAGAGGAACAGTGGCCTGCTGTTTGAGATGTTTGTTGACCAGTTGAAACAGGTTGTGCGTCGCGATTTTGATGCGACCGAGCAGAAGCGTTTTCTTTGCGGCAGTGTTCTGAAGACGTAAACAGTGTGCGTTTTGTTTTTCGTGGACGCAAACATCATTCTGCGCTTTTTTTCTACATGTACCCGACAGTATTTAAACAGCTCGCTGCTTAGTCTGTTTTTAATGGAGCGCGACGCGTTTGTACATTCCAAGGTTCACTTTTGAGCGATGCCGGAGAAACGGCATGGCAGGGTGCAGGGTTGCGGGGTCAGAGTTTTTAGGTAGAGTCGGATTCCTAAGAACAATGGGAGCCGAAGTCGGATTTTTTATCCGACTCCGGAAGTCCAAACGAATCATTTTTTACATCGCAATCCTAAGTTGTGAATTCTTACTAGTGCGTGTTGAAATGGTGCTATTTATTTTGAAACTTTTATTGAAACCGTGAATTCTTGCTGTGCACCACGATTTCCATTGATTGCTAGTTGCTACAAAATTGTAGACGGTCAAACTTCATTCACATTATGCTGAGGATGCAGAGGCGCAAATTTTGGATAGGTCGAGTTGTAGTCGGACATTTTACCTCCGACTCTGCAACCCTGGTAGGAGGGGGCTGTAAGTGTTGAGGGCACTGGTGACTTATAAAAAACAAAAAAGGAATCGTTACCAATATTCTTGTTTCTGTTCAGCAACAATGTTGACCTCAAAAATAACATTCATTGTAGAAATCCATCCTGAATTTTCTGGGTGCAAATAGCTGCAATAAACTTGTTTGAATTCGATCTTGATAAATCACGAATTTACCGATGATACTGCTACGAAAATCCACCTCCGCCCCCGTTGCCCCCCTTTTGAAAGGTCAGGGGGCAATGCCCCTACCGCACTCCGGCGTCCATAGTAGTGCTTATGCAACTATACACAAAACTGACCGCTTAGCCCTTTTCCTTGATCATTCTCGTTAATGACACTTGGCATTGCCAATAACAACTCAAACCCGTCGCGTCGGTGGATCGCAAGAGAACTTAACGCAAACCCCTTAGTTTTACCCCCTCGAATACACAACAATCCCTCACATCAGGTTAACAAGGTCTATAAAATTTCAATCCCACTCTTGCAAACATACATCAATCTCTGCCCTTCGCTTTAAAGCAACTTTAACACACCTGAACTGGATAAAGGTCTAAAACGAAACACAACACAAATGAATAAAAGCATGTACTGAAAACCGGGTCTGTTGTTTGTCGTTCGTACCAACGGCAAGCGGTGCGATTCGTTTGGTGTTCCTAGAATGATTTTTGTCGTACCGCTTCTACGTAACATCTGATTAATGAACGAAAACACACCGTTGGCTTGCCTGGGTCTGACCAGTACCTGAATGTGCATCCACTTGCTTTCCCATTTCACGGCTTTGCTCTGGGCTTGGTCGAGTCGTGTCTGCAGCTGAGCCAGTTGGTTGTTGAAGTAAAGGATGTCGTTGTTCTTTTCTTCGGTGAACTTAACCAAGCGCCCTTTTTCTTTTTCGATCGCGTCCTGGTTTTTCTGGTCGCGTTCAAGAAGGTCCTGATTGAAAGAAAAAGCTGAAGACTTGTAGAAGTGCGGGATGCAGGCAGGCCCGCTGAGAAAAATTTTACCAGTGGGTACGAAGACCGATACCGGGCCTCCAAGCTTCTATTGCCCTTGTCCAAACTTGTCTTGCTTGTTTGTGTAGTTACCATAATATAGATAAAATAGCTACCGCACTATGCTGAGAGTTACAAACAATAGATTAATTGTTATTGTTACACTGGCAACTGGCTCATACTTATAATTGTCATTACCTACCGGGCCCGGGTACGATGTACCTCTTGTGACCCCATCTCATAGGCCCTGGGTGCAGGGAGTGAAGTTTTGGGCCAAAATTTAAGCGAATATTCGGAGTGATACGAGGTTTGACCAAAGTTTCTTTTCATTATCGCCATGTATGCCGACAAATGACGTCTACTGCACAAAACACGCAGAATTTCACTTCACGCAACGCATTGTTTAGTTTCCAGCAGTTATAAGGTCTTCGATGTGCAAGGTATGGTGACAAAGGTCTACGACTGACGTGCTGCCTGATCTTGGACCATCCTGGGATCACGTCTGGGCCAACGTTTACCGCAAGTCATTGAGTTTACCAACTGAATTAGTGAACACACTTATCAAAACACTTAAAAGAAGAAGTGTCTTATCTATGATAAGCGGAAACTAACTTTTAACTGAATCTACGACGTATTATGCCTGTCTATGACGTACCAGGTGTGTGGCAACCAGCGTGTCGTATCTTCCTATGATCTCGCGAATCTCCCCGAACTCGTCCGTAGATTCTTGAACGCGCTCCATGTATTTTTGAAATATGGAGTTCTTTTCCAGCTTCTTCTGATAGCGATCTCGTTCTTTTGACAGCTCTTCGATTTCATCTTTTAACCTGGAAACAGCATAAAGCATCGAACACTGGTGAGATCCGCACTTTTGCGGAAGTAGTTGCATGCGTAGAGCAAGACCAACAAAAATACTCATCCAAAAATGTTGCTTTGGGAGTATTGACGGTCGCAAAAATAGGTTTCACAATTAACAGACTCAAATCAATGCGAGGCATGCAGCTTTGAAAACGATTTCATGATTAATAGACGCAATCTAATGGAAGACAAGAAATTTTAGATTTTTGAAACGAGTGAGATTGCTTCTTTATCCGTGCATGGCTCGCTGCATGCATTTTTCTTTCCTCGGATTAGCCAACGTTGATGCAAAATGCAAAAGCAACATAACTGCCAACTACTGTATAAAGAATACACTGTGGAAACGTTGGCCACCACTCGACCGCAACTAAGCAACGTTTCGGTAAGCTGCTGATTGAAGTCGGAATCGACGGAAAACCACATTGCGACTCGCTGGTAAGTTCAGCAGAATGACAATCACGCGAAAAAATGTTTCGACAAGAGGCCGATCAAAAGCTGGTTCGACATTGCCTGCCACTGAAACAAGTTGCCAACGAACTGACGTCAATTTACAAGTAATTGAATCGTGGTGTTGGCGAACTGTCACGTTTCTGAAGTGGAGGCAGAAGAACGTGACTTTAAACGTTGTTGTACATCATGCAAAACAGAAAAAGACCTGAAAAACGCTGCCATGTAAACTTTGCACGAAATAGACTGGAACCTCGATTGCAATATACCTTTCAATGTCCTTTTCTTTTCCTCTGCGCAGTTCTCTCTCGTCCAGTGATTTCTTTACAGCACGCGCCCGCTTGGAGTCATTTTCTTTCAGAAATTTGTCAAACTTCAAAAGCGACTCTTTGAGCTGATGTTCCTTGCGTTCCAACTCCTCGCGCCGCTGCTGCAAGCTTTCCATTTTCATTTGAAATTCCTAGAAAAATATAGACCATAACTTGTCAAGGCTTTATTACCACAGCTTCTGATGAACGTTGGGAAGAGCGAATGTAACGAAGTTTAACATGTTAACCTTCTCTGAGTGTAAAATATTAGCATTACAGATACATTGGCAGGACTTTAACTGCTTCGCTTTAACGTACACCGTCTCGGTCATGACCTGCATGCGCTCACAGGTTCGCTTTATTTACTTGTACAACTTTTGTTTTATATGCGTTTATCAGGGATTCATGGTGCGCACATGGGTTAGTAATAATAAACAAAAAATGCGAAACATTTATCCACTACAGAACAGGGTAGGCGTTCGTACTCGCGCGCAGACAACACTAGAAAAAACAAACACTAGCCAGTGACTTTCTCATCATCGTACAGAAGTGTCAAACCACATGCAAAAGGTGTCACAATGTGGGTAAAACACCTTGTCAAGCCTACATTTCTCATGCTACAGTTGGAAGGTAACGCTGTCCGATATTTATTTTGCGTAATGTTTAGTGCAGTTGTTGCTGTCAATAAAATGTGTCATCTTTGATATCTAGAAACTCATTCCAATTGTGACAGTTGCCTTCGTAAAAGCATTATAAATTGAAGGATCATTACAAATTCCAGTCTAATTATTTTCATAAAATCGTGAATTTGCCAACCTCTTTTTGTGCTGATAGTGCTTGTTCCACTTCAGCCATTTCTCGTCGTTTTTCAAGCAGTCTTGTTGCCGGAGTGAGATGATCATCTTCCCTCTCTGGCATTTTCCTATTGGGTAATGAACTGCTTAGGAGCATTTATTATATTTTTTGCTATTTGGTCATGCGTTTGACTCAGATGCATGGACCATATCACAGGACTTGGTTAGAGAACACAAAATTGCTCGTTGTGAAACAGAAAAAGTCAGGTGTTCGTTGGTAGATGCAGGCAATGCTTAAATGGATTAAACACTGAAACAACACACCAGCAACTACTACATTCACTCATCACCATACCGGCGTGGGAGAAAAATGAACTCTTGTTAAAAGCAACAGACATGATGTGAGTGGATAAATAACAACCACATGAAGATGCACACCACTGAAAACAGGTATTTTGGTTTTTACCCTGTTTGCAATTCAACACGAGATTCAAAGGTTTGGTTACTTCCTTTCATTTATTTCTTTGTTAATTTCAAATTCAAGATCCTTATCACATGGGCTAGGAGTGGTACACATTAAATACAAAAACCCTTTTCACACTACTGTAAATACCACAGATGTGTTGATGCACAGCTTATATACAACCAATTATGGGATGAAGTAACTAAACACTTTATTGCCAATTGTGGTCCAAACCACATCAAACGCACATTACTCAAGTTAATTGTTTTGAAGCAATTAACCTGAGCAATCTGCTTTCGATATGGTTTGGACCACAATTGGCAACTGCTTTTTTTTGGTAAGGCTTTTCAGTCCTTTGTCCCATAATAGTATTAAACTTTGCCATAACAGTATTTACTAGTCTGTATTTTTGGAAATTATTACCAAATTGACATAGTTTTTTTTGTCATTTAATGAAAATTTCGATCTATAACTGAAAAACGACTGAAAAAATAAACCTAGATTGGCAATAAAGTGGGCAGTTTTGCTCAGAGCTCAACTATTATGAAAAATACCTTGCTTCATGCCTATTGCATCAAAATATTTACTTACCAACTGTGAAACATGTACACATAGTTGAAATTAAAAATATGTATCTAAGCTATAGTAATTTGCATTGAATTTTATATGAAATTACCAAGAATGCAGCAAGTGTTTGCCAACATCAATTCATTCATTTCTTTAAGAAATTCAATGTCTTGACTCAAGAACTTCATAAATATTTGTTCATTAGCATGCAACCTCATTTAATATTTTAATTTGCTCACTTTGAATGCCACATGATTTTTTCATGTTTTCATTTGTAATCTTTTATTTAACAATTGCAGTAATTCCTGGCATGTTGATGTAGTGTTTGATTGTTTTGACTAGTGCTTGTACAATGTACATATATACTAATGACTGTCACACTTGAAAGGTGTTGTACTTCTTGTGTACCATTAGTGCTAATTACTGTGAAATGAACCTTGAATCTGACAAAAACATATAAAAGAAAACTAAATAGTAATTGGGTATCTTGGAAAACATTGTGCTAATTTTGAAAGTTAACTTTTCCGTTGAACAAATATAGAAGGTAAACAAAATTTTAACAAACAAGATTTTGTACAATTGTAGCATCAAATTCACTGCATTCTTCATTTCCAAAGTTTAGCTTGTAGCAGTAGATATTTGAATTGCAAAATGTTTTCCCAAGAGTGCTTGAAAGATTTAATAGTTTTCTGTACATTTGTGCATCACCATGTTGACCAGCTAAAAGCAGGCTCATGAAAGAATACTGATAAAAACACAAAATATTGTTTTTATCAACCTTCTTATCATGAAGTATGATCATTTTAAGGTAGGAATGCGTAACTTTTCATGAAAGCCCAGGCATTATTGCTACATTGTTTTTATTGTTAAACACAACACCATTAACCCTTTTGGAAACATTTAAAATATTATTAAAATTACCAAAAAAGTAGCTTGTAAACTTATGAGGCAAATTAAGGTGCATGCTAATGAACCATTGTCTAAATAGAGTTTTCAGCAAATGATCTGCTTAAATTATGCAAACAGAAACTCACCCAGCTTAAATTCAAAGTATATACACCAGGCCTATTTTGTTTAAACTTTATTTACTATCAGCATGCTTGTGTGGATGAAACATGCATGTAACATGACTGTTCTGTTTTTGGTCCAAACCTTTTGGCTTGATTGTGTCAGAACAAGAATGAAGAATTAAATGTATCAACTAACAATGTTAGTTTTTTCATTGTTTTTCAATCCACTAAAACAAACAACCATAGGAATTTGATCAAACAAAATAGGTAGTGCATAAATGACCATATCCAGTTTTTGCTTTCAAAGGGCTAAAGAAACTCTATCTGACTTTGTGCCACTTATAATGCTTAATTAGTGATGTTGGCAGCACTGTGAATATGGTGGAGTGGGAAGTGTCTATTCTTGCCATACGTGGGGTTGTCAGTTTGGCTCTCACCATGTTTGCTTTGGCTTTGATAGTAGGCCTACAGATGACACTTTTGATGTTATGACATAAGATTTGATGTTTCCACAATCTCTTTTCGGAGCGCTTTTGATGTACTTGTATAAAAACCTTCAAAAGCCTATATATGTTTAGATTTAGGATTGCGGTTTTCGAATAGAGTTAGGCTTTTATTTTATCATTTAGGGTTAGGGTTAATGTTAAGGTTAAAGGTTAGCATTTAGGCTAAGGAAGGGTTTACAGTTAAGGTTTAAGGCTTCGGGTTAGAAAAATTTAATTATCAATTTACTTCTGGGAAGCAACTGACATACAACAATTGGTCAGATATTTCACAGAGGTCACTAATTTCGTTTTATGCTTTTTTCAGTCTTTCCAAAGCAAAAACTGGATTCAGTCGTTTAGACCCTGTCAACAAAATAACACTTTAAAGGTTAACAAAACTTATAGGAAATGAGCATTACCAAAGAAATATCACCTTTTAACATCATGCAAAATGAAAGGGGGCAGGCAGTAATCCTGATAAACAACCTGAGTATGATCCTTGTGGGAGGCATGGCAGTGTTGAATGAGGCTAGCACACAGGCCAAAATACTGACAGCATGCATACCCCCTGACCAATGCCAAACACGAGCGCTGGTGTCTTCATAAGACTCTGTAGTCACCAGTAACGTCAACAAGTTTTGTGCAACATTGTCCAAAAAGGGGCAGTGGACTTCCCATAAACATCGGTGATCTCACTTTGCCAACTGGTTAAAAAATATCATCATCATCGATCATGCGTAGGCCTTTTCAAGATTATCAAATAACATATTAATGAAAACACGGGCGCATACTTACACCAGAAGTTTATCTTCAAACGTGCTTCGAAAGTAGTCGTCCAGATTGACCGTCATTTTGGTAGTTTTTAATTCACACGAAGGATATTCAGCGTCAAAAACCTGAAGCGGAATTGTATAGGCACTTTGGGGAGACAACTTGCAACTCCCGGAATCGCTGAAGAGTGTGCTTTTTTGTTTTTAAATTATCCTTTGCAGCACAAATTACAATTGCATTTACGCCAATTTTAGCATGCTTTTTTATCTCAAATAGTTACTGACAAAAATCGCTTTCACTTAGTTATGTTATACTTTATAATATCGCATACTGTTTTTCAAAAACGCCAACTGCGTTTATTTAATGCTGATTTACACTGGCAAACTCGTGTACGCCACTGTAACGGATTAGTTATCCGTCGTTAATAGCAACGCAGATAGTACTTTTGATTTCATCTATTTTATCTACAAATATTACCCTAGCAAGCGCTTGGAAGTAACAAACTTTTATTGATGTACACATTTTATGAAAAAATTTGTCGAATTTATTTATCTGTAAAAATTAGTTGGTGTTTAAATTTTCCTTGAATCAAACAGTTCATGTTTTTCGTTTGTTTGCACGTAGACAAGCGTACTCAGCCATCCGTAAAATTTAGTTTTTTTGTCACGGTTCGTGAAATCTCAGGTATCAGCTTGCTGGGACGAAATGCGATATTGTGCACTTGCTTGGTCAGTGGATCAAATAGATAGGATTACTTACTGTAACGCATTTTTTCAGGTGAGAAAAAGAGACTAGCTTGTTTACATTGCTGGAGATCATTTCTCGTTCATTTCACGTACAAACAGTGATAGCCTCGGTCATTTCTTCGAGTGTTGCATTTCTTCAATTGAGTGTAGTGTTTCATTGTTTTGTCATAAGCATCCCAATCTTCACATTACATTCCTGTTCATTCAATAGACATTCTCTTGTGTGACTTAAATTACACGTTCAAAGGCATGTTCATAATAAAAAATCCAGCACATCCAAGACATTCTAATGCAGCTGTGTGAAATGAGAGAATAGATTGGCACGATCCATGGGAAGATCCAAGTTTATTTGAAATGATTGACTACTGACTAGCCTACTGACTGAGGATTTTGAATTTGGAGAAATTTTCCATGAAGAATAGATTTGTTGAAGCGTTGTTTAGGCAGAAGAAGGTCTCTCAGTCCTGTTGTTAATAGATACTAAACACAAACAAATCGAAGCAATTGACTCATGACTTTCAAGTTAAAATTATAGGCTTATGTACAGCTGATAAGAAAAGAAGCAAGCTGATATAAAGGAATAGCATAACCAGCAAGGGCACTTGTCTTAGATTTTGGATTTTTTCTGAACTAGATTTGGCCCTTTGGCAAAATGTAGATCTGGCAAACTTGTTAACAAATCTCTCATAGAGTATGGCAATAGCCATTGTCTTTTAAATTCTAATGGAAAAAGACATTTCAAATAGCTTAATCTACTGTACTACTTTGAAACTTGAAAAGGTATTGAACATATTAGAATGCAGTAGTTTCATAACAAGTGATAGTCATGATAATGTGTTGATTTTGTCACAGGTGAGGTAACAGAAATTTTTGAACCAACACATTTATGTACAATAGACATGCATGGTACTCATGCGTACCCCAGAGACTTACTGCCTGCACATGGCTTACTATTTTTCTCTACCATTGTTAGTCATTTCACCAAGAGTTATTTTTTAGTTGGAGAAATTTTTCAGCCATTAGCATCAACTAGTTAGATGTTTCAATCATTTATTTATTTGAGTAAACGTCTTTTTAATTTTTGAGTAAACACTTATGCCATGAGTCAGTTTTTTTTGTCGCCACTAGTATTCTTGACGTCAGTCAGTTTGTTAAGATGTTATGATTTATCAGCTTGTGTTACAAAATTTTGATTGTAGTCTTGAGTTTGTTTTTTCTCTGCTGTTACTTCACCTTTCAACTTTTCACCTGTAAGTTTTGCTTGTAATTTTCAGGACTGAGGATGCGTGATTTTACGTGAAATCGATTTCCTATTAAAAATTTGCTGATCGATTCCTTGCTTACATCCATCGTGGAAAGTAAATACTTGAATAGAGATATGTGCAAGTTTTAATCATCGCAAAAACATAAAAGCAGATGGCAGTCGACTGATTCCTCGAAAGCATACAGAAACACTAGTGCTTTTAAGCATGGTACTCAGTTATTGTTTGAATCTTGAATTGCCTCAAGCTTATCTATAAAATGAGTCATTTACCATTTTGCAAGCAAGTACAAGGCATTACTAGAATGCAGTCGAAACAACCTTAAATAAAAAAAAAATTTTCACTATATTAGATAGCTGCTCCACTTAATAAGGGAAAAAATAATTGCATGCATAACCAACCAAGTCTTGTCAGTGCATCAAAAGTAACGGGCCAAAACATTTAGTTTTAATAATAATGATTTTGCTGTATACATCTATATTTATTCAAATTTTAGCTCAAGCCATCACAAATAAAAGTAAACAAAATATTTTAGATGAAAAAAATGATCTATTTGGAATTTTCTAAATACATGCATTCAACAACATTAGCCTGTTTGTCAAAAGCCAAAAGTAGTTTCTTTTTCTCTTAGCTGATAAGTTAATGTAATGTTTTCCAAAAGTACTAAAGTATTTAAGGTAATGTACAACCTTGAAAAAAAGAAAGCATAGATTGATAAAACATATTTGTCTAAGAAATGTCGGTGGTTTTAAATTACGTCTAGGCGTGAATTTTACTGGAATGGAGGTTTGGAAATATTCCATGCAAATGTTCCATTTAACAATTTTTTAAAATCTTTGTTTAGCCTTGATTTCATGTGATTGTCAAATCCAAAGTTTAGAATAGATTTCTCCTGAACATTTGAAAAATCTGAAAAAAAATCGGTTTTAACTTGAACATTTGAAAAATCTGTTGACATTCTTAGTTTTAGTGTAGCACTTACAAGATATGTGTTGAAGTATTTAGTTCAAAAAAGTAAGCTGTGGTTCATTTGGTCTTGTTCCAGAAAAATAGGTTGCTTCACTTCTTAATCCAGGCAGCTTAGTCTTGATGACACAGTTGGTTTCACTACGAGTCATAATCATCTATGCATTTAGTTTTACAAGTTTGTTATTGAACCGATTATTTTGAGTGACTATTTTTTGAATACACCATGTGTATCTTATTTATACAAGATCAAGTAGAAGTTTTTTCAAATAGCTTCCCAAACTAAAAGCAAAAATTTTACTGTTATCAAACTGGCTTGCCAACTTATAGGATGTTCTTTGCCAAGTTTTTAGATCATATGCTGTAGTATTGGCTGTGTCGGAATAAAGCTCTTGATACTTTCACTTGACTTGAGCACTAAATGTCAAAAACTCAAGATAGGAAAAAAATGTCAATTTAGTTCAAGTAAATGATTCCCGCAGTCTTATAATAATTCTCAAATTGTTTTTATGAAAAAGAAAAGTTTAAGAACTGTTTAAATAAACCTAAAATATTAAAACTAACTTTTGCGTGACACAAGGTTTGTCTGGTTTCCTACAGCCTTCTTTATTAAATGTAAGCAACAAGTTTCAACTGTGCTTTTCTACATGAATAAAGCAAGGGGTAGCTCTCCTATTGGAAATTGCATAAACTTGTCAAAACAAATTTTATTTCATATTAATATTTGATAGAGGCAGCTATGACTCATGTATACATGTCTAATGGAGAACAGCGTCTCTCAGGTATGAAGGAAATTACATAATAACTCAGATTATATGGGAATTATATTTGGTGTGCAAAGTCACAATATGTATGACTCTTTGGTGACATCTGATCCATTCTATGTAACCTCCTTCACATAGAAAAATTGTTTTTCATCACAATGGATGCCTTAAAACTACTTTTAAACTTCGCAAAGTTGATAAAAGTTTGGTTAAAAGCTTATCAAAACTGGTGATAATCATGCAATATATTGTTACGTAGTCACACATGAAAGTGCTGGCATCACACACAATAATATAATAATATTAGTTTATTGCAGACTCGTGGTCCAATATCTTGTTGACAATTGCCACAGAATGCAGGCTGCCTACTGGCTAGCATAGACCACATGAATATATATTGCAAACAAGCAAAAATGTCAACTGTAGGATTGAATGTACAAAATCTGGTGGTTTCCACTGCAGTATGACTTTTCTCTGCAAATGCATATAGTTTAAAATGATATTTCTACTAAAATATATCACACTTTAGCTTAACTGATGCTGTGAACAGCTATGGTTGGAATTTTGGAGAGACAATTTATGTTGAATCAAAATATGAGATACAGATGGTGAAAATAATTTTAGTCGATGTATTGTTTTTCAACAACATTTTCTAAAACCAAGGATCAAAGTATATAATTTAAAAGTTTGGTTGCATGCCCAAGGTCTTTTCTTTGTGATGAGCTAAAATGTTATAATTGCATTACTGACTTGAGAAGAAATGGCAGTTCATAAAATTTCTGTTTTTCAGTGTTGGGCAAAACCACTAAGCAATTTCAATATGGTTTGGATTTTGCTTTTACTGCTGCTTTTTGTAATATTAGTTGTTGCCTATTGGTACTGGAGCATTGTGCCACCTTCTGAGGAGAAAAAGCGTGAAGTTTTAAAGGACAAAGTTGTTGTCATTACTGGGGCTAGTTCTGGTCTTGGCAAAGCCTGTTGTTTTGCTTTTCAGAAGTATGGCTGTAAAATTGTATTGTGTTCCAGAAACATTGAAGAATTGAATAATGTCAAGCAGCAGTTGGAAGACAATGCGTTGTTGTGGAAATCTTCCCAAGAAAATAAATTGTCTCATCTTGTTTTCAAGTTGGACCTGGCAGACACAGAAAATATGGGAAATGTAGTGCAGGAAATAGCTCAGTCGTGTGATAACAAAATTGACATTTTAGTCAACAACGCAGGTGTGAGTCATAGGGGCTCCATCCTGTCAACAAAATTAGACATTTTTACCCATTTAATGATTGTTAACTTCTTCGGCCAGGTTGCTTTGACAAAAGCTCTTCTACCATTCATGGCATCCCACAGCTCTGGACATATCGTGGGTGTTGGGAGTGTCCAGGTAAGTGGTCGTCCAGACGTTTATCTCCTCAGTTGAATATTTGTCTTCTGTTCACCGTACTCTATTTTTAGTGCTTGAAATGTTTATCTTGAATGATGTAAATGACCTTGCAGCTCATCTTCTACTTGCGACGTTTGCTGACACAAAAACTTACCAACGTCCAGGATGTTGCTATTTTTGAAAAATCAAAACTTTTGGTGGTTCGCTTGCACCCCCTGCACCCATTGCCTCCTACATCACTGTGTGGCAACAAGCTTGCCATACACTGTGCAGTGGACTCTAACTTGCTGTTGTGCTCTCATAGTCAGTTATTTAATAGTTTACAGCAGTGGTTCCCAAACTTTTTCTGATTGCGTACCATTTGTTGGTCTCGTGCTGTGAACACGTACCACCTTGTTCCAGGAAAGTCAATGTGGCGAATATAATTCGATCAAAAGTTTGGAAAACCATAATTGACACAAATGCAACATGAAGAAAATGGCTGTGAGAAAGTATTATGGCCATTTTTAGAAACCAACAAGGGAAGTAGGCTACACAAAAATTCAGGAATTTATTAACAAAACCCGGCAGGCAAAAATTTTAGTTGTGAATATATATATTTTTGTAAAGAAAAACAGAAAGCAGGTCCGTTCGTGTACCACCTTGAAGGCCTTCGCGTACCACTACTGGTACGTGTACCACAGTTTAGGAACCACGTGTGCCACAGTTTAGGAACCACTGGTTTACAGCATCAACAACATTGCACTGTGCAAACAACTTCATCTAAGTTCCTAAATTGTGTGAAAAAATACCTATGAGCACATGAACCGTTGTAAAAACAGTGTTCAGCTCCACAAAAGTTTTTTCAGCATTTGTCTCTGCAAGAAATGAAGTGTTTTACAAAAGAATATCTTTGTATGTAGATGGCGTTTCTTACACGTTTTTAATACATTTTGTGTTGTTCAGAGTTTGATTTGTGGCGGATTTAAAATTTCGTTTCTTTTCTGTTGTTTAGCTATGTTTAAATTTAAGATCGGAAGGTAACTGTGTTAGCTTCGTTTTGTGTCCCACGCCGTCTCTGTCTTTCGCTTCAGAGCAAAATTGCAATTCCGTTTCGTGCCCCGTATGCCGCTTCCAAACATGCTGCTCAAGCTTTCTACGATACACTGAGAAGTGAAGTAGCAATCCATAAGGTCTACGTCACTACAGTTAACCCGGCTTACATCAAGACAAACCTCTCGCTGAATGCGTTGTGTGGTGAGTTCCGTACTTTGAATAGTTTATCTTTGTGATAGTCATTTCTGCAAATCTTGCCCTGCTTCCCAGCAACAATATCCCAAATCTTTCGGTTGCAGTTTTGTTGGTATTGTTGGAAAGCTCGTCCATTCCGCATATTTACTCCACGTAGAACTCAATCGATGTTATGAAGTTCGACACTGAGAAAAGTGACCTAAAATGTGTGCTGCCGACACATGAAATGTGTTTGCAAAATAGCTGGATTCCAAACCATACTTCGCAATATCGTTGATACAAAGATCGGTAGGGCGGCTTCGATTAGAAAATTTTTTCGCTGCTTAGGATAAAGATCAAAGTTCCGCGTCCGAAAATCGTCACTGAGTTTTTAAGACTTTTGCTTTGGCGTACGCCGATTTTGCCGAAAATTAAATCCTGTCCGTAAGACACTTTGCAACCAAACAGATGCTTAAAACAGTATCAATAGAAAGTAACCTTTCCACAGCGAAGAATCAGGCGCTGTGATGTCGCTACGCATCGAAAGACATCTTTTCACGGCCAAGATTCAGACACAACGATCTTATCAGAGTATATATTTCGTCCACTGACAGGGCATCGTCAGCTATTTCACAAACAGATGCTTTAAAATGCTGTGGTTTACAGGCGATGGGAGCAAGCACGGAAAGATGGATTCGACGACAAAAAACGGAATGAGCGCCGAACTGGTTGCGGACGAGATCGTAAATGCAGTCGTGAAAAGGAAACACGAGGTAGTTCTCGCTCCGTTCCACCATCGGCTTGCCGTTTGGATCAGGGTGGCTTTTCCGACCCTCTATTTTTGGATAATGCGAAAAAGAGCCGGAAATTAACGCATGCTGCAAAGGGGGGGGGGACATTTTCAGATTAAGTGAACAAAACTGTCTGACGAAGCGCTGCGTGTGCAGGTGAAATTGTTTTGAGTATCCGAATCCTGAAGCCTTGATCATGGTAAGCCAACTGTATGTATCTGTGACCATTATTGTCGACCAGATCCGCGCAGCTTTCCAAGCATGCTATGCAACGATCCAACGATTCGGGGTTTTTAACACCTATATATGTTGTGGGAGGTGTTTTCACACCTTCACATCCTTTCTCGTCTCAGATTCGCGACAAACAGCTTGCATGCGTGTGAATCATCTTATTCTGTGTACGTGTATACGGTATCAGTACGTTAGCCTGCTGTTTGTTCACTACAGTTTGCCGCTGGGTTTCTTTTTTCGCTGTGATATTTCGGTCATTTGTCCCATAATAGTATTAAAACTCACCATAACAGTATTCACTAGTCTGCCTTTTCTGACGTTATGACCGAATTAACTGAAATTTTTTCGGTCATTTCAAAAACATTGGTCTATGACCGGAAAATGACCGAAAAAATAAACCCAGTCTTGCCGATTCGCCATGGACTGATTGGTTTTGACGATTTTGTAATCATTCCCAATAAATTTGTTCTATTACATTTCAAAGCAATATTTTTGCTGCCATGACTTGCATACGCAAGACTACCAGATTTTGTTTGCTGTGCATTGAAGTATTTCTTCTTCGTTATGCCTTGTGTTTGTATTTTATTGTAAAAATTGATTTGTATTCTCGTTTCATCAATTCCATTTTATCCTGCACAACTTCTAAGTTTATATTTACCAGTGTGGAAAACTGGAAGCATGAATTTCTGATTTTACTATTAGTTGTACACGCTATAGTGCGAAGTTTTGCAGCAATGAACCTGAATTAAATATATTGTGAAGAATGCGTGCAACTGCTGCAACAGAAAAATTCTCTCATCTCTTATGTGAATTTTTTTCTGTTGGTTTGAGGAACGACTTTAAACTATTTTCCAGCATACTTGTCTTTGCGATAATCACACGGGCTGCAATTACGTCAGGGGCGGATCCAAGGGGGGTCAGTTGGGGCGATGCCCCCCCCCCTAAAACCTACGAAATTAACTTTATTCACTATGATTTTTTTTAATTCGGAAAACAGCATTCGCCATATAAGGCCATTTTGTCATCCATTGTTTTGTCACAGCGGTGTTTTTAAGTATACTTCATCCCTCGCACACTTAGCAAAGCCTTTATGAGATCTGACCACCTAATATTACTGAAATCGCCCCCCCCCCTAAAATTACTGGCTGGATCCGCCCTTGAATTAAGTTCAACGGTGCTGAGCGATCGTTATTAAGTAGCAGTCCTGTTTTTTTATGAGTGCCGGTCTCAAAAGATGTAGGATTCGGTCTTGAGCGCTTTGTCTCGAGACTGGGAATGCTTTATCAACATGTCTCGGTACCAGAGATGCAGTCGAGGTCGTAACCTCCCAGACTTTATTAAACTTGAGTTCGAGACTTCGCCAAAAATATCCGTAACCTGAATTTTTGGGATCGAGACTCAAGACCTGGAAATTTGATAGTTCTCTCGAATTTTTCGTTGAAGGATTTTTGTTCACTGTTGGTCTTGCCGTTGCGGAAGGCTTTGAACTCTTCGTGGTGCAATTCCCCTGAACTTAGTTTTTGCATCTGTCGGCATTCATTGCAAAGGGCTTGCACTGTTTTGCAACTAGCTGTATGTACTTTTGTATAGGCCCGCAGCCTCAAGGGGCATTTGGGGGCAGTGTCCCCAATATTTACTGTGCCCAGAAAATTTTTTATATAGCTTGTTTTAAATATATCATAAAAACATAAATCATTTCCCCCCTAAAAATGCATTTTGGCTCACCCCAAACCTTGAAACTTGACTGGGGGCCTGCTTTTGTGAAGACAACTTTGATGTACTGCGCTACGTGTTAAGCGTTAGAGTTGTTGCTCTTAGCTGGGAATCTCAGGGTCCTCAAAGAGTCCTTTGAAAGTTTTCGAGGGTCCGTGAATCTCTCGATTCGGTGGCAGTCATGGCTGTAATAATTCTTACCGGTATTGTTCCGGTTGCATGGCATGATTTATAAAAATGGAGCGTCTTTCTCATATAGTTCCTCTATACGCAGCATTGGTGAGCAAACTTCGCAGTGGGAGGGCCGTCGTAGTGAGCCGTGAACAACTAGAGGGCTGCAGCTTTCAAAATCAGGCGATGCGCTCTAACTTAATACAACATATAGACCGCTTAGTTAATAGTATCAAGCCAGCAGCTATTTTCTAATTTGCTACCGGCTCCCCTACCGCTACAGTTTGCCGACCCTTGCCGTATGGCATTGAAAGTCTTGTTTTGCGTAATTTCGACCTTTGCTATGCAGAGCAACTTCAACAGTTTTCAATTTTAGCAATTCTACGGAAATTTTGATTTAAATATTTTAATCGTTGTCGAGATAAATTTGCTGAAGTGATCCGTGTTCGTAAAACAAATGGGAAGCACTGCGTCAAAGGAACGCATACCGTTTGATTAACGCTGCCACAAATAACATTCAGAAGTTGCCTCGTACGCGATTCTTAAATTCCCAATGACACTCGTTTCATTTGTCGCAGTTTTCAAGCTGTTGTGCGTTGTGCGCAGTTTAATTTCAATGTGAACGCATTATTACATTTACATTGATCTGCTCAGGCGTTCTAGTTGCACTTTCACCTAACACTGATTCATGAGTATTAACGCCTGTTCGGCGTTAGGCAGTAATTGACGTGTTTTTGCGTGACTGAAACCTGATCTAAAATCTGTAAGAATGGATCCCATGTTCGTTGCTTTGAGCTATTACCACAGAAAGAAGTTTGAAGACGCCGTCAATGTTTGTTCCCAGATCCTCGAAAAAAACCCATACGATCAGGTGCGTTTAAGTCAATTCTATTTTATTACAAATCTAGTTTCAGAAAATGACGTGACATTGCTCAAAAGTTGTTTCGAATGACTGGTTTTCTTACATTACCAGACAAAACGTCGTTGTGTCATTAATATCTGAGTGATCCGTAGGATAATTTTGCGTAGCGTGCTGAAAACAGCTGATTAAAGTTTCCAACAGCAACATGTCTTTTCAGGCAGCTTGGACTTTAAAAGCAAAAGCCCTGACGGAGCAGGTCTACGTTGACGAGGTTGAAGCTGATGACCAGGGGATTGCAGAAATGGTGATGGACGATAGCGCTGTTGCGCAAGTAGCGCGTAAGTGGCTTTAGTTACTTAAATTGTATCGGTGCTTTGGGCCGTTTCGCTGGTTTTTTACTGTTGTTCGTCGTAGCGCCATTGTTGTTCGATGAATGAATAATTTACGATTTTCAGCTTTTGTACTGTTTAGCTGCCGAATGCACGATCGGGCAAAGCCGGGTTTTAAAGTGGAGGCGAAGTTGTTAAGATAGATGAAATGCGTGATTTTTCGAGTTGATTTTGCTTTTTATGTCTGGCACACACGCCACTTAGAACTTAGTGTTTGGCTAGCAGATTAACAGAGACCTGTGATTTCCAACGACAAATCCGCGTAAAAGCAACATTCAACTTTTGTGCTCCTTGAGATATTTGATGTGCACTGTTTGGTGTTTATGTAAAATATCCGTTCTCTGAACTAAAACCCAGGATGCGAACCCCTTTCGCCTGTGTTGTGTTTAAACCTACGGCGATCGAAAGCATATGCGTGGCGGGAGGTGCAGGAAGTGTTGTATTCCCCCCAACTATTTTGCTTTCGCGCAAAAATTATTGCAGACATGGAAAAAATATTTCGTATCGAAATAAAAAAAAAAAATTGCTTTATGTCAATTTAACTTTTTTCTGGTATCAATGGGGTTAAAATTGCATTAGATGTTTTTTTAATTAATTAGAGAAGTTGCATTGCAAACTTTTTAAAAAATCTTCTTTTTGGACGTGAACATAATTTTTCGGGCAAAAATCTGCATTCCCCCCTAGATTTTTTTGGTCTCCTACGCCCACGATCGAGAGTAATGGCGATTCCAGCACGAAGCGCAGGGCAACAAACGATTTTCAAAATCCAACAAATGATTGCTGATGAGAAAATATCTGGATCTTGGTGCTGATGTGAACAGTGTTTTTTAACCTTTTCCGACCACGGACTGACTAACATCACTCTCAACGCAGGCGTTTACGTCTCAATTTTCCATAAAACCTGTGGCGAATTTCATTTAATTTTCCATTGTCACTGTTTCGTCATCGAAACAAATGTTCGGTCGCTCTCTTGGACAAGCAGTGCGCTGGCGCAGAAAACGCATTCGCACTTTTTCAGAATGAGCGCGCGGGCTTGGGGTTTAAAATCGCTGGACCAGAGTCGTGATTTAGTAGCAGTTCCTATGAAAACGAACGCGGTGTCCGCACTTTCCAAGGTGTTTTCCATTTCAGACCTTTGCGCTCGGGTTTACTCTTTCACTAGCATACTTCTATTTTTCTAGGCCCCGGAACCA
>Ga0210059_1003382_pt1 | contig 25467 bp, 16 predicted proteins | sample Ectturendosymbi2_FD_188042 | JGI IMG/M metagenome (GOLD analysis project Ga0210059, IMG submission 188042) | Ecteinascidia turbinata endosymbiont from Florida, USA - Sample 2 (SPAdes) (version 2) | ecosystem: Host-associated > Tunicates > Ascidians > Unclassified | place: Key West, Florida... | reverse complement strand
GCAGAGCAATTATTAATGATACTCAAGCAACATCGGAATATACAGTTTGTATTCTTGTGTCTCTTTTGAATCACGACAATGTTTCAAACGAATACTTTATTTAAAACAAATAAATGTCATCACGGGGTGCCCCCTTGGAGCGGAGGGCCCGGGGCAATTGCCCCCGTTGCTCCCCCCTTAATCCGGCCCTGATTGCAGCAGTCATTTCGACAATACCAGCAGTAGACTGCTCCTGACATCCCAAAGGGGACACTAAAGCAAAGTATATGATGAACCTGAACCAGATTCTGTTCTTCCGTGAGAATAAAAGACAGCATCAGCCAGCACTTACCTTGCAAAGTACACTTTCACATAAAAACGTGTCTTTTTCCATCAGAAATTGCAAAGTTATAGTACGCCCATTGATTTTTTCTACTGCTTCAGCCACACCACTGGCAATCATGTACAGTTCTTCTCCGAAATCACCCTGCAAAGCAAGGAAATCTGTTAATCGCACTAAAACGTCTCTTCGACAATGCCTTGTTGCAAGCATGTCCCAAACAGATTTATTGCAACCATAGGTGTACGGGAGTGCCTATGTTTGGGGATGCAAATTTTTTTTGCCCAAATGTGATCCTGTTTTTCCCAAATAACGCATAAAAAAGTCTTAATGTGAAGACCATTGTACCATTATAAGTAAATCAAGGTGTCTGCATGTCTAAATATGGTGCAATCGTCAACTATCAGTAACAAATCCATTTGTGCGTTGAGTCGTGCTCCTGCAACTTTTCATGTACAAATTAAATTCAAGGTGGCAGCGTACTGCCATGCAAATTTGTTGATGTTGGTATCTCGATCTCGTTGATGAATTGCAAACTGGCAGATTTATCAGCCCTGAGTTTGAAATTACTATTGTTTATACACCTCTATATTCTCATATCATGTAAGTAACGAGGTAAATAAATGCAATCCTGAAAAGAATGTGCCACTATGAGGATCAAAGCCTTATGCCCACAACCAGTGGCGTAACTGAAAGGAGGCAAGGGGCCCCCTGGCAAGCTAAATGAAAAAGCTGGGCTCCCTTCAGTTGACATTTTGATATTTGGAATTCTTTAGGTTGTTGCTTTTTTGCGTTTTTCAGGGTGTTTTCGTTTTTTTGCTAGTATAGACATCTACGACATCCAGAGACTCACTATCATTTCTGAACTTATTTCTGAGTTTTGGCTAGTGGGCCCCCTTCAGTCAAGCTTTGCCCACCCTGGCTCAAACCTCTAGTTACACCACTGCCCACAACTAGCAATCATTATTTTTCATTAGGCCTACAGCTTCTAATCAAGACTTTACAACTTCTAAAGTCACGTTACAGAAACCAAAAACATACTCCAGTTTAGACAGTTGAATGTGCATTGTACACAGCATGCCAAGAAGAAATAGCAGTGTGGAACTGATTCAGACATCAATACTGCAGCCTATATTATCAACTACCAACGAATGTGTACAAAAGCAAATTTCCAATAACAAATGACTTATGATGACCTTAACAAGAATATTTTTAAAAAATAGCAGTGCATCACTGGACCGCATTAATGAATTACGCTGTGCAATAGATGGTACAGTTGCCATTGTTCATAAAAACTTTACTTTACAGCATCAAATTTTGGCAGGATGCAACATATGAAATTCATTACATGAAACAAATGAAAATACGAAAACCTAAACAGTACGAAATCACAGTCACACTACTACCACACAAAATATTGCGGCTGCAGTTACTTGGTTACTTGTATTTATATGGATGCTTCACCACAGCAACAGATTCACATTTGTAAATCTCACAACATCAAGCAAATTTGAAACACGAAAACAGCTACACCACATTATTACCACAAAACAATTTGCAGCTGCAAATTGATTAAGTGCTACTTCCAACAATGATAACTTAACAATATTGAATCAAAGCTACATTATTATGAAAAAAGCAATTCACAGCTTCTTTAAAACTAAGTAGGCTTATAGAAGCATAACAGCAACAAATGGAGCCTTGAAAACTTCACAGCATGAAGCAAACCTGAAACATGAAAACTTCAGTATCAACTCACATCTTTTGCAGCTACATCTACATTTTTGTTGTTAAAGCTAAAAAGCACTCGCCAGCATCACCAGTTTGATGTTCACAAGAGTTAGGGTTAGTTAGAATGGTGGACTACCACTACAGGTTCCTAATTTTCAAGTATTTCAAAGTCTACCCAAATTTGAATGAGGTTGTTTCAATAAGCCCAAATTTGATTGGGGCTGTTGCAATTTACCCAAATGTTTACAACACGCAAATCTGAATGAACCTGTTCTACTCTACCCAGATCCTTCCAGTAGTACCCAAGTTTGAATGAAACTGTTTCAATTACTCAAATTTGATTGAGTTTGTTGAAATTTATCCAAATGATTCTAATTTTATCTACATTTGATTAAAGCTTTTATAGTCCACTTAGATGTTTACAAATGTATTCGAATTTCAATGGAGCTTTTCTATACAGCCCAACTTTGAATATGACTGTTTGAAGCTGCCCACGATTGAATGAAGCTGTTACAAATTGCAAATTTGATTTGGCTGATGGACTTTACTAAGTTGTTTCCTATTTATGCAGCCTAAATGTTTTTACTTCCGCCCTAATTTGAATAGAACTTTCCTCATTTGCCCAGATTAATTGAAGCTGTTGGACCATACTGAAGTGCTCCTAATTTACCTAAATGTTTATAATTCTAACCAAAACTTGAATGGCGGACTTAATTAGCCCAAATTTGATGAAGGCTGTTGGAATTCCCATAGGATTCTAGTTCACTTAAAGGAAGTGACTATCTTGTCAACAGGCAGTGTGTATTTTGCCATTAGAGGCCAAAAAAGTCTCAGCAAAGCTTTTGCCATTGATGCACTGTAAAAATGTGGGTTATTTTTTAAGAATTGGGGTAATTTGTTTCGAAAACTACCCAAAATCAAGGGCAACTTTCACCTTTGTCCAAATCAGGTGAGGTATTGCATGGAACTTACCCAAAACCAAATATGTTTTCACCCCATTTGCAAGGACCCCACTTAGGGTAGAGCATTTGGGGTAATTCTTCTTGTTACCCAAAGGTATGTTGGGTGATACATCTTTTGTTACCCACAAACATGAACTGTGGCAACATAGACACTGCCTCAGTTAAATGTGAATGTAGCAGTGTAATCTGCCCAAATGTTCAAAAATTTTGCCCGAATAATGACAAATTTTCCACCTTTGGGGATGTGACCGGATCCCCTGGATCCCCATGCTGTACGCCTATGTTTGCAACGGTGACGCGAGCGGTCTGGGCACAGGCACATAGCCATGCTTTAGTCTGAAAGCTGTTCATGAGGGCAACACCGGTCTGCAAAGTTGATCTTTGAAAAGTTGCACTATCAGTATACTAACCTGCAAACAGATGTAATCACCAGGCATGAAGGCTGCAGGTTTCACAACCATGCATAGATGCCTCAAGAAATTTTCAGGACACCCATCGAATAAAACAACACTACGAACCAGATTTCCACATATCTGGCCATAGATGTCCGCCCGTAAACTGCAGAAAAGAGAACGAAAAGGTCTAGCAATCTGACAGGAATGAGACAGTTCACAATTCCACATACTGTAATGTGCGAAGCGTAACAGTGAAGCGGCGATCAAGTTGCATTTTAAGGTTCACCTTTCTCACATTCTTTGGAGCCAACTGCTCAGCTCAATCTTCACTAATTCTTGTGGTAAGCAAAACATGCTCCATTAGTGGCGTAAAAAAACGTGTCCAACATGTAGAAATGAACAATTTTAAGTTCATAATTTTAGATTACTTGGTTGCAAAGACATCTGGGATTTTGGACTGACGCCAAGATTTCTGCGACTGGTCCATCAGCAGTACGCTCTAAGGATACTGCTCTGCACATGCACACTTAAAAGTGATCAATAGACCAAAACCGTGATGCGGCAGTGCCTGAAAAGCTTTTGTGTGACTGTTGCCTACAAATTTTCTCCCACAAAGATAGCCCATGAGCACCTTTTGTTGGTGTGACCTCAAAAAAATAAGGTATTTATGTATTTTTCTGCAAACGTTGGGTGCCATTTCTGCCAGAATTTTCAGGGATTTTGCTTAGATATTTGACCAATCAAAACTTGTGGGGTGCGCGTGCATCCCCACCTCTTACACCACTGCGTCTTTGGTGGTGCAAGTGTAGTGAAATTGACTGTTTTCTTTACATCACAACAACGTTTAACTAAACGGTTAAGCATGTGTCAGGAGCTATAATAACATTTTATAAAACGATGTACAGGATACAACAAAGCAGAACATAGCCACCAACATATCTGTAGCATGTCTTATCTGTCTACTTTGTAAAAACTGGGAACAAAAAACATACTGCATGGCATTGAAAAACTCTATATTCTCTTATGACACGGTCTTACAGTGTTATTTCAAAACGTAAAGTTTTACATGGAAATGACAAATTTTTCATGGCAGTCTTCACTGAAAACGTCCGTAAAATATAAATTTATTTAAATCTGCACAAATCTACAGCAAAATTTGTAACAATATCATCTTGATAGACATCACCTGAAACAAAGATCAGAAAATAGATTCATAACATTAACACCATGATTTTTCATCCATATGTAATCATAGTACTGTATTACATGTTGACGCAAAGTCCTGTTAAATTGCAAATCCATCATGTATTTTTTGACACTCTGCAAAAACAATGTAAACAAAAAAAAAGATTAATAAATTTACAACAACCAAGTCACTATTTTTCACAAAGGCGACTAAGTTGAATCAGTCTGCAGTTTTGTTTTTTTTAGTAGGGAATTGATTTCACATAACAATATGCATCCTCAGCCTGGAAATCTTAGTCAACTAGAGCTTCAAAATTTTTTCCTTATTCAAAAATTCTTGATTTGATTTAACATTGTCACCTCTATGGAGACGAGTCACTTGAATGCAGAAATGCACATGTTCCTATCATCACAAAGGCATGAAAGCAGAGACCAGCTGATTCCTTCAAAGCTTGCAGCTTGTCCAGGGCTTTCAATTACCACAATCAAACAGCTTTTGATAATATAACAACAGCAACGACCAAGTGTTTGCCCACACCAAGATAGCCATCATGTCAGGACTTTTGATTCCTCATTGAGAAATAATCTGTATTGCTTCTTGCAACATTGTGCATCTTCATCGAACTTTTTCATCCAATTTCTTCAAATGTCTGATGCTTTTTCCAAATCTTCATTTTTCCTCAATTGTTTAACACTGCTGTATGACAGTGACTAACTGATATAGCTGTTGATGCCCTGTACCATGGTACGCGTTTTCATCAATATTGTTTGTGCATAACAATGAAAATTCTTCGGTGTGCCGCTTTAAAAGTCAGGAAAATTTCATTGGCTGCTTCAAAATTAGGGAAAATTATTTGGCTGACGTTCTCATGATATACGCGTTGTAAGGCATTTGAAACCTTGATTGGAACAGTTTGCATGCCTCTGTGCGCAAATGTGCACCCCCATCTGAATTATCTTTCATTTTTTTCTTTTTATCGGTGAGCTGTTTACCTCAAAGTTTTGATGTTAGAATGTCTTCAATTTTCTCACACTACTGGATCTCTTGTATAATGGTGAGTATATCACGCTGCCGTTGGGGTTCTGTTAAAATGTGCTGCTCCTACCAGTGTGGTCGTGTGCAAACACCTATTCTGTACTGATATGGCTAACCAGTTTTTGTGCTCCTGTGTTGGTTGATTGTGCCTATGATATGGACCATGTGTCTGAAATAAAAGTCTTAGACGGTTTGTTGGCATGTACAGCTGCGTTGTGTACTTAGTGAATTGAAAGGCCTGGTTGTGGTTAAAAGACGTCGTTCAGATCAGTGGTATGTTTAAGGTGAAGCAAGGCTCTTGCCTCAGAGGTGTTTTGCGTGTAAAATGTCTTCCTTTTTGGTAAAAAAACTTATTATCCACTCATACAATGTATTCTGAAGCAGATCATAAGTACTCTGCTTTCAAAAGGGCTCCCCAACAACAACGTGTAAATTTTCTGCTTTGAAAGAGGCTCCAACAGCAACCATAATCTGCAAGTACTCTGCCTTCGAAGGGACCCCACAGCCAATGTAATGCGTAAGTACTCTGTTTTGAAAGTGCCCCCAACAGCCACTGTAATGTGTGAGTACTCTGCTTTCAAAGGGGCTCCATTAATCTGTAATGTGTAAGCCGGGCCCCACTGTAGCAAAATGATTGAAAAACACTGGTCTAGCGCATAAGGAGATCTGTCATACAACTCAAGTTTGTAAAAATGAAGTTGATCAAATTTTGAACAGTCATATATTTATCCAAGTATATGTTTCTTATGTCTCACACTATGAGTTGAAAAGGTTAGAAAATCTTCTCAGTTCTTGTGATTTTGCACCTTTGTGAACATCATCTCTCTCTTGGTCTGTCGCCTTGGCAAAGCGCAGATCGCAAATTGTCTTCCTGGAAGCAGGGGAAAGACTACTGCAGTGATACTGCATCACTTGTATTGTGGTGATGTCTATGCACTGCAGATGAATCTTTAGTAAGGTCTCTATATCTCTGTGCCTATCTCAATATTCGTTAGGCCTACTTGGCTACTGCGGAGCAGTGTCTGACCATCCCGGCCGTCACGCTACGCGTTCTGCCGAACTCATTGGTTACTAGACCCAGAGGGAAGCGTTTGTCCCAGGCAAGCATCGGCTTCCAATTTTTACACGCCCTGGTGCATGGTGCAATTTAAAATGACTCCACAACCAAATATAACTCGGACACTGGTAGATCGGAGACCTCACGCCCATGCGGAGGCCGCTGCTGCCCGGCTTGGCTTGCATTCTAGGAGGCAGGCGTATCCAGGTCGTCATCCTGCTACTGCTTCCCTAAATATCGCTTGTTGGAATGTTTTATCATTGAGTGTACATAATGACTGTGACTCATACTCTCTAAGGAAATCGGCATTAATTGACTTGGAACTCGTTTGAGCATTGACATATGGGCGCTCAGTGAAACCTGCTCACTGGAACCGGATCAATTTGAGGTTACTACACCTTTTTTTGGTCTGGCTACCCTGATGGATCAAGACCAAGACACAGTTCAGGTTTTGCTGTTAGAAACTCCTTGCTCCCCTGCATGGAGAACCTGGTTGCAGTCTCACCTCGCCTCATGACTTCAGCTTTCCTCCGGCTACCTCACTGTTCTGTCAGCATATGTGCCGATCCTTGCTGCCTCCTCTGAGGAGAAAGATGCATTTTACGATCAGTTGTCCAGGTCTATCAGATTGATCCGGCAGTGCGACCGTCTTGCACTTGCTGGTAACTTCAATGCCCGTGTTGGTTCAGATTATACCTCCTGGTCTGGCACACTTTGTGCGCATGGAGTGGGGAATCTGAACAAAAATGGTGAACGTCTGCTTGAGCTGTGCTCTGTCTTCCATCTCTGTCTTGCAGACACATATTTTGCTGGCTCCATGAGCTCCAAAGTCACATGGATGCACCCTTGTTCTAGACGGTGGCATTAACTCGATCACGTGATCGTGAGGAGGAGACAGCTGAACGAAGTCAGCCACTGTTGCAGCATGCATTCTGCGGACTGCAACACAGATCATGCATTGGTTCGTTGTAAGCTTGCTTTGCGGGTTAGAAAATTTCATCTATCTCACAGCAGACCACCTCCTTCCACTGGCTGCTCTGCAACCAAAGACCCTGTAAAAATAAAACGATTTCAGACTTTGCTTTGCAACCATCTCAACTCATCCTCTCCTGCTCCCAAGGATCATGAAGATGGCTGGGCAGAATTCTGCACTGCAGTCACAGATAGTGCTGTCATTGCTTTCAGTCGCCCATCAAGAAAGCAGCCGGACTGGTTTCGTGACAGTGCTGACTTGCTCTTACAATCATTCGAAGCAAAGCGCAAAGCTAGAGCTATAGTTTGCGCTCATGTCATCTGTAATTCCAGGTTACGCCTAACCACTGCAAAACTAAACATGCAACGTCTCATCCACACAGCCCTGTATCGGTACTGGACTAATCTCAGCCAACGCATTCAGTGCTGTGCAGACACTGGTGACCTCCATGGCATGTACCAGGGTATCCCAGAAGCGATCGGTCCAACATCCAAAAAGACTGCCACTGTTTTGTCCAAAGACAGTAGACCCATCAGCGACCCTGGAAAGCAGCTTGATCCCTGGGCAGATCACTTCAGTTCCCTCTATAACAAAGATGTACCTGTGAAGTTAGAGGCAATTAATGCACTGCCGCTGATCCCAACGCTTTACGAGTTGGACGCCGACATCCCTCTAGGTGCGGTTAAAGTTGCAATAAAATTGCTAAAAAACAACAAAGCTTCGGGAGCTGATGGCATACAGGACTTCAAGGATGTCAACATTATCACTCTGTACAAGAACAGAGGAAGTCAGCAGGACTGCAACAGTTATCAAGGAATCTCACTACTTAGTGTTGCTGGGAAAGTCTTATCCCGCGTGCTTCCCCCGAGATTGCAAGTCATCGCAGACAGGGTCCTGCCAGAGACTCAATGTGCTTTCCGTGCATCGCGCTCAACCATTGATGCGGTGTTCACATTAAGACAACAGGAAAAATGTATTGAGCAACAGCGTCCTCTGTACGTGGCGTTCATAGACTTGACCAAGGCTTTCGACCTTGTTAGTAGGTCTGCTTTATTTGCGATCATCAGGCGCTTTGGCTGCCCTGACACATTACTCAACAGCATACTGAAGCTCCATGATGACATGCATGCTACTGTTCAGGTCAATGGCTCGAGATCTCGCCGTTTTCCAATCAAACGCCTTGTCAAGCAGGGGTGCGTTCTTGCTCCTACCCTCTTAGCAATTTTCTTTACTGCACTGCTCATATGTGCCTTTTCGAAGCCGTCTGATGTAATATTGCATTGTCACACCTCTGGGAAATTGTTTGATCTTTCCCGTTTTCGTGCCAAGTCGAAAGTCAGACGACTATTTATCTGAGAACTGCTGCATGCGGACGATGCTGCCTTTGTGGCATCCACCCTTGAAAACTTCTGCAGCTCTTTCGCTAGTTCCTGTGCTGAGTTTCATACTACTATCAGCCTGAGTAAAAACGTGGTCTTATCTCAGGGACCTTGCTCTTCCCCGCACATCAGTATTAACGGAGCTGTGCTGCAATCAGTTGACAAGTTCTGTTACCTGGGGTCCACAGTCGACAACACGAACTCCCTGAAACCAGAACTTGATATTCGCATAGGCAAGGTCGCGACAACGTTTGGTCAACTTTGTCGACATATTTGGTCCAATTGCAACCTCTCCATCTGAGTTAAAATCCAGGTGTACAGGGCTTGTGTTGTCAGTGTGCTACTCTATGGTTGTGAAACGTGGACAACATACAGGAACCAAGAACGCCATCTTAATGCTTTTCACATGCGCTGTCTTGGGGTTGTCCTGGAAGGGCCGTGTGCCCAATACCTCAAAACTGCAAACGACTGGTTCTTATGACCTCATAACCATCATCAGACATCGATGTCTACGATGGACTGGTCGTGCGTCGGATGGAGGACAACTGCCTGCCAAAGCAAGTTCTGTATAGTGAACTACCCAATGCTCCCCGACCGATTGGACGTCCAAAATTGCGTTTCCGGGACGTGTTGAAGCGTGACCTAAACGCATTTAGCATAACAAGTACTTCATCGGAAAAACTCGCTTCTAACAAAAGAGAGTGGAAGTCAGCTATTGAAACTGGAAAGCAAACATAAAAAAATCATTCTTGGAAGATTGTGCGCTGCCGTGCTCATTGTCGCACATGACGGGATAGGCCGTGACCACACTACATCTTTTTAAGTTACAGGGCATTCTGTTCTTTGTTTACAGAGTATTTTTGTATTATTGCTGTTGTGATAATCACGGCTACATTCATACTTCCTATCAGGTAGCAGAAATGACATTTTTTCTTGAGTTTGATGAGTAGTCGTTTATGTACAGATATCTAATGCACTCGTATTTTAGCTGGTCTGATTTTAACCCATGGTGGAAGTCACAAGTTATTGAAGGCTGACTATAGTTAGCAACTCGTTGATTTGAGGCAGACTTGCTAGGTGATGTTGAAAGGTTCTTTGGCAGCTCTGAACCTGTCTGACTTGAACCGTTTTTTTTTTAACACAAATTCATCCAATTGGGTGCCCTACTTGCTGCGGTAGCAATGTTTGCAAGGTGTATGACAAATTATTTCCTGGTTTTGCACATATTTCAAACAACTAGTGTCAACGCAAGATGAGGGCAGCTTTGACATAGCCATCCTCAAAACAAGTCTTAGGTTTGTTGCTTTTGTATGTATGCCATGTTCTTGAATGTGGTTAAAAAGATGAACTTTAAAACAAATTTAGTGTCTCGAATCTGCTTGGTTACTGCCTGTGGCTTCATGGAGTCTTAGCTGTGAACAAATTCAAGAAACCAATCATTTTTTCAGGGGAGGAAGTGTGTTATAAACTTTCTAGTTAATGATGGTGAATGCAGAGAAATGGGCTGAAAAATTAGAGAAGTGGGGGCGATGCCACCTTCTTTTAAACTTACCATTGCTCTTTGCTCATACCAGACACGCAAAATTTGATTGTTTGCCCATGTTGCAGCCACAGTGGCAAATCGATAACCAAAAATAAGCTTTCCCATTGCTGCCACAAGACTTGCAAAAAGCATTTCTACTTGAGTCATTGGTTTTATGTCTCCATAGCCAGTAGATGTAGCTGTGGCAACAACCCAGTAGAAGCTGTCAACATACGGCTGCAGGTGGAAACTGTGGATTTTTCTTGATCTGTAATCTGCAACATTTATAAAAAATATATATTGCATTCATAGCAAAACAACTCTACATTTAGATATTTCTATTTTTTGACTACACAAAAATTACATTTGAGTGAACATTTTTGATTGTTTGAATATAGTTGAAGTCATGCTTTCTGAAACCCTTCATTAACGATGAAACATGGTTGAAATAAGATGCAATATCAATGATGATTAAAGTTAGGTTGAAATGCTGATACTTAGCATGTTCTTAAGCACAAACTAGAAGTCAGAACTATGGTAAGGTTTACTATACTGGAATGATGTGTTTGTGATGAGCAGCTTTGAAAACATCTCAGATGGCTTGCAATAAGGTTTATTTTATTACAAACCAAAAATATAATTGGTGTTACTGAAAATCAAGATGAACGAAGCTGAACGAGCAGTAGTTGACATAAAGTTTATCTTATTAGCACAAAATATAACAACAATCCAGATATCAGAAAAATAACATATTAAATATAAAAAGGTGGTAAAACACACTTTCGGCGGACAATAAAAACGATGTAGAACAAAGTAAAATTCATATTTTCAAAACCTCAGAATTATTAGCAAGATACTGGTGTTTTACACACACACAAAAAAAACTACAAAATTCAGCTACGTTAAATGTTTGTAAAACAAGTTACTTAATTTTTGAATATCTCAAATTGCAATAGAACTGCATTTTTTGACACTGAAACTAAGAATCCAATGCTCGTGTTACCTGCAGATGGCAAACTACTCCATCCGTTGATCTGGCAATTCCCACCATGATGGCAAGGAATAGCGTACCATGAACATGCAACACAGTTCGCAATGCAAAAAGTAAAGATGACATACATGCAAGTCCGATACACAAAAACACTGTATGGAAAAAAACAAAAAATTGCAACACAAAAGCAGCTTTAGTTGAACTATGGTCAGAAACATCAATAGCATTGCTTTCACCACAAGATTCAGTTCATAAAATATTCACATGCTTCACACAAATACGGCAACATTTAAGGTAATACTGGAAAAGGGCAGGACACAGCACAATTGAGACATTGCTTACAATAAAAATACCAACCTTTCTCCAACTTTTTATTTGTTTCAATTAAGGCATAATTGCTGCTAGCAACAAGATTAACATAATTAATTATTTCAGTATGTGTTTGCCTTGATAAAACTGCTTAACTATACTGAGCAGAGCTTCCAAATCAGAAATTGATAGAAGTACGAAATAGCTGGTACTGCTTGACAAAAGTTCTATCTATCAAATATTTAATTGATTCAAAAACGTTTTTTCAGGACAAGGACAAACTTTACACCACCAATAATTATTTTCAAACAAAATATTACTTGTTTTGGATGTCCCCAATCCATGAGGAGAATATATGTTGCAGCCTTATCATCCGTATTAACCTGTTTGTTCTAAAAAATGACAAGATGATGATTGTTGTTTCGGTGTGAAGACCAAGCATTGATGGTATAATATCAATTGGAGCATTCATAATCACATCCATCAAAAATAATTTCCGATTTTTAATGTACTCATTATGAACTAGATCCTCCACATCAATAGTAGTACCAAATTGGTCGATGAATCCTTTGTGAAAATAAACTAGCATGCATGCTAAAAACCTGGAACAACAAACATGCTGCACACATCCAATAAATCTATTGCTTGGGGAGTAAATATAAACATGAATTAAGGTGCCACTTTACAGTAGTTGCTCATCTAATATGATTATCAGGTCAACTACTGCAAGTCTAGTTTATTTCGGCACAGCCCACATTTTTGCTTTATTTTATTTTCAGATGCCATGCTTAGGTGGAATGTCACTACTTGCTAAGAAAGTTTCAGACTGGTTCAGTGCTAGACCATCAACTAAATGGCATTTGATTTAGCAAAGTTCTGTACTTTTTCACGTATGCAAACAAAAACCTCAGCAATGAAATTTGTGATCTATATGCTATGAGATGTAAAAATTTGTTTTTTTAATGACCCAATTTCAATTATCTCAAGAACATGACATCCTACCATGTTAATGTAATCAAGTATGCATTAAAAGCCTGTGAAGCAATACCTACAATAAAAATTTACAGCGTATAACATTTTCAAAAACATCAAAAGACTGAGTAAACAAAATACAGGAGGGAAAAAATGTGGGAAAACCACTTTACATGCAAATAAACCCACCATACATCCAGCAAATATCCTATCAGGTAGATGTAAATGTTGTGATTGAAGAAAAAAAGCTGGTACACCAGTAGTGATGCTGAAAGTGCACAAAGTAAAACAGTAGCTTGGTCCCATAAAGAAATGAACATAGACCTTGGATGAAAAACCTAAAAAAAACTGCTTCACATAAAAAATCCAGACAGGTATATTTAGAAAATGATTATATGACATAAATTTGCAATTAAGTAAATCTTTCTTTATCACATTTTATAATGCAACACATAGCTCAATTACAACCAAAAAAATGCATTAGCTTATTTTTTCATTGTATAATTGTGACACAAAATCTACAACATAAAACTAATAGCAAAGCATCACAGAAAACAGAGTGTTGCATAACATTTAATCTAGGTTTAATTTAGCAACACCACCCTGATAATTTTTACATGCAATGCTTGCTAAAGCCTAAACACATATGTTTCAGTTGGCAAGCATTGCAGGTTCAGTTCAATGTCATGTTCTGTTTCTGTACTTGTTTTTAGAGTGTCATGATTGGCCTGCAGCACCCATTTCTGCTAGTGCCATGCGGCTGCATTTGCAATGAAATCCCACTATTCCCTAGGGCAGTGATTCATAACCTTTTTTCTACCACACCTCCCTTAAGTGACTGTCTTTTGTTGCAAGCCCCTAACTTTAAATAAGCTGTAAAAACAAATTAATTATTGGTAAATTTCATGATCAAACTTTCCATGTTGTAGGGCGTGCAAGGACTCGCTCCCCCTGGAAATGAATTGACACCCCTGCCCCCCAGTTAAGAACCACTGCCCTAGAACAGGGGTAGGCAATTAATTTGGCCCGAAAGCCACTTTGACAGAGTCGCATTTAGCAGAGGGCATACCTTCTAATTGGAACAAAAGAAACTCTTGGTTAAGTTTAATATTTGCTGATTTCAGATTTGAACGAATTTCCTGAATGCTTCTGCGGGGCACTGAAAATGCTGTGGTGGGCCACATTTGGCCCGCGAGCCACTATTTGACCACTGCTGCCCTAGGTGATTAAAAAATTGATTATCGATTTTTGGCTATACCTGGCTCATGAGATGCAGGTTTTCAATTAGTTTATCCAAAAAATTGGTTAAATTGCCGTGTAAACTTATGTTTCAGGCCCTAATTATGTCGTCCATTAACCATTGAACTTCCCTCAATTCAGTGGCACATCTAGCCTGGAAAAAACGGGCTGTTGCGGAAGGGCAACTTTTGATATCACTTTTCAGCATAAACCACACTTTCTCCTAAGACTAGAAACTCACTGACGAATTTTGTGATGTTGCCAAAGTATCATATTGGCAAAATTCTGCCGATATACAGTATATCTGCAATGTATGCTCATAAAAGCTGCTACGCTAGTTCTCTGCACAGAGTGTTTGGAAACTGAAATCGAATACTTTGTCTATGATTAATTAAAGCAAATTCTCCGTACTCTTCCTAACGACACGCAGCCCTCTTGACTGCGTTGATTAGTGTGCAATATTCAGACCACTCGGCGATCGTCCCAGTAAATTGGTCTGTGATGTAACATTCGCTCTCAGGTTTTGCGCGGTAAGCAGATGGCTGCCTGCAAACGAGGTCGTGGTTTTTGGCTATCTTATTGACCCAGGTTTGTGCAGAAGTCCATGTTGCATGCTTCTTCATCACACTGAAGTGTTGTCTTTCAACTGTGGTTTGAGTGTTGCAAAATGTCGGCATTGGTTAGTGGCAATGAAAAATAAAAACATCGGTATCAGCCCAAAAAAGCATTTATCGATCGAGCTCTACCTAGAATCCAATCAAACTTGATTAGTAGGGCTAGTAGCCTAGCGCAACTAACTATTTAGAATAGATAGTGGTATTGACCTCATTGTCAAAACACACAAGGAAAGATTTCCAAATTATGACTGCATTTGGTCACAGCACATATATTGCATCAAAATCGATGTTTGTTCCCACGAACATTGTGCTGAAAAGATACTTAGCTTGTCGAACATTCAGCAAATGTCAGCCATACAGCATTGAGAGATGTTTATCCATTCGTACATACACTTATAAAATCGATGCTGACAATCAGCTGCACAACTGCGTCCGTGGAAGGCTGTCTATCGAAGATGGCGGTGTTACAAATATACTTGTGAAATCACTCTGGAGAAGAACAATTGAGTTGGAATTGCTCTGATGATTTCACATCGTAGTGTAAAAGTGACTTACTCGAAATCAATGTAGGGCTTTTTGGGCAGAAAACAACATTGTCAACTGATCAATTCTAAAAAAGCTATTTTCGACATAAAATGCTTGACTGATATTTTGTTCAGATAATGTGACCACAATGTGAGGCTAGCTGTCTCGCCTTTCATTATGAGAAATTCCTTGTAAAAATATAGTTCCAGTTGAAACCAACCTGCATTACTTGGCGTGATGCTGAGGAAGGCCTAAACTTATTTGATTTAGTGATAATGCCTAATGAGGCTTACCAATTACCGAGGTTCAAAGCCATACAACCTCAACTAGCAATCAATATTCTGCATAGCTACATGTGAACAATGGTAATATTTATTGTATTAAAAATTGTTAGCTAATTACGATAAAATCCCCTTAGAAATTGCTGTTCATGCCACCACGCATGCAAGGTATTGTTTAGAATCTTCATTTTCATGTTTTTATATACGTTCTAAACTTATTCTTCCGACACGAACACGATCACCCTAAAAGCTAAGATCTGTTCTTCTCTAGCATAGATGCATGCATTTGTGTTGGCCACAATGGCAATCAATCTGGAAAAGACTAAAATATCAGGTTACGATCTAAAGTATTACATTGCTACAAACAGGTCAAGTCTCAAATAAGTAGAAGGAAAGGAGGCAATTTAATACATAGCATATAGCTTAACCATCCACCTTGGGTAATCTTCACTGGAATGTGTTGTACTTAAAATACTACAACTTAAACGTTTACAGCTTCTGAAGCCACATTATGATAACCAAAAATCCACTCCAGTTTAGAGCTAAATGTGCACTGAACACATCATGCTAAGAAAAAGTAGCAATATAGGACTGATACACGCAAATTCTGCAACCTATATGATCAACTACTAAGGACTGTGTACAATGCACATTTCAAATGACTTACAACTTCAACAGGAATGTTTTGTAAAAATGGCAGTGCTTCACAGCACTGTATTAGCATAAGTGATTATGCAGTGCAGGTGCTACTGTTCATGAAAACTTCACTTCACTTGATTACATTGAAACAATAAAATTTGGCAGGTTGCAACATATGCAATTCGTTGCATGAAACAAATGGAAAACATGAAAACCTAAACAGTACAAAATCACAGTTACATTACCACCATGTAACATATTACAGCTGCAGTTACATAGTTAATTCTATTCATGAATACTTCATGGAAACAGATTTGCACTTGCAAATCTCACAACATCAAGCACATTTGAAACACAAAAACTTCACAGTATCATATCACAGCTACCCCACATTACTACCGCAAAACATTTTGCAGCTACAGCTACATTTTGGTTGTACACTTTACAGTATCAACAATTTGAGGTTTACAGAAATTAGGGTTAGTTGGAATGGTGAGTCACCTTACCACTACATATTCCTAATTTTAAAATGTTTCTAACTCTACCCAAATTTGAATGAAGTTGTTTCAGTTGGCCCAATTTTGATTTGGGCTGTTGTAATTTGCTCAAATATTTATAATATATGCAAATCTGAATGACATAATTGTACCAAGTTTGAATGAAGCTGTTTCAAATAATCAAATACGATTAGGGGCTGTTGAAATTTGCCCAAATGTTTCTAAAAGTATGCAATTTTAAATGAAGTTGTTGTATATTATTCAAACTGGAATGAAGCAGTTTGAAGTTACCCAAAATAGAATGAAGATGTTCCACTTGGCCCAAAGTTCAATGGAGTAATTGTTGTTTGCGCAGAGTTAATTTAGTCTATTGGAATTTACCAAAAATTTTTCAATTTATGGAAACATTTTTAACTTCACCCAAATTTGAATGAAGTAGTCCCAATTTGCTCCAATTTGATTAAGATTGTTAAAATTAACCGGATTTTGATTTTATCCAAATTTGAATAAAACTCTAATAATTCACCCAGACATTTCTAAACATACCCAAATTTTAATGGAGTTTTTCTACATGGCCTATCTTTGAACAAGACTGTTTGAAGTTGCCCACAATTTGGAGCTGTTGCAAATTGGCAAAATTTGATTTGACTGATGAACCTAACCCAAGTGTTTCCAGTTTATCAATTTTTTTTTCTTTTCACCCAAGTTTGATTGAAGCTTTTCTTATTTGCCCAAATTTAATTGAAGCTGTTGTACCTTACCCAAATGCTCCTATTTTACTCAAATGTTCCTAATTTTACACAAACGTTATCAAAGTTTTTAGTTGGCCCAATTTCGATGAAGGCTGTTGGAATTACCTCATGATTCCAGTTCACTCAAGGGCAGTGTCTATTTTATGACCAGAGGCAAAAAGGAGGCAAAAGAGTCTCAGACTATTTTGCCGTTTATGTTATTATTTTGTCCTTGATTTGGTTATTATGTCGCCTTAGTTTGGAAAATTGACACTACCTCACATGTGAATGCAGCTGTGTACTTTGCCCAAATTTTGAAAATTTTTGCCCAAATAATGGCTAATTTTTCAGCGTTGGGGATGCGACCGCATCCCCTGCATCCCCATGCTGTACGCTTATGGCTCAGGATGCAAATTTTTCATATCCAGTGCTTTTAACTGAGGTTTCTTCTGGATTTCTATCCTCAAAAAGGTGTCTGTATGAAGTCTTTTTTCTCCTTCCACCTCCAAATTTATGCTTTGGAACTGCATTGCTTGGTAGTCCTTTGGCTGAAGACAAAAGCTTCATAATGGTCAATCTTCCTCTTCTTTTATGTTTACAGATTATTTTTATTAGTGCATTTTGTTTACTCCAGGCAAGAATACGAGCCTTCTCATCATTATTACTGTATTTTCCAGGCATGTTAAAATGGTTCTTTCAAAAACAAACACCTCACTGATGATCTATACTAAACTATCGCTTATTCAGCAAAATACTCCTTCCTGAATGATGTCTCCTGAAGACTTAAATTCCTCCAATTTTAAGATGATTGTGACGTAACAATACCAATATTGCATCATTTCATTCGTAATAGCCCAATGATCAATATGTCATGTGGTTTGCAGTAAATTGATATAAGTAATAGTCCAGATATGGATTAATGCTTATACATATGCAAAATTTAAAATTTTGGGGCTATGTCCTAAGTCATTTTGCACCAGCTGTATGACACCTTAAGCAGGTAATAGGATGTGAAAGCTGTTTCTAGCAAAATTCAGGTACCACCGTTTCTGCATCAGCGTCATAATGTGGCCCTTGGGTAGTGATAATGCGGCCTTCTGATGACCTGGTAAGCCCTCATTTGGCCCTCAGAGCAATTTGAGTTTGAGACCCTGACCTACATTTTGCATGTATCTATAGCCCTGGCTTTTTTATTTCTGAAGTTACCTCTTCACTGACTTCGTAACATTTTCCTTCGAGTCTTTGTTTTCAGCCAGGTGTGCAAAGTATCAACTTCTGGCTCCACGTGCAGCTAGCAAAAGTTCCTTCCCAATCATGACATTTTTCAACCTTCCCAAATTAGCAATGTACAGTAGTCCTTCACCAACCGCCTCGCAATTAGATGTGAATTACATGAATTTACATCAAACATATTTTTGTTCATAACGAAACCTTGTTTAACGGTTGCCTGTCCACGTGATAGCAGCAACAAGAGTTTCACAACAGACCAGAATTCACAGAAGTTATCACCAGTCCCATCGCTACGGGGGCTTTGACCTCTGACTGAAGCTCCACCCACCAAATTGAAGTATGAAACATTATAAATCAGTGCAGTTTTTTTTTTCAAATTTTAGAACATCAAGTCCCCCTATTGAGGACTTCCTGTCGACGGTTCAGGTTGTCACCATGCATGTTTAAAACAAATGACTTCGAAACAGAAACAATTGTCTGCTAGGATGCAAAGGAGTTATGGAAACCCAGGCAAAATTTCACTTTAGCTGGGTTTACACTTTCTGTCATGTTTAGCTCCTTGAGGAACTGGGCAAACCACAATAGATACTGGTTGCACCCCAGCACTCCTGCGGAACTGTGTTGAACATCCAGCAGACCGCAGTCCCTTTAAAAATGTAAACTGACTAACTACCCAATAATTTGGCCTTCAACTTTAAGCCATGATAGAATATTATGAAACTGTTGAAGGGTGTCCAACGAGACAACCTGTTTAACAGGTTTTTGTCGGTGTCCCAGCACTTCAACTTTATGACATGCAATTGTCCAATGTTTGCGCCAGTAAGCTCAACTCAAATACTAACTTTCTCTTGAAAAAAACTGACAATCTAAAGTTGGGGCCAAGATCAAAAAATTGTCAAACTGGTTAAGATCACATCACAGTCATGATCTTGAGCAAATCCAGCTTCAGGTAGCTGGTGAAGAATTACTTTACACTTCTGATCTTTTCCATTTGGAATTTCCATATTTTTTCAATACTAAGGGACATTTTAACCAAATTCAATACTTTGTCAAGATCTTGAAAAATGATTTTGAAATTCAATACTTTCAATACCGCATGGGAACCCTGTAGATGTAAACAGCAGATAAAATTTAGGCCGAAACTGCGAAACAAAATGATCGTAATTGAACACTGTGTCCTCTTGCCATGAAGCGAAATATTACAAAACAGCTCTGCGTGTGTGTGCCAGAGTACGAGCTTCTGACAGCTTTGTTTGCATTGGAGTTGGCACTGCCAGAGGAGGAAATTCCAAAACACGTGCGTTCGATGCAATATCAATTTGAAGTGTTCAAACACGTGAAATGTTTTATGTCATCGTGCAGGTGCCATTTAGACAAGGAAGGGATGTTATTGTTTTGTAATAGTGCTATGCAACGTTAGAAGGGAAATGTAGGCCATTGCCTGTTCCAAACCACCCGGATTAGAGACCTGCATTGACAGCATTTTATATTTTATTGACTTTAACGCTGAGTACCTGCGGTACAAAGGGGCCTGTCATGACATCCAGGAGGCCAAACAGACCCCCTGGATGCGTCCCTGCCTCAGTTGTGATGTCACACAAAAATATTCAAACCCAAAAGTGCCCAAATTTTGAAACACCTTCAGCACCAGTGTACGAAATATTTGTATTTTGAAATCACACATTGATCTGCTGTTTTTGTGCTACTTTGCAACTCCATAACTCACCAGATGATTGTGCTGGAGAGCTGTTCAAATGTTCAAAAGATGTAGTGAGTCTTCTGGACTGCTTTCAAAAAATTGGCAAGTTTTGGGTTTCCTTTTTTTGTGGGTGGCAAGTGGGGCAGGTTTTGGGTCGTTTTGGCTCAGGTTAACCACGGCTTCAAAAGGTTTGAACAACTTTCTAGTTCTATTAGTCGGCAAATTATGACTGGACAAAGTCCAAACTCATGCCAAAAGTGTGGCTATGTGGTCCAAACAGGGATAAGCGGCTTACCTTCAATTCTTTTACTCTTTTCAGAAAAGAATGAATGCTATAGCAGTTTTCGGAAGGTTGTAAGCAAGGAGCATGATTATAACACTTTGCACTGAAGATGTGATCCACCTTCAGTATCAAGTGCATTTGCATAAGAATTTTGGTTGCATTTGAAGCAGTGGTTCCCAACCTTTTTTGATGCATTCCTCCCTTTGCTCATTTTGGAACTTTTCATTCCTCACTAATAACACAAAACTTTTTTTCATTCCTCCCCTATTACATGAGTCTATATTCTTTCTCACCTGCCTTTAACCTGTCAATGTGTAGCTTATTGTTCGAGTTCGTAAGCTAGTATTAACTCTTTCGCGTCCGGCTGCTTTCAGGGATTTTCGGAAAAAAACGCGTAAACGCACGTGGCTTTGCATGGGAATTTCTCCGGTCCGATATGCTCTATAGACCCGGTAAAAGTCTCAAAAGACGCGGCAAGTCTTCTAGTCTGCACCAGAAAAAATTTTTTTTGCTTGGGGGGTGCGGTTTTTTTGTGAGTGACGTCATAAGTGGAGGACTTTTAGGCCAGCTTGGCCCACTTTGCCTGGCCCTGGGCGCCAACCGTTAGGTGGTAGTATTTTGCTGAAATTTTTACTGGAAACTAGGCTACAATCTGAGTCTTTTGATATTTTGGATGACCTGCTGGGGTTTCGGGTTCAAAAGTTATGATGTAAGTTAGTAAAAATATTTGACTAATTAGTTAATTCGATAATTAATTAATTTGTTTATTTTATATAACTTTTGAACCAGAAACGCTAGAAAGTTGATCAAAGGCTCATAAACCTCGGACTTGAGCCTAGTTTCCAATGAAAACTTCAGTGAAACACTTTGGCCTGGCGGTTGGGCCCTACGCCAGGCAACAAGAGCCAAAATGACCACAAAACTACTTCACTTATAACGTCACTCACAAAAAATCCGTATACCCCAAACAAAAAATTTTTTTCGAGTGCAATCTACTAGACTGGCCGATCTGTTTGAGCCCTTGAACAACTCTATGGCGCAATCGGCGGAGGAGCTAGGGTGTTGGTAAGGCAACCGAAAACTGCTGTTTTTTAGGCCGAAATCAAAGTACGAATATATCGTACGCTGGTTCTCAAAGTGTTAACTACAATTGGAACAATGGTCTTTATTGACAACAATAACTTGATTAATAAATGTGGGACAAAGACTATTTGTCAAATAATGGCACTATTTGTTTGTCAAGAAAAACGTGTGATAGTCCAAGGGATACAACTAATTGAAATAGCCAATGTGAAATTAAAAAGAAGTACAACACTTCCTGTACACTGAACAGGTAACGGAACTGAAAAGTGGAAATTCCTCCCTTGAACTCATGCAATTCCTCACTGGGGAGGAATTCCTCCCCAGTTGGGAACCACTGATTTAAAGGAATTTACAGATTAGGTAATGAAATGGTGAATGCCTGCTTGCCTTTGTCAACTGCTGTATTAATGCAGTCATTGGAACATTTACAATAGGCATGAAACAATTTTTTTGTTTGTCGGTAGTGGCATATGTATTTTTGTGTTAATAGCAGAAAATTACCTACACATCCTTGAGTTACAAACAAGTAGAAAATATCATGAGGAACATTGGGCGTGCAGCAAAACAATACGGACAAAGTCACCACTTTGTCAACAACTTATTTGATTTGCTCAGACACATGGTCCATATGACATGGGATAGGCAGAAAACACAACACAAAAACGTTCACAATAAGTCACTAAGTAGGTGTTTGCTAATACACACAAACAAAAATAAACAGACACAACACACCAGTAACTTCCGCATTCTCATACAGTCGTGTTACATATTGGGAGAAAAAATGATTGGTGGAAGACATCAGACAATGTCAGAGAGCTGATAAAAAAGTCAGATGAAAACGTTCATCGCTGAACAAAAGCATTCAAACACTTTTCATCAAGGCGTAATACATTCTGACAAATATGTTACTTGATGTGGGTGAACACTTACAGTAATTGGAAAATGAGGCAAAACAGGATAGGCATTGCTGGAGGTGACTCAAAATAGCCTAATACCAGAATGTGTGAACTTGCATCACATTTGGAAGGTGCACAATGGCAAAATGCCTGTAAATTTGTTTGTCACAAAATGTCTTCACTTGCCTTGAATGTGATTGTCATCCTTTGGTGAGGCATGAAGTAGTACACCAAGATATTTGATTTGCTCAGCAAATTTTACACCCAGACAATCTACATGAATTGTGTTTTGCAGCCAAGGATAACTTCATAATCAATAACATAATACCAAATATTTACTCTTAGAAGACGTTGAAGATTAGAAAAGGGTGAACTTGTCTTTTGCTTAGAGTGGGTTTCCTTGTTTACAGCCAGTAATGTTTTCCTTAAACCTTTCATGTTTTTTCTTGCATTGTTAGACCACACTGGTTAAGAACTAAGTAAACATATTTAAAAACATAGCACAATAAGATTGCTCCCAACTTAATTAGAAATACAAACCATTTGAGTGGTGTTGCGAAGGGAGCCGTCAGGAAGATGACGTGACCCTCTTCGAAAAGCAACATCATCAGAAATAGACTGCCCATAAGTTTCTGAATCAGAGCCATGAATGTGTCGATCCTGTTACACAACATAACAGCAGTGCAATTGGAGAAGGTTATGAAAAATAGCAAAGCTAAGATGTCAGATAAAGCTACTAACTATACAGTCCACATCTTAGCTTTCAATATCAATTTGGAAGGTTATTATACCATACTTTCAACAATGTTGGAGGTAAAATTTCTGATGTAGAAAAACCACTGGATCACAGTAGAGTTTGTTAATTTTCAGGGACTGTTCAGTGTACAAAAGGAGCAAAATGTTACTGGCTTGGCTGTGTGGGAGGTTGTGTGAAACATTACCTCAGCAATCATGGCTATGTGCTCATAGAATTTTGGAAAATGGTCAAGTATTGTGGAAACGAAGTTTCTGTTCAATACAGCAATATCACAATTAGTGAGTGCTTTCAAGGTCTTGGCCCAAGGAGCACCATGAAAGAATCCCACCTGTGAACAAAAGATGAAAAACAGACTTAATAATCACACCAATTCCTAACAAAATATCTTGAAGGATCATGCTGCACAGGCCATGAATAATAATTATCCATGGAAGATCATGACAATGCTTGCTTTAAAAAAATGAAGCATAACAGACTCGAAATATTTGGTGAAGCACTGGTTCACTTTGAGATCATATATACCATCTTTGGCAGCAAAGAAACTACATTACTGACTCACTAATAGTGGAAAACACTGTTAGAAGGTTTATTGGCTCTTTTTCCTACATTAGCAAGTTCTGTTCATAGCAAAAATACTTCAGATAGTCACAGTGAACTAAATAATATGAAAATAAAAGCAAGGGGCATATTAAAATCCACACAATGGAATTTGTTCACACGAGTTAAAAACTGGTTTCAGACATTAAAGCTTTGAAAAAATTTGATCTGTTTAAGGAAGAATTGTTTACTTTAGCAGAAAAGGCAAACAAAAAGTTTTGGCAAAAAAGCTTGCCTTTTGTGTTGTGAAAGTAAGACTGTTGCACCCCAAGAAAATCCAATAGTTGTTTTACTAGTTCGTACAAAATCAGTAAAAACATCACTTGTTTTAAAAACTGTAGTAGGCAGCCGCTAGCTGTTTCAAAAGGTGTGCAAGAGCTTAATTAGCAATTAGTTAGAGAAGAAAAATTACAATGCTGAACAATCTAAAACTACATCACTCAGTTACATATAGCAACAATACCGAATTTCGGGGTAGCGTCATGAGTTTATAAAATTTCTGTTTAACCCTTTAACGACCACGCGTGCCAACATATTGGCGCACCATTTTTTGGCCATAAATTGGCAGCCGCTAGAGCTAGAGAGCTGTTCAAACCCTCTACGAATTCAGCAAGTCTTCTAGTTGACATCGAAAAAAAGTTTTTCGTTTTGGGTTGGAGTTTTTTTGGGAGGAACGTCACAAGTAGGGGTGTTTCTGTGTTATTTTGGCCATCTTTGCCTGGCCCTGTCCCAATGGGCCATTTTTGGACTCAAAGTTTAGTTGAAAACTAGGTCAAAATCCGCGTCTATAGAGCCCTTCATTAACTTCCTAGCATATCGGGAGTGAAAATTATGGCTCATAAACCAAAAATCGACCAAAATTTTGCTCCCTTAAAAAGCCACTCTGAGGGGCATTTCTCCCCAGGCAATAACTCGCCGTCAAATTGAGCTAGAGAGCTGTTCACACCCTCTAAAGACTCATGAAGGTATGTAGTTTGCAATAAAAAAAACTTTTCAGTTTAGGATATCTGTTTTTTTAAATGCTTACATGATGATAGGATGTTTGCTTGATACTGGCACGACCGAAAGCTACATTCATGAGGAATTAGTCAAGAAACTGAAGCTGAAGTCTCAAGGTGAATTGTCTCGTATATCACTTGCGAGGGCTATGGCATTTCGTTCGTTCCAAAAATTTACCATTTCCGCTTGAAGAAGTTCGCCAGAGATGCTTGAACTGCCATATGTGCTCTGTGCTTAAGCCTTGTTTTTATCGTCCCACGCAAGAACACCTGATCAAGGCGACCAGTGCGTGGGAACGCGTATGTGTAGATTTCAAAGGACCTATCGTAATATCACCTAGAGGCAACAGATTCCTTTTTGTGGTTGTTGACGAGTATAGTCAGTTCCCGTTTGCCTACGCTTGTAAAGATACTTCTGCTTCTTCGGTCGTCAAATGCCTCTCCACGCTATTCAGTCTTTTTGGATTTCCGTCTTATGTTCACAGTGACCGAGGGACAGCTTTCCTCAGTAGAGAATTGAAGGACTATCTGCACAGCAGGGGAATCGCCACCAGCCATTCTACT
>Ga0210059_1003381_pt1 | contig 25474 bp, 16 predicted proteins | sample Ectturendosymbi2_FD_188042 | JGI IMG/M metagenome (GOLD analysis project Ga0210059, IMG submission 188042) | Ecteinascidia turbinata endosymbiont from Florida, USA - Sample 2 (SPAdes) (version 2) | ecosystem: Host-associated > Tunicates > Ascidians > Unclassified | place: Key West, Florida... | reverse complement strand
GAACTCCCTGCGCTTGGTTGCAAATTGGGATGAACCTTTTTCGTTTAAGCATGATCATCATCCCGGTTTATGACGACACTTCGCTCTATTTCTGTAATGGATGCAACGAGTGCGAGGCCGAGGTTAATTGGCCATGGATTGCGCTTTGTGAGCAGCGACCGTAACCTGTGTAGGCGTTCCTCAGCGTTTTGCTGGCAACCGCAATATGAAGTGACGCATTCACTTTGACAAGGTGGGTAGTTTTTAATGTTTATGTCATTAAGCAGAAAATCTTAGCTTGTAAGGTTTGTAGTCCAGTCGAGCCACGTAGACCTTTGAAGGAATGTATTCAGGTTGAAGGAAACAAGTGACAGCCATCTTGCTCAACAGTTATAGTACGATACGATTTAGTCACAATTTGAAAGTGCAAAAAACGTTGCTAGGTGGTCTACAAAAACTGGAGATCGATTGTTTGGTCTAGTTGCGGCTTTTCATAGACTAGCTCAATATTCATTTCTGTAATGGACTTACTTTGTGTGTGCAGGTAGACTTAGGAGAAATATAAAAATGGCCTGTAGTCCAGAAAAGAAGAAACGAAAATTAGAGTACAAACCGGCTTCCAAAGAATCGTGGTTATAACTTTATAAGATAAACAATTGAAAGGCTGGATTTCTAAATTGGATGATAGCCATAAGGCAGCTTGCAAGTTCTAGAAGGTAACGTTCAACCATCCAAACAAAGGCGATCATCTGCGCCACAAGGCTACAAATACACATGAGAACGCTGCAGCTAAACACTCCGTGAATATTTCTAATTTCATTCAACAGAAAAGTGGCCAGCAGCAGAGTCATAGCCATCAAGTGGCATCTGCAGAGCTTAAGATATGCGGCTGCCTTCCTCAGAACGAGCTGCCAAATAATTTGGCAGATTATTTGGTAGATGTCGTGAAGTCTATTGCTACGCTGTAGAGGCAGTAATAAAAGCAATTAAATTGAGCCGCACCAAGGCAACCTGTACCATTGCAGATGACATTGGCTACCATGAAGCATTGTGATTAGTTGAGATTCTTAAAAAGCAAAAATTTAGCATATTGATTGATGAAAGCACTGACGTCAGCACTACAAACACCCTTGCACTCGCTAGATTTGGGATGTTGAGCAAAAGAAAACAGTGTATCATTTGCTTGATTTCATCGAGGTGACTGATGGAACTTCAGAAGGATCGTTTCAGTCTGTTAATCAAATATTGTTTGAAAAATACAGCATTTAGTGTGCTCACATAACAGGATTAGATGCGGACAATTGTGCCAGTACGATGGAAAGAGTGTCAGGATTTCAAGCTCACATGAAACAAGAGTGCCCGCACTTTTTTGTCAGTGGTTGTTATAGTTTAGTGTCGTGTGTCTCAAATGCTGTAAAAACCCTACCACTTTGGATGGAGCAGTTTGTTGGAGACATTGGAAATTATTTTTCTTATAGCAGTAAGATAAAAAAAGAGTTTGAGGCAATTCCGGAAAAGTTTTTTGCTCCTTGCCATGCCATTTTAAAAATAGCACAGACTCGATGGTTGAGTAGACAGCATGTTATTTACAGGATTCTAGAACAATGGGATGCATTTAAAGCATTTTGACATCCAGTCAATCACACCACCGGAATTTTGGATTTTCATCAGCAAATTGATGAACGGAGTAGGAGAACCTTGCTGTCCTGTCTTAAGTAAGTTTTGCTTGGATCTCTTAGCCCTGCCTCATTTTTCAGCTGCAGGGAAAGAATATGCAGTGCTGTGAATAGTGTAAAAAGTAAGAAAAGAAACAGACTTGACACTAATACAGTGAAAGGAAATATAATTTCAAAACAGCTAGTATCAAGAAGTGGTGGCAGCCAGTGGTCACCTCCAATGGACATGGTCAAAGACTTTGTAAATGGAGGCCCAAGCCAACGATACAAAGCTAGAACCAATGTGATGTAAGGTTCTTATAATTAAATTTTTTCTTCCTAAGTTGCTTTCTTTGTCATTTTGGTGTTGTCTTATTTGATTTGTGATTTGAAATGTTTTCAGTTTTTCCCTAATGCCTTATCTCTATATGTTAAGGGTTATCAGTGCATTCTATTTGCTTAGCTATTGCATTTGCTATGTTTAGGTACTGGGCATATGTTCTTTTACAAACGCTTGTTATTGAAATATTGTGGAGATTACCGATATATTTTCATTTTTGATACGTTTCCCTCTGAGCAATTGTGCATGTGTCGCTTAGATAATGTTCAAATGTTGCAATATTGTGCATATTGCATCATCTTTCATTTTGTTATTCTAGGTATTGGCAACAGAGACATTTAGCTTGTATGAAACAGTAACGTAACAATCTGATGTTATCTGATGTTGAAAAAGGCAACAATCTGATGTTGACGAGACTGACCCCAGTGGCAACACTGTTTCCAACGATGAAACTGCAAAATTGTGAAGCAGCAGGACTAGCAAGGCGAAAAACCGAGGCAGTGTTGTGCAATCAATTTATGACATGTGCTCTTGGAATTTTACTATCACAGGTACCAGACCTTAACGTCATTCAACAGAAGTGTTTGCTGCGTTGGAAGATAAAATGCGTTTACCTCACGAAGTTTATCGTCTTTCTTTTTTATTTCCTCTTCCAATCGCGAAATCTTCGTTTCCAATGCACGAGAATGAAGGTTTAATTTCAAGCTTGACGTGTGAGATTCATTTTCTATATCCGACAACTTTGTTGATACCTGAACAATAGATGTCTATTTGTAGGTGGGAATGAACAACGCTGGGTTTCGAAAACACGAGTGTCACGACAAGAAACAGCATGCTTTTTACAAACAAATGTTCATCTTTACACCATTTCACAATGAATTCGTTGCGCCGGTCTTTATCTACCTTGCGCAGTTGCGCTGCTTTGTCTTGATTTTCTTTTTGCATCTTCTCAAGTTTTGCTTCTAACGTTTGAACATGCAAGCGCTGCTTTAAAACTGATTCTTCCGACTGAGATTTCAAATTTTGATTTTCGTTATTGACCTAAAAATAAAGAATTGTAAACGAATTTGTGATTTACCGATAAGCTAGTATGGTGAAAAATATTTGCTTAAAAACATCATCAATTCCACACATCTCTTTTGAGAAAGAAAATGAAGCTTGTGCGTTAAGTCAGTCCTTCGCAACACCGACAAAAAAGACTTTCCGTTAAAAGTTCGGGACACACTACGTCTAACACATAAATGCAACAGGCACAGACTACTTGAGCTTGAGTCACATGATTGCACACTAAGCGTCACAAGAGCCTTGCGTCAAAATCAGGCCACAACTTGATAAAACCGGAATAGTTATTTCGCTCAAAAGAGCATCCTCAGTTCCACAAAGTAAAAACGTAAAATCTACCTAGCAACCAACAAAACTGATAAGTCACTAACAAACTACGAAGTGGCAAACTAGCACTCAAAACTTTCCAAAAGTAGACCTCACTACACACTGTACATTGCCAAACTATCGTCAGCGATGAAGCGCAGCACGGTAACAACAGCGTCAAAAATCGAAGAACAAGTTTCAGCCCTGCAGCTAATGGACAAGAAAACGCCCAAGTCAAACCACAGATTCTGATTTGACTCTGGGTTTTTTTTCGCTGAGACATTTCGGTCATTTTTTTGCTGCGACACTTTGGTCACTGAAACATTGCGGTCATTTGTCTCACAGCTGCATTAAAACTCACCGCAGCAGTTTTCATTAGCCTATGTTTTCAGACATTCTGACTTAAATAACTTAACCTGTTTTCGGTCATTTAAAAAACATTTCGGTCTATGACCGAAAAACAAAACATATTTGACTCAGTGCAACTCTAGAATAAAACAGCATTGAACTACTTGAGATGTAGATCACAGCAAACACGGTATAGCTTGTAATGAGGTACAGTGTTTTGGGCCTTCGATTGTAATTGTCAAACAACCAATCAACGAGCTGTTCCTGCCCACATCTTACTCGTCGCAATCGTCTGGCCCACTATTACGTCCTCAGTGTTCAGTTGTATTCGATTTTCGTTTGATTAACATCGAAACAGTGCTATTCTCTTAACGGTGTTTATCGTGACTTTCCTGTTAACGCCTTCAGTTAAAACGTATTGATAACCTACAGTATTTTGAAGTCTGATTTCCTATTATTCTGCTGTCTGTTTTTTCCATCAGGTTGCGACGCAAATCAAACGATATTTGAGAGAGACTTACAGTAACAACAGCAGAAGTGCATCAGCTGTTAAAATCCAGATTTAAGCGGAAAAAACAATACACCTGAAACAATGAAGTCTCGTCTAAGGTCACTGACTGATTCCTAAATTACTTAAGCCAAACATCAGCAGATTCAGCAACTGCTTTGAGTCGCTTTGTGCAAATTAAATTAGTTCGATCACAGGATAACTTTACAAGCGGCAACACAAAACAATTTTACAGCTGTGCAGCTGCCATTTGTTATTAAGATCTAATTTAGTAAGAACTCGAAAATTAACATGTGAAACCAATGCAAAGCATAACATTTTTGAAGGTTGTTGCTTCACCTTGCATAACTGTGCGGTCTTTTCTTGATTTTCCCTTTTCATCTTGTCCAGCTTTTCCTCCAAAACCTGGGAGTGGATTTTTTCTTTCAGATGTGCCTCGGATTGAGCTTTGAGATTCTGCAGCTCATCACTGATCTGCGCATACAAATTACACGCAGTCTCAGTACAAGTTCAGTGCTGCAAAAGCTGGTCTCATTTTGCACTGAAAAGAGCGGTTTGACGACAGACCGTATACATCACTTAAAGTATACACACAGCGCGTATACAGCGCTTAAGATTAGAAAAGTATTCACTTAAGAAGGACATTCAATTCCGTATAGCCAAGTGTTTGCTGCATTGGAAGATAAAATGCGTTTACCTCACGAAGTTTATCGTCTTTCTTTTTTATTTCCTCTTCCAATCGCGAAATCTTCGTTTCCAATGCACGAGAATGAAGGTTTAACTTCAAGCTTGACGTGTGAGATTCATTTTCTATATCCGACAACTTCGTTGACACCTGAACAACAAATGTCTTTTTGTAGGAGGGAACGAACAACGCTGAATTTCGAAAACACGAGGGTCGCAAAGAAACAGCATGCTTTTGCAAACACCATTCGTTATGCCGGTATCTACCTACCTTGCGCAGTTGCGCTGTTTTGTCTTGATTTTCTTTTTGCAACTTCTCAAGTTTTGCTTCTAACGTTTGAACATGCAAGCGCTGCTTTAAAACTGATTCTTCGGACTGAGATTTCAAATTTTGAATTTCGTTATTAGCCTGAAAAGAAGAATTTCCAACGTATGTGTGATCCACCAAGAAGTTACAGTAGTTAGCTCACAAGCATCAGTGATTCCGTGCAGCTCTTTTGAAAAAAAATGAAGTTTATGCGTTAAAGTATCAAAATAGACAACCGTAGGCACGTTAGGCGTGGGTAAACGTATCTTGGTGAAAACGTTATGATCATAGTTTATGGCCATGCTTTCGGTCTACAATTATCATAACTGACTGCCGTTGCAGTCGGCAATGATTTTTAGCGAACTTTTTGGATGAACAATGCCTTTAAAGCAGTGGTTCTTAACGGGGTCCCCCGCAGAAGGAATACTAAAGTGTGTTCTTTTACTCTCAGATGCACAAACAATAACGACTACTTCGACTAATGCCATAACGCAGACGAGAGGCCCCCAAGTCTACATTGTTAGGAAGAGGGTCCCAGGAAAAGTTAATAACGACTGCTTCATACGAATAACACATGGTTCAGCATGCCCTTGCAACTTGCCGAGACTTACAGTAATACAGTGTACCCACAGCCCCCGCCGAAATACATTTTCTATTGAATCTGACATCGCAGTTCAGCAGTTACTGTTGGTTTGAATCCTTTCAGCAGAAACTGTGACATTTCACTCACACATAAGTTTTTCGACCAAACTCAGTCCGTGATGATTTCGCGCACACCGCGGCTTACCAGTTCCAAATTTCCAAAATGTTAAATACTGAAGTCGATTCAATATGTTGTAACAATATTCAATATTGCAATGCACGATGAGTCACGTTTCGCTTTGGTTTAAAAAAGTATATCACAGACCATACGAGATTCTGCAAAGCACAGCGGATATATTTACTTTTGAAAATAACCGATATACTGTAGGTCTGCAGACGGACTTTGCCTCATAAAATCGTAACTAACATCGGTCCGTTTGACAATACTGCATCATTCGTGCATTGATACGATTGATGTTAAGCCGCCAGTAAAAGGATGTTCTATCTAATAGAATATGACGACGCTCCGACAATGTTCTGCAAAACTTTCCGAGTTTCTACTTTATTTCTGGAGCTAATGCACAAAAAAATGATTAAGAAGTCCTAATAGTAAGACTGATAGTACAAATTTTTATGTAGGCCCCAACAGATAAACTCACATCTGGTGAAAACTGCGGTGTCGGTCTACGCTCTTCGCACAATGCTGAAAGCCTGACACTATTGTTTTGAAGTCAGATGTCTGAGAACTTGTACCTGCTTTGAGCTGAACAAATCGTTTGTTTGATAATGACGATGGCGCGGGAATAATAAAACTCTCTCTGAGGAAGAAACTTCCAAGAAAGAAAAACTTGCACTGCCTTCACTGAGCTTCGAACAAAGATACGCATTACACAGTGATATCACAAAAATCATTAGCCTTTTCAAAAAAATCAAACGATCATCTATTTTTTGGACTCAACACAACGGCAACTTCAGCAAACATTTCTCATTAACCTCATGTCAATATTATAGTTTTGACTCCAAGTAACAAAGGAATCGCAAGGGAAAAAAGTAAAGTATCTGCCACAACGCATGCAGTTTTCTGAAGGTTTGAAACATTTTACGCAAATACAATAGATGCAAAATCAACCAAACATCAAGCAATTAACAACCACCAGTATTCTGAAGCAGCGGACATCATTATTGATGTACTGACAACAATTTCAAAATAAATTGGGTAGTACTACCAAAAAGCATGGATAAAGCTGTATACAGATATTCAGCCCAAACCATTGACATTTTGTATGTCGATTTACGGAAACTTAAACTACAGCGGTAACTACCATATTTCTGTCACTGCTAACTTGACAAAGTATATGCGTTAAAAACGTTTATTATGAAAAACTTATTACAGCAGAAAACGTAATCTGCTGACTCGCGCCTTCAGCGGCATTTAAGCACTTGTCACTGTCATGCTGAAAATGCAGGCAAGAGCATGCCTCCGCAGCATTTATAAGTTGAATACGTTGCTTTCGACAAATGCACATTCATCTGCTATCTCGTTTGTATACGACCTTCCGAATTTTTGTACGTTTTTTTCTGATTTGAGCAGTATTTTCGCTGATGATGCTGTTCTTTCAATCGTAGCCGATGAAGTGGTTGAGCAACAAAAGTTACCTAGGAACTTGAATAGGCATAACAAAATATTATGCAGTAGTAAAAAACTTCATGCAGTAGCAAAAAAACTGCATCTATATCAGAAAAAAAATCTAATTGCAGCTACACTGAATGTTTAAATCGACCAACAGCAAAGTTTTGGAATCAATTTCGTCTTGTACCTCGGTGCAATACTAGACGGTAACGTACCGTATGGTTTTCCATCATCTCTTTTATTCACAAAAACAGCACCATGAGTGCAAATAAGGGTGAAACGCCAAAAACGTAAGTGGGGGCACATTTCGTGAGGAAAAGCGCACGTCATGATATTCAAAATTGCTGAGAATTTTTTCCGTTGAAAATCTTCACAAAAAATACCAAAAGCGCCACAAATCTGGTGCCACATTAAATAGACACGAAACGCATTTCTGTCTTTAAAAAAAGTGGTGGGGAGGCGACATTTTCCCGACTGCACCACCAGCTTTATCCACTTTTTTCAATAAACGCTATACAGTGCAGCTTAGTATGCTCCTTTTCACGTCCCATCTGGTGTTTGACCCTTTCTAAATTGTCTAAATGTTTTACACAGCGAGTTGTTGTGAATAAAAACAGTTATCAATTGCTACTGATAACAGCTCCATATACACAGACAAAATTCCTTATGGTAATTAAGTTTAACAACGCAGACATAGTCAAAGTAAAGTGTATGGTCAAGCGAAAACTACCTCATAAACAACATATTTATCGATCTCTTCACAAGGAAGACGCTCACTCCTATCACTCCAGACAATGTGCCAGAGATTAACCTATCACTGCTGAGTAAAGGCTGCCAGTGGCACAGAGACCTACAGCATACATTACAGTACAGACGAAGTAAAAACACGGCCTTGAGCTGACTCCTAATTCCCAACCACACCACTTTTTAAAATTTTATTACGAAACATTACATTTCTTTTCCCTGGAATATGTTACTTTTTATCTGTGCAGATATATGAAGGTATGGGCATTGCGTTGACCAACAGGGGCACCCGGATAGTAAACTTCGAGTTATCTCAGGTGTCGTGAGAAGCTTTCACTACGTTCTGGCATGTTTTTAGCCAAACTTAATGGTGAAACGTAGGCTCCCAACGAGCAACACCATGTCATATCAGTTGCACGCAAATCAGTAAAGTGGTAGCCCCGAAACAATGGATGCCCAGAAAAGATCGGCGTTCTCTTGGCGCCGTACTGTGTGTCTACTTTTGAATATAATTGCAATAAGCTTGAGATGCTGCGCCAACCACGACTTGTATGAAATAGAAAAACTTATCAACAACTGCATAACTTTTTTCAGAAAAATACGCATCAGCCATCATCGCTACGAACCCCGAAAGGAAAACGAGTACTTTGCTGCCAGTTTTGCACTGCTCCAAAAACTTTTCAACCATATCCACCGTCACTGACTTTTAAGGCGTTTTGAGCGACCGAAACAATCTCTCAAATTTTTCCAACGGTCTTTCCAAATACAGTAGAATCTCGCTTTATGACCACCACCAAAATGCACTAAAACCTCCCTTTAAGACCACCTCGGTATTCTGATGAAATATCGTTGCGGTCTCTCAAAATGTCAAACATTTTTAAAAAACTGCCCACAGTGTTGGTCACTTTTAAATGACGTATAACTTGCTGAAATAATAATCGATGCATTAAATCTGCTTTCGCATCAGGCGTTGTTGATTCAAATGTGCAAAAAAAACAAAGAACGAAATAAATTACCTGACTAAGATTTTCTTTTAACGTATCTTTAAACCTTTTGGCCTGATCCAGTTCTTTCTCGAGTCGTAGAACTTGGTTTTGTTTGACAGCAGCAGCTTCTTTCTGATTAGCACAGTCAACAAGCTTGTTCTGAAGCTGCACAAGTGAATCTCGATATTATTACGGTTAAGAGCAGGCTTGTTTAGTAACAGAAGTTAACCCAGTAATGAGCACCCATGGCCCGCAGATCAGCGAAAACTGATGGTCATGGAAACTTCTCACAAACGACCTTCGTATAGCGTGTCGGGTCGTACAGGTGCCTTGCTTTCATTGCAACAAGCTTCTTTCTATTCTAAGACATCTGTATTTTTAAGAGTGAAAGCACTACTTATATTAAGTGATCGCTAAATGGTGGTGTAATGCAGGGTTCCTACGCATTTTTGAACATAAATTTCCAGGCTTAACTTTTCCGTTAAGATAACTTAAAGTTTACACGATGAAAGCAAAATTATCATCTTATCAAAATTATCAGAATAAAATATTATCAGAATGCAGGTCAAAAAATCGAGTCTGGAAAATTATTTCCTTTTTGTATACTAACAGACCTAAAAAAAATTTTCCGGACTTTTCCAGGCTGTAAAATGTCCTAACTTTTTTCCATACATTGCAAGACTCAGTATAGGAACCCTGTGTACGAGCGTAGTCTTCAAACGCAGACTTGTAACAGGGTTGTGCTATTTGGCTGGAACATTACGATAAACTTGGTTTACTGACAGATAAAAGTGCTGCCTAAGAATACGCTGAAAAAAATCGGAAAGTCTGGCAGGAAATTGGCAAAAAGTTAACGTCTTGCAGAGTTTCTACTGCGTACAAATGTTAAAATATGAAGTAACCGCAAATAAGTTCAAACCGTTTGCAACACATCTTGTGTCATTTTTATCAACATCTGCGGACATCTCGGATTCGCCGGTTTTTGATGAAAACCAACAGTGAAAATCTGCATGTCCACCCCACGTTCACCGCACGCTGCCTTAGTGTGAGAAAGGGCTCTTGAATATTATGGCTATTGCGGGATTTCATTAACAGCGTGCAACTGCTTTAAGGTGGTTTCGATTCTAGCTAACGTCTGATGCATTGCTTACAAACATAAGAATGTATATATCGGTCTTCACATACAAGCCTTAATTAAGATGAGTAAATGTATTTCATGTTCTAATATTTTTGACGGTGCACAGTTCACAGTTTTTGAACCGTTTCTGGCCCTGAGCACTTCGTTTTCAAGGAGTGTCATACAAATTGCATAAAAGCAGTTGAAAAAGATTTAGTTACATACTTAACGCCTGCTTAAAGGAGGTAACCTACTGCGCCTTGCTCAAACACAGAACAGCATGTGTTTAGCAAAGACACAGCACTTATTTAAAAAATAACATTTTTCCCGTTAAAATCTGCCTTCATTAGCACGAGAAACGAATTCTGTAAATTTTGTAACACCTTAAATGAACTAAACCCGCTGGTTTCCTCAGAAAAACTTTATACTAAGCTGCTTTGCCTGCGACTTTTACTATCGTCATTACCACTAAGACATTGTCAAGAATCTTTTTCGTCGGATTAGTAGTTTCAAGAGCGACATGCCCAGAAACTCTCGATAGTAATGAGTCAAAATAAGAATTTGCAAGCAGTTCAATCATGCCTGTGAACAATGCACAGTAAATAATATGCACAAAAAATACCTTCGCGGATTCTTTATTTTTCTTATCAACATCAGCTTTAAGGGCGTCAAGCTGATTTTCCAACACACGAATTCTCACGCGAGCTTTTGATGCCGATAACTCCGTTTCTTGCTCATACTTAAGCTTCATCTGTAGTAAGGCACATAAGTAATAATAATGTATTGTACAGTGACAATAAGATGTACGGATTTTTAGTGTAAGATTCAAGAAGTATTAGAGATTATCAAATGCATGGAATAAATTGCAAGCCCAAACAGAAGAAAAAATCTCTACTGAGCTAATCAGCTCGAGGTGCGCAGTGAAATCAACGCCATGTCTGATTCACGCGATGTTCAGAACACTGGACATGCTGAAGGCCAGATTAGGAATCATGAGTCGCGCGGTAACTAACAACTTGAGTACCAAAGATTAAGTGCTCGCGTCCATCATCAGTTGATCCATTAAAAAAATTCATTTCATTAGAAATTTGTGGCGTCTCGTTCGCGCTAAGGTGTATTTCGGTCAACAGTTTGCAAAACTTATTAAATTTTCATTTTCCATTTTACAACTACAAAAGTGAACGTACAATGCTTGTTGATCATGTAATTGTGGAAATTCCAACAAAATGAAATGGTGAATATTAACCAAGCTTGACAAAGTCATAGAAACATACTGTTGCGATTTGGTTGTCTTTATCCTTGTTTTTCTCAGTTAGCCACAAAACCTCTTCCTCCAAGCTGCTTATTTCTTCTTCTTTACTCAGTAAGGAGTTCTTGTTAAGCTTCTCGGAACTTTTGAGCTATTATAACAAAAATACAGTTTGCTGTTGACTAGTTGTTAAAACGTAGAAGTGGCTGGTACTTCCGTACATTTTAAAACGGTTTACCAGCTAGGCATGTTCCCGAGTTGGTCTATTTGAGACTATTTTTAAAACCAGCTCCAGGTGGTCATGTTCTCACAAAAATTTTTTTACATGCATGTCGACTCATACCCCGTTGTGGTTTTGATAAAATAGGTTTTTAAGTTCTTTGCAATCATCCACAACACTTGGCAAAACTAATTTTCCATAATCCAAAATACCCGGCCATCACTTCAGCGTAATATTATTGCGGAGTTGATCTTGCGTAGTTAGTAATTTGTAGCATTGTGTTGTTTTTATCTCTATATCGTTTTGGATATTTCACTCTCTGCTACACCACTGATGTACACTGCAATCGAAGCTCTGCAACACTTCTTTTCGCCACAGAGCAATATCATATGTAACCTGAAATGCACCTTTTCATTCTCAAGCTTGAGTTCCGTCATGGTTACTTTTACTTGATCAGATAAGGATTTTTGTTGTCGCATCGATGCATCATATTTTCTTAACTGCTTTTCTAATTCCTGATTACTTTGAATGACTTCTTTTAGCTTGGTCTCTTTGAGTGTAAGTTCAGCTGCATGCTCTTGTTCTCGAAGATCCTGGAAAATAAAGCAACATTTAGAAATTGTACCACTTCAGAAAGGAGTTTTCAGAGTAAAAGAACTCAACAATTGCTTAACTTACACGGAAACAACACGAAGTACTATTTGTTTAAACCAGCTATGTCCAACCGCGGCCCGCATGTGGCCTAGTCAAATTTTTGTGCGACCCAGTTTAGGTTTTTGCTGTAGTAAAAGTATCCCATATACTGACAACTTGTCCTTATTTTTATAATCTTGAATTTGACATTTTTGATGCAGGTTGTCTTCAGTGCCACTTTATGTTACCATTGCAGTAAGGATTCGAACGCTTTCATTTCATTAGCTTAAGCTAAATTTACTTTGCTAAGATCAAAGGAAGCCATTCATTGTGCAGCCCTCATTAATATGTCATTCAAAATGTGGCCCTGGTTAAGATAGTGACATAATTTTTGGCTCCGTAAGCCATTTGGGTTGGACATAGCTGGTTTATACCTTTGTCTTATATCAGGAGTGGGCAATTAATTTGGCTCGGGGATCACTTTTGGAAAGCCGCGTTTAGTGGAGGGCCGCATCTTCTAATAAAAATGGACGCAAGTCTATGACAAGTTAGCTTCAGCACTAAGTTGGAGGAAATCTCAGATTTGAAGATTTTTTCTGAATGCTTTCACAGGCCACTGAAAACACTGTGGCAGGACCAAATGTGACCCACGGGCCACTAATTGCCCAACCCTGTCTTATTTTTAAAAATCACACCAACAATAATTGCCGAAGTTTAGAAAATTATTTACCCATCCCATATTTTTTGAAGTATTGCTACTGCTGAAAAACACTCAGTAGGCATGGTGTTTGAAGGTGTGATTCACCACAAACGGGATGTGCACTAGGAATAGCACTCATATGTAAGCAGTGTGAACAAGCAATAATAGAGCATCTCGATAAAGCAGGGGCTCTTAGTTTACTTCAATACCCCCAGGGGTATTGAGATTAAATGCTGGGGTATTAAACAGTGTTGGGAAAGAAAGTTCAAATGCGGATTCAAGTCCTCATTCTAAGAACTTGGAATTGCTTCCATCCAGATTGACATTGACTTGATGCAGCCTTTGCACTGACCTTTTTCCTCATTACTCTTGTGAATATTGCTTTACAAGTTCTGCTTTTTTTCTTGCAATTTTTTGTTATTAAACTTTGTTGAAAAAGGGTATCCAGATAGACAAAATTTTGATTTAGGGGTATTGAGGCATTGAAACTCAGGACCACTGTGATAAGAGTGATCTCGGTGAATGACCTCTAATAATGCTTGCGAACTTGGTGACAGTTGATTGTACTTACTAATGGAGGTGATAAGATTGATATCGTTAGGTTCTCTCTACTCTATTGATGCTTGCTGCCACTGCCACAGTGTAAAACTGTGGTTCTTAACCAGGAGGCTCACCTTCCCAGAGTATGCCAATAATTTTCCAGTAGGTGTGAGCCCTTATATGTGCTCTACAACATGGAAAGTTTGATCAATAAATTTACCAATAAATATGTTTGTTTTCACAATTTATTTAAAATCAGGGAGCTTGAAACAAAGGACAATTAAGGGAGGCATGGTAGAGAAAAGGTTAAGAATCACTGTTGTAAAGGCTTTGCTTGCTTTCTGCTTGGGGTCACCAATTGCAACACTACCACATGTTTAATCTAGTTAAAATAATGTGCACTTCAAACTTTCGTATGCATGTTTTCAGAGTCAAAAGCAAGTACAATGAAGATGTGATGAAACACCTTCACCGTACAACTATACTGCTTTGTTATGTATTGCCAGCAACTTATATTATCTGAATAAACAAACACCAATCATCCACAGTCGCCACAGATGGTGTACTTACACTTAACTGCTTATGCTTCTGCTTAATATCAACCAGCAAATTTTGAGCCTGTGAGTCAGTAGCAAGCTGAGAAGACCGTAGGACTTCAACCTTTGCACAAAATACTTGATATCATCAACTTCATCAGTTTCACAAGATCAACTAAAGTCAGGTAGATTTTAAGCTCAAATTAAAATGAATCTGTTATACATTGATTCAAAAATACACTTACCTGTTTCTTCAAAGCTTGATTCTCACTCAGATAAACCTTTACATCTCTTTCAAATGCATCTCGCTCTGCTTGTACCTGATAAAAGTAAATTTAGCCTAGCATGAAAATACAGTACACAAAAATTGTCAAATATCTTGATATTCATTGCTTATACCAGTGCAGGCAAATTGTTTGACTCAAGCAGCTGGGAGCAGGTGAATGGGTTGTTTGAGCAAATTAATGAGATATATAAAAATGAATTAGCATTATTAAGAAACAGTAATTTCAACAAGTTCAGCAGGTTGGATTAAACAGGTCAACATGCTGTATATGTGACTTGCTGAGTGTGGACATATTTTATCCGTGCCTAATTGTACACTAGCATAACACAAGCACAGCAATATTTGTTTGATGTAGATGAGCCACTTAAAAAATTATATAATGTTCTCATTGCCAACATATTAGCATTAGATAACACACACTTCAGTTTGTTCATTTATTGTTTTATGGTAAAACCTGCCAGTGTGGCTTTATGAATGGGGTCCTCTTTTAGAAAACAAACTTCCTACTTTAAGTAATTCCACCTTATTTGATCTCAAAAGGAAGGTTGCAGATGGTACTGCTTTAATAAAAAAAGTTTGCTGAAATTTAAAACAAAAACTACTACTTGAAAGCTGTCATTTTCTTTCATTTAAATCTTCTGCTGTGCATTTCTTAGTGTCACTTTAAAATTCCAGTTTCATTGTATTTAAAGCAAATTATAGATTAAAATTCAGTATACTACATTTGATAAGAAGCATTAAAATACAATGTACTATATTATGATAAACATGCTAGTATATTATGATATACATGCTAATGATATCTTTTGTATTCCTTGTTTTGTAACCTTAGAAAAATCTTCTAAATACTCTGAAAGATTACCAAAATGAATTACCGTACTTTTCAGACTAGAAGGCGCACTTAAAATCTTTTAATTTTCTCAAAAATCAAAAGTGCACCCTATAATGCAGTGCACCTAATGTATAAATCTGGTTGTGCTTTCTCATCTAGAACCAATTTTATGTGGTAAAACGGTGCTATTTATTTAATTGCTATTTACAGCTTAACCATGAGCACTGCACATGCTTGATTTCGAAGACTGCGGTTAGCCATGTGGCAGTTTTGTCCACTGTCTTAACAGAGGCTTTCACATGCGTTCAAAATCATAACAATTTTTTTGTAAACAGACCATCATGTAACGTGATAAGCCAACAACAATTGCAATGAGCAGCGCATGTGGTTCCCTGAGCAGCTAGCACGTACCTTAATGTTGAAGCACAGATTGTGCTAATCTGCGAGGCTCTTGTACACAGAGCTACATGTATTACTCCACAAGGGTCCTAACTACATTGGCACACAGCCACACACCGAATTGAACATGCGCACAGCTTTTAGTTTATTCTATTTGTGTCCAGTGGATTAGGCATGTGTGACAGATTAAAGTCCCTCATAGATAATCCGCCTCCCTTATATGTAATTGTTTTGTATTTTGTGTTCTTACAACTGAACAATGTTGGGAGTTATTGTGAAATAGTTTTAAAAAGTTTGACTTATCTGAGTTTTCCTTCATTTAATGCGCCTTATAATCCCGTGCAACTTATGTATGAAAATAGAACAGTTAGCATTAGAGATAGACCAATGTATTGGGCGAAAATTTGGGTTTTGCCGATATATGGCTATCAGCCGATTTTATCGGCATCAGTAGATGTTGACAAAATGCAGACAACTTGTGCAAGCACAACAAACCAAGTCAAGACAGTTGTCTTACAGCAACGCTAGCAGGCGTGTTTTTATAAACAAGCAGACAAGAGGAACCATGAAGCATGCGTCAGCCATCACAGCTGAAACAAAAGCATCATCATTAATCAGATTAATTAAAAATCATAGCAAAATATTGACATTGCTGCAATTTGAAAAATTTTAGCTCATAAATTGTGATTTTTGAAGTTTTTGAAAAAAAGGTAAGGCATAGAACACATTACATTTTTGATAATGAAGCAGAAGACAAAATTTAAAAATTTTGGAAAGATCGGTTATTGGCTATCGGTATCGGCCCCAAAACAGCCATATCAGTCGATCTCTACTTAGCGTTCAATCATTGATACTACGCCTTATAATCTGGTGTGCCTTATGGCCTGAAAAATACAGTATACCAACACTCAAGAATAAATAACCTCCTTGATTTGATGCTCCAATTCTCGAATTTTAGAAGATCTTGCCATTCTTCAGCTCACAAATCTCTAAACACCATGACAAATTTTAAGAAAACTAATCAGATGGTTCACAACAATATTTCTAAACAGAAGTGACAGAATAGAAGTAGAATAAACACTTCACAAAGCGAAACTAAAAACACGTCAGGTGAAACTTTCAAAAGAACAACACTGAAACCTCACATGAATTAGAAATCAGCCAAAGTATGAAAAAAGATGACTAAAAATCTGTTAACACCTTTGGAGCTGGGACAGTTCGCATGAACCATGTCTCTAGCATCACTTAGCAATTCCATAACTTCCTAGCTGATTATGCTAGAAAGCTATTCAAACCCCCAAAAGATGTGGAGAGTCTTCCAGTTTGGATTTTTTTTTAATTGGAAAGTTTGAGATTTTTGGCTTTTAGTGGGTGACGTCATAAATTGGGCAGGTTTAGGCCTTTTTGGCTGAGGTCATCAGGCCCTGGGTGCCAACAACTAGCGGGAATTTTGACTCCTGTTTTTTTATTGGAAACTAGGTTATAATCTAAGTCTTTTAAGCCTTGGCTTTCTAGCATTTCTGGTTCAAAAGTTATGGCCTATAAACAACAAATTAATTAATTTGTTGCCTAATTATTAATATGATACTGGGATGTATAGATATATGTCATACAATATGAATGATTTGTTTTTATTTTCAGACTTACAATATTTACTTAATTCGCTTAACAAAGATACTACGTTATTCACATCTTTCACCTATTGGATTACTTTATTATTTATATTATTAAACCTTTTGTAATCTATTGCAATATCTTAAATCTCTGACTAGCTGGCAATATGATTATCACCATAGTCTCAACCTTGTTCAGGTCTGCTGTGCTCCCTGTAGTATACAGTTCATATGCAACTGGGGCACTTCATCATGGTCCATGCGAAACTGTGTTGCTTCTCAGTGGTCTGTGTTGATAAAAATTACATTCTGCCTCTGCCATGCACCTTCTCTGCAATGTTATTTTTGCTGCATGGCTTTTTGTTTTGTAACCTCAACTGACACTCACTTTTCTCACACTATGCATTACTCAATTCTTTATCTCTATATTTCTCAATTCTTCATACATTGCTTGCCCACCAATATCTTTGTTTAGTAATGTTTCTTGATGGCACCACATATAAATGGGTGTCATTCTTCACGCACATACCATTCGTGGTGAATTGCACATTCACCGCAACGCTAACCGAGAGGTTGCAACAACATCCCCTTCTTTTTACAATGAACCATACTGATCACACGTTTTTTTTGTGAAGGCTGCACCTGGAACGACCTTCACAACCTGGTCACAGCACCATTTTGTTGCGATCGGAAAGCCTGAACGGTAAGTGCGTAAAGCTTCACACTGTGGCAGCAAGCAACAATAGAGATTACCTGATGAGGTCACTCTATTATTGCTTGTTCGCGCCACACATATAGTGTTTTTATTCGCACACATTCCGTTCGTGGTGAACTGCGCATTCCAGCGCAACGCCAATGGGGAGGTTGCAACAGTGGTTCCCAACCTTTTCAGTACCACAAACCCTTCTGACGATTTGGCTGAAAGCTATGGAACACTAAAACCAGTTCATACTGGTAAGTGCAAGTGGTCTCTTCTAGAAAATACTATCAGCAGCTTTGCGCACCAATAATCATTAATGTTTCATGGAACTTATCATGTAACAAATTGACATTGCTGCTTAACAATCGAAATACCTAATGAATGGAATTTGTGTAAAAAGAACTGCCAAGGGTGGGATAATGGCAATTTGCATACCTTTCATGAAGTTAATTAACATATGGTTGTTCATTCAAGCAGATTTTGCATTGCCCTGTTGCCTTGATTCTAGAGTTACACTTGATTCATTGTCTTTTGCAAACTAGACCAACACAGCAGATTGTTTGGTATTTCACTAATTTGCTTCCATCATATACATACAAAGGTCATCATGGACCCCTAAAAATCTGTCTGTGGACCCCTGGGGATCCATGGACCCCCAGTTGGGAACCATTGGTTTAACAAGTAAATGACTGTTGCATTTGTGATATAACATTTTGGGTTTGTCTGTTTAAGTGTTTTTGTATGATGTTCATTGATATATGTTTTCATGTCTCGTGTTTGTTTCCTGCGTACATACCTTTTTGGACAATCTGTGTTGCATTTTATTTGCTTCTTGTATGTGACTTTTTTTGTATATGTACTAGGTCAAATGTCTAAAGAATACCAAAAAAGATGATGGCAGTCTCGTTATGATACACTGACAATGAATATATTACATGCATATATTATATATGCATGAAAGTAGGCGCTGGTAAGTATATATTTAAGGAGTTATATATATGCAATGAAAATGTCATGTTCACCTTATGTTTGTACCTTCACTACCTTGTACCTTTCATGCATAGTGACAAAATCGGCAACAGTCATGCTTTCTTTGTATGAATTAAAAAGACAGCACAAACAAGAGAACAGCTGTATAGCATTACCACCTCCTTGTTCATTGTCGCTATGCATAGTGCAGCGCATTTAAAAAAGTCCAACATGTTTTTCTTCCATTTTCAGATTTGGTTTTCTTCTGAAATTTCACCATGAACTTATTTTACCTCACCTACCACTTTCTGGTGGGTTGCTACTGCATTGCTTCATTTTTCTTTTTTTTGAGAGAGAGAAAACCCTCAGGTGTTTATAAGCAAAGTGAGATATGTCATAATGCTATGGTTTCATCATTATCATCACAGGCCATGCAGTAGTCAGGATAGTTAAGGGAAGCAAAGCAACACTACATAGGTGGACTTACAAAAAGTGTAAACGGACTTACAAAAGTGTAAAAAGTCAGAAGACAATGTATAGCTATTCTTTGGAAAGAGCCAAGTGACGGGCAGCAACACTGCTTAATACCCTGTGGAAGGCTAAAATCAGATCAAACTTGCACACAGACCAATAATATACTAGCAGCATTACCTCTGACCACAGCCAGGGACAAACACTGGTGGTAACCACTGTCGCTCCTTGTGGTCACCTGACATAAACAAGTTTTTGTTTGACTTTTTATTTGGACTTTTTCCCTGGTTATATTTTTCATCTATCGACTATGGATGCATCTGACCTTTACATAGGACACTGTTTATTAACCCCATGTGTGTAGCTTGGATGGAACAGTGATGCATATAGAATAGATCAGAAAAACAATGCTGCTTTTTCTCTCACTGCCTTCATGTTGAAGTCATGTCACAGGTAGTGTCTATTTTAGCATCAACTGCAAAAGCTCTTCTGGGACTTTTTTGCCATTCAAACTGTATATAGCTGTGTTCACATATAACATTGAGTTCCTGAAACTAGCGGTAGTCAGTACAGTAACAGTGAACATAATCAATGGTGAGTGCAGGGGTTGGCAACCTAAGGCATGGTGTGCCACACTTGGCATGCCAGGCAAATTCTAATGGCACACAGAAGCTACATGTTTACATATCAATTTTATTATGATTCACACAGAACGTATGTTAACCTTGACATGTATAAATAGGCAGTGGCTACAGAACCGCCTGTGGATCTGCATATTTTAAACCTTATTCGAACGCTTCCTGAAACGTGACAGTAACGCACGACGAGAGTGCAGTAGGCTTGGTAGAAATGTACTAAATGTAAAAGGTAAACCCTAAACCTAAAACCTAACCCCTAAACCTAAACTTTGGAAACTTTTGAAAAAAGTAAAGAAAACTGGTCTCATGAATTGAGACATGCAAGCACCACTACTAAAACAAAAGTCTCCAAGGTGAGAACCGAACTGAAAACCACTGGCACAGCAGACTTAAACACTACCACTACATATGCTACCAAGACAGTGCCACTTGAGTGACAAACTCAGCATTTTATTCGAACCGCGTCATGCGAGGCAGATCCATAGCCACTTCCATAAAAATGTGTTTTTGGCACACTGAATGATTTGAAACCTTTAAGTCAGTGCACAGTTTGCAAAAGGTTGCCAATCCCTAGGATAGTATTTATGCTAATGCTTGGTGTGCAAATGGTTGTTGGTTCAGCTCTCACCATTTGCTTTCGCTTTGCTAGTAAAGATGATACCTTCATAGATGGGAGCACTTTCAGGTTAAAAGTTTCAGGTTTGTTTTTTAGGTTTAAGTTCAGGAAGAAGCTGTGGAACCACCCATATATCTTCTTATTTCAAAACTTATTCAACCGCACTGCCTCACATGATGCGGTTCGATTAAAAGAGGTCAGTTCGGCACTCAAGCGGCGGCAGCCTAGCAGATACATTTCAGGTTTGCTGTGCCAATGGTTTTTGGTTCACCTCCCACCTTGGTGGCTTATGTTTTCTGTTTTCGTAGTAGTGACTAGTTGCACATTTTAAATCATGGGACCAGTTTTTCTTTACTTTTTTCAAGACTTTCAGTTTAGGGGATAGCGTTAGGGCTACGGTTAGGATAAAGGTTAGGTTTACCTTTTACGTTTGTTTCTACCAAGCCCACTGCATTCTTGTCATGTGTTACTGTCACGTTACAAGAGACGGTCAAATAAGGTTTCAAATTTAAAGATCCACAGGTGGTTCTATAGCCACTGCCTTAAGTTACTTTTTAGGTTTGTTGTGTAAAAAATTTCAGGTTTACTTTTTAGGTTTAAGGTTTGGGTTTAGGTTAAGGCTTTAAGTTTACAGTTTAGGTTTAGCGACTAGGTATGGGGTTTAAAATGTCAAGTGACAACGACCATTCCATTTATGCTAATCCAAGCGTATTATTTATTGTCCTTGTCACATGACCAATTCAACCAATCATGTTTGCCTTGTGGCAAAATAGCTCCAGTAGTGCTTTTGCCTCTGATGGCAAAACAGACACTGCTTAGTTCATCATTATAGCATAAGCTTCGAGTTCAGCTGACTTATCTGCATAATTTTTTGTGAGTTGAAAGACATGTGTAAATTGCAAGTACTACAGTAGTCATTTGACTCATTGGATGAGGTAAGACTACTGCAAGATCCAAGTAAAGATGGCAGAAAAACAAAAAGACGTTTCAACAACATTTGACTGTGATAAGAAGCAACATATCTTCAGTCTTTTAATTGCAGCAACACTTTCAGTTATTTTGCACACTACTGTATTCTTTTCAACAAAACAATACAATATACAATACAATAAACAACAAAACAATACAATAAACAACTTGTATTGATTTTTTATACGATGCACATCTTCATCCAACTTTTTTATTAGATCGCTTTCAATGTCTGATGCATTTTACAAATCTTCATTTTTCCTCAATTATTCAACGCTCCTGTATGGTGGAGAGCGAATGCAGTAGTTGTTCGTGAGTTGTTTCGGTATTTGCGTCTCATCAGTATTGCTTTTATATAGTAAAAATATGTGGACACCGTGTACACACCAAGCAAAAAAAAAGTAAGTGCTGGGAAAGTGTTTTGCTCCTCTCAAGGTTGGACACGTACTAACACTGGTTGTGTGATGAGCTACTGTTTGGTTATCTACTTTCTGTGCTCTTGCGAATGACAATACAGCTGCAGTGAGGATAAAGAGCTTTGCTCCTCCCAATGTTGGTCATGTGCAAACACCGTTTCTGTAATGTGCGCTGATGTATAGCTAGCCACTTATTGTGCTCTTGTGTCTGTGATATGGACCATGAGTCCGCAATAAAATATTATTATTATTATAAATTAAATTAAGCATTGAAGAAAGTGAGCCAAAGCTTTAAAAGTTAAGCTACAGAAAGGAAACGTTTAAGGTTCAACAAGTCCCTCAAGTCAAAAAACGTCTAGAAACTACACTTTTTAATTTCATTAATGCAGAGTCTTGATTAAATGAACTTTGAACATAAAAGGTCCTGGCCATGCTACGGGCCACACTAAAACAATACTGCACAGTACGCTTGTAATGAAGATTGCACCCACAGTCAGTGCTGCCACAGGCTTCTTTGCAAAAATCACTAGATCCGCAAAAAAAATTCACAAGATCTGGAAAAAATTCACTAGATATGAAATTTTTGCATCGAAGTTCACAGTTTTGCTTGAAATAATTTAGTCATTAACATTATCGCGCAAAAACCTTTGCATCATTTGAAAGTTTATTAAAATAGATCATGCTGAAGACAGGAAAATCTCATGCCAACAGTCGTCATGTTTTGGTCAAGTGCTGAAAACGTCACCACTCACAAAGTATTTTAGACAATTAACCTAATACAATTTCATTATTTCTTCTGCAACATTCTTGCAATGGGTGCCCTGTAAAAGGCGGAGCTCCGTAAACAGCGGAGGTTGGTTGCGGAGGTTTGATGACGTAACCGGAATCCCTAAAACCAATATTTTGCGTTGAGCAATGAGAACTAAACGTTAGTACAAATAATTGTACTGCAAAAGGTGATATTACGCTACGGTAAAGAAGTCTATTTAAAAGTTTGATAATTTTTGGTTATCTGAGTTTCACAATGGTTCGGGGACAAACAAATAGGTTTCAACAGTTGTGAATGTATAAATTTTTTAAATACCGCCAACTTCCACGCATTCCATGTTTGCGGGAAACACTTATTAAGTTGCAATGATACAACATTTTTCCTTCACTTTTTTTTCTTTTTATTGCTTTTACAAAGCAACTTTTTTCTACTCCAGTTACGTCATCAAACCTCTACAACCAAGCTCCGCTATTTACGGAGCTCCGCCTTTTACAGGGCACCCTGCAACGTAATGAAAATGCCATCATGGCCAACATTGGACCAACAAACACTAAATAGCACAGAAGAAAAAAAATAAGAATCTCAAAGTAGAAACACTTGCTCGTTCTGTTAATGCAAATCTTCAAACAATTCACCTATACCAGGGGTGGCCAACACGTCCATTGCGATCGACCGGTGCGCGATCGACTGGTCGATTGCTGAGTGTCAGTTGTTCGATCACACCTGATTTTGCATTGAATTGACAAGATAGATAAAAAGACCATTTTTCAATGGATATTCCAGAAAGTACATAACAATTTATTGATTCAAATGAAAAATGTTGCATTTTATGTCATTTTGTACTTGTGACTTTATTACCGACTAGTTGATCACGAGTTATGAAAACATTTTCTAGTCGATCCTAATCAAAGACAAGTTGGCCACCCTTGATGCTGACATACAGATACACAATTGTTTATGGATTGTAAAGAAAAAGGATGAAAAGCTAAACAAAAGACTGATTTTCCTTAAACACATATTCCGGAAAAAATCATAGATTGCATTGAAAAATCATTAGATCACAGTCACTTCATTAGGCCAGTCTAAAAATCACTAGATCTAGTGAAAAATCACTAGGCGTGACACCAGCGCTCACAGTACTTACTGCACAGTGTTGCCACTCTGTTGTTACAGAAAAGACTTTTCAAAACTAGGCCACAAGATTTTATTTGATGACAAAAAACACTAGATTCACCCAAAAAACATTAGATTACAAAAGCAAACTTACGCGCAGTGAAAATGCCCAGAAGTTGCGTTGCAATGCCAACCACAGACATGAGACACTGCTGTGCAACTCATTGTAAACCAGACACCAAGAAAACAGGAGATTTACTTTAGCAGCAACGCTTGTGTTTGTTTGTACAGGTCAATGAAACTTTTAACAGATGACCACAGTGACTTCGCAGCGGTTTAACTCCAAACATATGATTGCCTTGTTTAATTTAAGATTTAATTATGCCTAGTAGGTAGATTTTTTAGCAAATTAAATTGCAACTGCACTAAATCAAAAAGTCTCAATTACAGTTACAATTACACAAAATTATGCAAATAATTACATTCAGCTCACTCATGAACAACACTAGATAGCCATAAAAAAACATCAGAACACACTAGATGAAATGAAAAACCACTAGCACTAGATCTAGTGGAAAAACACCAGGAATTGCACCATTGCCACAGGTACACTGCAGGCAGCAGGTTTGAAGAAACCGCTTCAACCCAGTTGACACCCCTAGACAAAATTGTATAAATAATCATACAGTGTGCAGTTGTACACATCATCGGCAAAAATCAATGTCATTATAAAACAGGGGTGCACAACACGGTTTATCGCCGATCGCATGGTGTTTTTCTCATATGCGAACCTATTCTCTTTTTAGAAAATTATATCCGGTCCAATACGAATCCTGTTTGGGTTCAAATCATACCATCAGCAGTGACGTGCAGTTAGGGGAGGCAAGGGAGGCAGTGCCTCCCCTACCATGATCATGAAATGTGCAGAGCGAATTAGGGATCCAAAACAACAAATTGAATGAACATTTATCGCATGATTCTGACCATTTTCATAGTCAGTACATCTAAATTTGCGTATTTCTTCTTCAAGTCAGAACTCACGAAGGGAGGCAGCGACTGCTGTTGAGTTCGTTTTCGCTCCTCAACATGAAACTTCTTGTGACCCTGAAACAACAACGAAAGAAGACTTCGATTATCTAAGATATCAAAAGAAATCAAGTTGGAAGTACTGACGAGTTTACGAAGAGCCGAACGAAGTTGGACATTAAAACAACGAACAAAGATATTAACTCTTTTAGAACATTATCATGTGCATTTATTTGATGTACAGTAAAATTGCACTCTGTACATTTACTGCAAGTTACATTTAGGAGGAGAGTAACCTGTAATAATATTTACAATAAGATCCCATACGAAAATAGCACTAAAAATCTTGATAAAACGATATTCGTTTTTAGTGTAAAAATTGATTTCGAAAATGACGTAATCACGTATGTACTTTCCACGATGGGTGTAAGCAAGGAATCGATCAGCAAATTTTTAATAGGAAATCGATTTCACGTAAAATTACGCATCCTCAGTCCTGAAAATTGCAAGCAAAGCTTACAGGTGAAAAGT
>Ga0210059_1003380_pt1 | contig 25479 bp, 11 predicted proteins | sample Ectturendosymbi2_FD_188042 | JGI IMG/M metagenome (GOLD analysis project Ga0210059, IMG submission 188042) | Ecteinascidia turbinata endosymbiont from Florida, USA - Sample 2 (SPAdes) (version 2) | ecosystem: Host-associated > Tunicates > Ascidians > Unclassified | place: Key West, Florida... | reverse complement strand
GCTGGCGTATATTGAAGCAAAACAAACGCAAGGCAAGAAAATCAGTTGACACGATGCGTAACAATCTGGATGGAGATGTTTCCTTTAATAAATTCGTTAAAATGTTTGACATTTTATTACACTTTTAGGCACAAGTAAATGACATACACCGGATAAAAAGTAATCTATAATTAAACGTATCTCATAAATATAACTCGAATTCATTGGCGGACGTAGGCCTACTTCATATAAATAAAAGTAATGCGGCCGGCAATAGGAAAAGGTTATACACCCCTGATCTAACATGAACAGCTCTTCACACAAAACGTGACAAACATCACTTTTATTTTTGAAACCTCTCCAAATACAAAACCTAAAGAGAAAAAGTGGGGGGGACGTGGCATATTATGTCCCCCACGTCTGAAAAAGTGCGGGGGACACGTCCCCCGTGTCCCCCACCAAATTGCGCCCATGGTTATGCATGACACTGGTGACATACGTACTAACATTTCTGCTATATTGCTATGCTGTATATTGTATGATATTTCAGATTGTCCATGTTAATTGTAAACTCACGATAAAAATTGCATTTTTATTTTACTTTTTACTTCACACCTACATTTAAATCTTCATCAACATAGTTTTGGAAGCAGTCTGCAAGTGCAAGTTCGCAACTTTCAAAAAAACTTTCTTTGCTGAATGCTAATTAATATGAAACTTAGTTGGAACCGGATTTCAAAAATTTTCAGCCGCTTATTAGAGTCAGAGGGGGAGTCAAAATTTTGAAATTCGACGTCGGATAAAACGTTTCCCACGGCATACCATTAGGAGTACAAATGATGCAACCGGTGTTTCGTGCTAAGAAAATATCAATCATTCATGTGTAATAGAGCACATCCTACGCTATGGTGACCGAAATAGATTAGTCTCTTTGCTGACGCGCTGCACCTTTTGTCGCTATTGGTGAAAAGGTCAAACGTAGAAAATAACCCCGGAATTCAGTGCGTAACACGCCCTGAAACTAAGAGGTTTAAGCCTCCACAACGACGAATGCACATCACGTTTGACAGATCGCGATGGCCTCTAATTAGCACTCCTTGACGCTATTCACCAGAGTTTGACGTTGCTTCCGATTCACATATTCAGTGTGGCCTTTATTGGGGCATGTAAGAACAAAATTTTCCCAATAGTTTTTCGGTTATAAGGATCTTACTTAAGCAGCGAGCCGACACCCTATAAGTGTGTAGAAAATGATTATCCGCTTCTTTGGCCGGCAAAGCCACATCAACCCCGACGTTGTCTTGCAATTTTAGTAGAAAAAGCTTAAAGTTTGTGTTTCAATCAGTTCTTATGTGCTCTAAACGATTGAGTTAGTGAACCCAGTAAATTAAGAGCAGGTTGACTGTAGAAGATAGCTTAACAGTAAGCGACGTCTCCGATTTTTTGTAGCTGATGCAGTAGAGTGAGACCGCAGCCGAGTGCACAACAGTAATTTCCACTAAAGCGCTCTACTTTAGTGAACGAATGAGTGAGCACCGTGTTTGATATTTACCTGGTAATCCTGCCTGAGGAATAGCCATTTTTGCAAATAATGTTCGTCATGACGAGCCGTCTACGGACACCACTGCAACCGAGACGGCCAGTTCTGCGCTGAAATCACAGTTTGATAATTACGAATGAGCAAAATACCTTACGAAGACGTAAAAATGAGCAAAGACATTGCTTTTCTGGCTGTTTGAACTAGACACCATCAAAAAGCACACAAAGGCCGGTCGCCGCAGCCATTGTATGTCGAGCTCACAGCGACAGGGCGCCAGCGCTCATTCATTCAATTTGAGAGCTGAACAGGTAGTGACTGAATCTATTGCGAGTCTCGTCCGCAAATAGTGCGTGAGATGCAGGCCGAACTTCAGTTCTCTTGCGTGTGGAATGTTGGAATCGTTAAATGCACTCAGGTTATGGCTGGGCAAGAATGCCACGCTTGTGCAGTGCAGGAACAGAGTGTGTGCTTCCATCGTGTTTTTCCATTGCACGTGCAATGTAGCTCTACAAGCAATGTACCAAGACGAAGGTGATATGCAAACAAAATGCTTGTTAGTGGGTTCGAAATCGCAGAAGCTGTAAGTCAGTGGTTCTTTAACCTGGGTTCGATCGAACCTCTAGGGTTCGACGGAGCCGTTTCAGAGGTTCGACGAAGGTCATCTGAAACCTGACTAAAAGTGTGGTTATATCACAACAAATTTTACTTTCTGTTGTATTGGGCAAAAATGGGGTTCGACAAAAGCTTGGAAAGCTACGTAAGGGTTCGGCGTGTTTGTAAAAGTTAAGAACCACTGCTGTAAGTTATCGCTTGAAAAATATGGTTAGGGCCACGACAGTATGACGTTTTGATCGGTTAGATATGCTTCAGATTTTCAGTCGCCTATATACTGTACGTAATGTCATGAGTAAAGACATGAAGTTAACAAAAACGGGTGGCGTTAGTTAATCATTTGAAGCTTTATGCCTGCTCAAAGTCATTTGCGGAGTGCCTCATGTTCTTTTGATTCGCGTTACTTTTGCAGATCTTGCAACTTCGATGATTAACCTTTTTGGTGTGCATTTGACGCATTTTGGGGTTATCTTCCCTTATCACTAGGTTGCCCTTTACTAGTTGGTTGGTGGAGCTTGCAGGTCCCCAAAATGACGTAGTTAAATCATTGTCAAATTTCAAACAACACCAAAAAGAATGTTGTGATGCTCTTTTCCATACCTAGCTGAGTACAACCGTAATTGAAAGAAGCGTTTCTACAGAGTTTAAAATATATATTTTAGTCTTAACAGCTGTGAGGCTTGTTTTTTAGTTGAAGAATTGTTGGAATAAACACCTTTTATTACCTTGTTAAAACAAAAGGCACATAAAATCATCTTCTAAGTTTTAGTTATTAAAAAAGCCAAGCACTTAAGACTGTAAGCGTCCTCAGCGCTGGCAGAATACCCAACCACCACTATTTTGTTGGTATATAGTTTGCAATTGTTTTGATAACCGCTGCCCGCTTCCAAAACTATTGCGCCATCACATAGAAGTGCAACCGCTGCACAATCGTAGAACTGCTTTGTTACGACCGTGCTTCCTCTACCCAACCAGTCGCAACGCTTGCAGGTCGAAAAGCAGTGTAAGTACTTTCTGATAACCAAAGTACCAGTGAATAAAATAGTGATTTGGCAAAAAAGCTGAACAAAAGCTACTGTGTTTGTAGTCTGGGCTAGGGTGTGTGAATTGTTCAAAACTTTTCTACCATATAGGCTGTTGATTTGGAACATTCACTTGCAAGCACCATGATTTCGGTTTGCCGTGTGTTGAGTTGTGAGTGAATGCGCAACAACGAGTCCCACTCTGGTCGCTACGAACTTTGGTACACGTTAGTGACAGGGTAGCGGGCAGCGTGAAGAAGCTTGGGAAAAGCCAGCTTTTCAACAGTTACTTAAATTTTTAAAGATTTTTTTCATGCCTTCCATTTTTTCGACGTGTGGAGCAACCCTTGGCGATAATTAAAACCCCTTGGTTTCGCTTTTCGCTTGTTGAAAGAGCCACTATCTCACCAGACATATTGCACCTAACTGGATGTGGAGGACGCTCCATAAAAAAGAGATTTATTGCTGGAGACAAAATAGTCGAGAAGATTTCAGCTGCGAATTGCACAATAAATGGCAGCTTAAACGTGTATACTTTGTGTCACACTGAAACATTAAAATGCTTTTGGGGCTTTATAAGTAGAGCACGTGCAGTAGCTGTAGCCCGTAACCACGTTTGCAGTTGGTGTCCCCTGCTGAAACCAAGTAATGATTTTTTGTTTTTTACGTGACAGTCCCCCTTATTTTTGTGGCTTTCATCCACCAAAATCTGTCGACCGGCCTGCATTATTTCACGTAAAATTGTATTGTACATACATTCTCCCCCCGATTGCATCACTGAATTGAAAAACTAGCACTTTAATTCCACAAGTTTTTATGATATAAATATTTTAAATTTTTTTGTTGACCATCATTCCTTATCTAAAAGCCTTCTTTAGCAGAGTCATTTGGTGTGTTGGCAGCGTCCGAACTAAGTGTTGAGCTTCAGCAAACAGACTGCCTTCAGCAAGTCACGTGAAGCATGATTCAAGACAGATTGCGGCAGAATAGTATAGAATTGAACCCTTGTCATCTTCATGAAACCTCAAGGAGACAAGCCTAACTTGAAATATAAATCATTTTCTGTTAGCTCTTGTTCCGTACACGAACGTTCTCAAGGTTCCACGAACGTTCGCAAGCAAGCACCGCGTATCTACATTCTGATGCTGCCTGGCAAATCACGCAACAGTGACTTCGCGTGCAACGTGAAAACTCCAATGGCCAGGCTTATCAGTTTCCGCGTGGTTGGCCTTTTCTAAAAGCCTGTCGCATTTACCACTACATTAACGCATCGTGCTTCATGGCCTATACAACACACCTAAAGCCCTGGAGCATCAAAATTAGAAAGCGTTGTATTTCGAAAAGTGAAAGTAGTAAATGTTGTCAAGTGCCTGTAACCTCTTGTAAACAACCAGAAGCTTTTAAGGAATTGGCCAACTTTGTACGCAAATGATTTTGTCGCCATGATAATAAAAATTAAGACTTAGTTCTAGTAGTTTAATGCGCACTTTGTGAGGACTTTTATTTTGATGCCGTAATTATGTTTGAGAAGCTTTCATTAGCTTAGTGTAAATTTATGCCAACACTAGGGCTGGATGAGTAGCTGACCAATAAGGTCTTTCGAAAATCCTTTGCGGCTCAATGGTTCAAACCAATTTGCAGAACTCCTAACTGCTCAATTGTTTTTCTCATTTTTATTTATTGATAACATGCAATTAACTTTTCTACTCGTTGGCTCTTTTCATTGCATTTCTGTTACTATGCGGCTTAACTCAGAAAAAGACATCAATAAACCTGCCTACTTTAAGATCAAGACGAACCACCGGCAAGATGCGATGATATTCACTTGTTGAAAACAGTTTACAGCTCTCTTGCATTCCAAGCACTAGCGTACGGAGGGGGGGGCACTGTGCCATGCCCCCCCTCAGACCCTAAAAATAAAAAAATGTATAAACAGTATTCGGCAGTTTTCTGTCAGTATTCGACAGTATATGCCAAAATGTTTAATTTTAGGCGAAAGACACTATTTTGTTTAGAAAAACGCCTCTCAAAGCACAAAATGACTATATTTTCTAAAAATTTGGGGTTATGGCCCATTTGGCCCCCTCCTGGCTACGCCTATGCTTTGGCCCCCCCCCCCTTGGAAATTTTCTGCGTATGCCACTGATCCCAAGTATCAATGTTTTTGCCAGTTATGCGGAATAATCATGTACTCGGAATATATCTTATTCTGCTCGGGTTGTCAAAATTGTTAATGTTGTGTTTTGTTTTGTGTTCGTTTTTGTGTCTCTGTTGTGTATTGCTTCGATTTTTATTAGTGTTATGTTAATTAAACCGTCATATAGCTACGAACAATACAATACAATCTTCAGTGGGATTCGTCTGCTGTTTCGAATGAACGGAAACAGTCACTGCAGTAGTTTTGTAGCAATAGCGCGTCATATTTCTTTGCGTTTATCACGTTCCTGGTCGGTGCTTGGTGGGTGACAGCATATTTCTTTGTTTTAGAAAGCATTCTAGACAGATCTACCGTAATTTGAGCCTGCACATATTTTGAAACATGACTTGCGACGACAAGTGCGGTCTGGTGTGCAATCGACATGTGGAAAGCTTGCTGCTGTGGCCCAAGCGGAAGGCAGTTGCTCATGGACAAGAATTCCAGTTCTCTTTAAACCCACCGAAATGTGGGACCGATCGCACAAAAGACGCTTCCTACTACAGGTGCTCTGTAAACTTCGAGTCGAAGCTGTCTCCTGTACGTTTCAGCCGAGAAAAGAGCGTTTCTCCTTTTCGCCTTGCTGAAAACCCAACAAAAAGATTTCGCTCCAGCCTGCACGTTACTCTTCTTCGGCGAGATGGACTTGTGGAAATTGACAATCAAAACTTCAAACGTTCCCTTGAGGTTATCAGCTGACTTTAATTTTGTTGGTTCTTCTTAGGGGTAGTTACCCTTTATTTATGAAACTGACATTTTCGTTTTGAGCTGTTTCACAATAGATATACACTCATACCTTCCACTACTGAAAACCGTTGTGCTTTATTATTATTGCCCGTCATTTCCTGCTAATTAAGTGCTTGTTATGTATTCATTAATGGCTTCTGCAAGCACATTCGCTTTTATCGTACCCAAACAGATTCAGGTGTAGGTGCCATGTGCATGGTTCTGTGAAAACCAACTCACTATTGAAGTGTGGCTAACAATCAGCCAACTTGGTCGACGTGTTGCGCGCTGGCGAAAATGATCAGTGATGAAACACATCGCTATCCTGTTAGCGCAGCAGATAAGAATGGGTGCTGGAGAGGGGAGTTAAACAGTTTCCTATCATTTTAAAACTGCCACAAACACCACATGCAGTATGGTGCATTTGTATGTGTCTGAGAACTGCACGAAGCCGAGTTTGATTGACGTTATGCTGCACTTTAACCCCAGCTTACATCATTGCGTAGTTACGTAATTGGCGCATGATTTCAAGAGGGCAACAAGCATGCGGGGCGTGTTGCGATGACGTGAGTGAGATCCTCACTTTGAGAAATGCGTCTTTTAGGCCTTTTTTAGTTTTCACCACATACTGCGTGACGCATTAGTTCGACAAACTGTTGATCACGTGAGCTTTGATATTCTCAGATATGACTGCCTGCGACTTACTGACGCACTGTTTTGTGGATTGCAGATTGGTGACATACTTTTTATGTATATCTTGCAACTGCATTCTTGCCATTGTATTGCAATGAAGGCATTTATTGGTAGCTTTATGATCAGTAGCGTCGCTCCCAGAGGGGTACACGCCCTAAATTTATTGATAAATAACTTTTTCCACAAATCGAATGCATGTAAATGGGCAGCCATAGACTACAGCCACCCATAGGTCTGTGGCTGACTATTTTTTGGTAATTGCGGTGCACAAAAGTCTTTTGCTCTTCACTTTGAAAAATGTGCCTGAGGTCCCCAAAGAGTTTTGTTAGTGCTACTCCCCAGTTTATGAAATACGAGTGGTCAAACTTTGTGTGACAATAATAGATTTGAAAATTTCTGTTAAAAACTTTCTGTATCTGCCAAACGTAATATGTACAGCGGGTTCGACGAGCTGGGAAGTAGAGATGGAGTTTTGCCGCGTAACTCTTCGAATCTTTGGTTACGCCAAAAATAAACGTTCTTCCGTAGGATGGTTTTCATGAAACTGGATTGCATCGAGCCGAAGCGTTCAGGTGTCCTGCATAAAAACAGCAATACTGAAATCATCCGTCCTGAGGCAACAAATAGTTGCAACACTGCCATTATTTTGCCTATTTTTCGTCGCACTCGATGCCGATGCCGTATATTCGGAAGCGCAAGTCCGTCCGCGAAATATTACTTGCCGCGATTAACTTCCAGTAGGACGTAAAATGTTGCTTGAGTGCCTTTGCATTGTTCACACTAGGGTTGTTTCCACATGCCAGTGCGTCTCGGTACGTCACAGCGATTAACCTTGCGTGAGCGTAAATGCGTTACCTCAAGGAAAAATGTTTTGTGAGTCAAAGATCACAGCGATTGGATACATATTGAAACTTGGGTATAAAAATTGTCATAGTCCTGTTTCGTTTCACCTTACCATCTGGCTCAAAATATTTGAGTTCGGAGATTCCGCGAAGTTTTTGGTACGGAGTGCAGTTTCTGCAATAGTGGAAACGAATGTATTTTATCAATGGTGTATAAACTTGCTTGCACTCGTGTGTAGCCGATGTGAATGATTGACTCTGCCAATGCCGAATATGCGTGGTATAGGTGCAAAGGTTTTGCTGTTACTGAGTGTTCTTTGATAGAAAGCGCCATTAAACGTATGATACAACCTTTGCTTGTGTAGCGTTTACACTTAAAAGCCTGTGAGGATTACATACCAGGCCGGCAGCCAGAGTTTAAAATTAGGGGGATCAATTCTTTTGGGGATCAGAATTTTTCGCATTGGAATTGTATTTCAAACGTTCAATCATTTTTCTGGCCAACGTTTTCTATTTAGAAGCGCAAACAATCTATGCCTCTTGTGCTGTGTGCTAACAACTACACATCAGCTTTTCACCCGAATGACAGCATGCGCTGCTGGATTTCCACTATCAGCCTCTTCGAACTACGCAAGGTACCGGGCTGGCTTGTTCAGAAACATATTTTACTATTGTTTGGTTCCTCTGTATGATATCCTTTTCTCCTCTGGTTCGGTATTGAAAGAAATCTTACTCTTAGCGCGCATGAGACTCGCGTGTGACGTAACATGGCGTAAAACTCGTTTGTAATTTGTCAGGGTATGAAATTTAACCTTAGTCGCCGCACTGCTGACTGCTGAACTACAGACTACAGAGCACATTTTTCACTGGTTTGTTCCTTTCTGTGGAAACCGGATCGCTGAACGCGGTTGAGATCCACAATGCAACCAAAATGACGCTGTGATGAGACGAAAAATATTGCATTACGGAATGAAAAGACTTGTAAGAGGAGTATGCGATTCTACAATACAGTAAATAAGCTCATGCTGCGCATATGTCGTTAGAAATGTCCTAAACAATTTTGGAGGCACAAATACATTTTGGGGGAGTGCCTCCGAAGGACCCCCGTGGTTACGGTCCTCAGGGTCCTGGTCTAAATTCTACGGAAATTAGAAGGCTTGTTTTGTGCATACTTGACGGCAGTGCTCCCTCTAGGAAAAACTGAACGAATGTTTGTTTTAGTGAGCATGCAATTGTGCAGCCATGCAGACACATAGTTATAGTCAGTGGCGTAGATTGGCTATGGCAGGCATGGCTTGTGCCCTGGGCGCCACTTTCACGGGGGCGCAACAATTGCTTGGCAAAAAATAAAATTTATGACTTGCAGTTCCTTCAACTCTATTTTGCGCCTCATACAGTCATTAACATCACAGCTGCATCAACACAGCTCCCTCATCTAATGCAATAATTCGGGCGTGTTGCGCCAGCACCACCAACCATTTATGACAAAACTGGTATTGTGACACAAGATGAACGGTCAGACATTGTGACAGAACAGGATCGCTCGCTTGCCATATCTACAAGACCTCATCCCAGCTTGGGACACCAGGTGGGGCGAAGAGTTTTCTGAGAGGGGCCTACTTTTTTAAACTATGTCCAATAGTTCTAAACTATGTCCAACACATTTTTCCAGAAGGGGCGAACAAAATTTTAAGGGGGAAGAAGACCCCTGCTTACGGTCTTGCTCGTCCTTCTCACGCTATATGACGGGCTCAGTTCAAACCATGCTGTTGCGTTTCAGGCAAGAAGATATTAGTCCGGATGTGGTTGTGACAAGTTTAAGTCAATTCAGCGGCGATGAGAGTCTGACTGTTACGCAAATAACTGCTGTTAAGCTTCTGCGAATTTACAAATTACTTAAAATTGCTGCGGCCGACATCGACTTTACGAAATTTCTCAATGGCTACTAGTGTCCGATAAATAAGCTAAAAGCAATGCCCCAGTCCAGAGATTAAGGAAAAGAACCATTGTTCGTCCTCAAAACATCAGATGTTCGCATCGTTACCGTACCAATTCAGTAAGAAATGTTAAGTCATGAAAGAAGATATTTGTTTGTTTAGAGCTAGCTTTTTCTGCCCAGTGGTTTGGCTGTCGCACGCTTAAACGTGGTGTTACTCTTGTACACGTAACTTATTCCACCATCCAAATAAAGGTGATTCATTTCAAAAGAAATTGTCGTTTGTAGTTGCAAAATTTTGTGTGATTTTGAACTGACTTCAATCTGTTGCAACGGTGATGCAAATCCTCACGAATGCTAGTGACACTTTAATTATAATTTTGTATAAGCAACTGATCACAAAAAAATTTACTTCTGGGAAAGATGCAACCTTTAGCTAAAACCTGAACTCAGCTAAACCTAAAGTAGGTTTCACCAGGATTCTTCATCCACTGTCTATCGAAAGGAATACTTTCAGAGATAAGAATCAGACACAAAAATCTTAACAGAGTATATATTTCGCCTACCAAGAGGTAGGCATCATAAGCACATATTATCTCCGATTATAGTACAGTAGATGACATTACATCATTTTATGGACTTCACACAACTGGCGCACACGCGGTACGTAACTGTGCTCGGTGTACAGAAAATTCTTTTCATTCTGCAAACCTTAGTCTAACAACGCTTCGCAATCACTGTTGCTCCTGTAATGCCAGTGTGAAACGTTGGCATCTCTAGGTAAACGAAAGAGAATATCCCAAAAGATCTCTGCAAAATATGGTATTTATGCTTCTATTTGGTATGAACGGGTGTTTGCATATAAAGATCAGATCCCAACCTTATGCAGTGTCGCATAAAATGGGGGCCGAACTTTAGATTTGCAGGGGCTTAGCCTACCAAGTCCGGTGTCAAGCGAAATTTCTGACCTCTGCAAAATTTCTGACCTATTGTTGTTTGTCAGTTATTGTGCTTCTCGGAATAAAGAAAAAAAGTTTGGTAATTACTTTTTTGATGTGTGTTGTGTGACTTAAAACTTTTTGGTTAGATGTCAGGCACCCACAACAAGCTATAGTACAGGAATAACTTTAGCCACTGAAAATTTTTGGGCTTAGTCCTAGACCTCAATTATTTTTCTTTTTCTCACCCTAACCCAAACCCTAACCCGACACACGTACCTAAACACGAATCGCTAAGCCCTAATCATCAGTTTTCTCACCGTATTTGATATGTAGAATATTGCTCTGTGCATGCGAACATGGCGTGAAGTCAGAAATTTCGCTTGACACCAGAGCCTACACACAACTATTTTTCGATGACACGGTTGTAATAGAAATGAAATATCGTAGGCTGCAGACTTCGTCGTGAAATCCCCGGATCACCTGAGTTCTCGGCAACTGTAAACAAAACATATTATAGTGAACTTTTGATTTTTGCTACACTTGCTTAAACTTATTAACTGAGTTACTGTATTTCTTCGAATTCTATTAGTTGCGTTGAAGAAACTGAAAGTACGGTTTGGTTTTGTTCTTGTGATGTACGGCAGCGCGGCAATTACCAGCCCCACTTTCTAATCAATGATAGAAAGACGGTTGAGCATTAAAATGTTAGAAAAACTGATGAAAAAATTATATGGTTGCAGTGCTGAATAAGAAATGAACGCCCTTTTGTGTTTGGCCCAAAACTTCAGCAAATTAAGACGCTCACGGAAATTCATGATGTAATGCCAGCTACGCTTCAAAAGTATTTTTTCTTATCACGAGCAGCACTTTTGCCAGTGTCTGCTTTTTGTCACAATTGAACACGTTCCTGGCACAAAACAACGAAGTTTACAGTTTATTGCTGAAGGTGGAGCTGCAAACAATAGCCCAAAGTCATAAACTTGGCATGGCCAAGCATTTTTACTTTTGCTTATGATTTCATATACACAGTACTGTACGTTTTTAGAAACATGTTCTAATCTAAAGTACTGTGAAGCATATTGCATCGAGAGATTCACAACAATGAGTTGAATAAGAATGCTTCAGTGGTAGATATTCCTTCATATCTTGATTTATCATACTCCAGACATCTCAATTTTGATATCGAACTGGAGGTACTTAGGCCAATAACATTCACCGGCCGTTATAAGTGAGATAAAGCAAAACTTTTTTCAGTATGCTAAAGCAGTGAGTTGTGTACACTATCCGTCATCGTTTTTAACGCACTCACTAAAGCTTCTAATAAGAGTTGGGTTTAGATAAAGTTGTCCTCCAAATCCTCATTCTCAAAAGTAGATGAAAATACAAACAGGTTAATAAAACTATTGAAAAAATTAGACCGAACAAATTTTAATGAAAATAAAAAACAATAAATTTCGTTGTCTGGGAAGCGGAGAGACGGTTTTATCGTACTTAAAAAATGAAGAAGCTAAATCAAAAGTACTAAAACTTCCTTTTCTAGCCACCTACTTTGCAAAATAATCCAAAATTTCATCAAAATCGCTTGCCCAAATTTATGATTTTTTATGCACAGAATACTCACTGTGGACAATTTTTGAAACATTCTATGTCTAAATGCTTTTCAATTGTTTTCAGTCTTGAAAAAGCTTTTTTCTACTGAACCACTTAGTGGCGAACGCTTTGCCGACCAAATCGATTTACTGCATTTATATCAGCAGGCCGCTTCTCTCTTTATTCTCCTTTTTCGCAGGTCCGCTTCCATGTTATTTTGCGTCTATTGTTTGTGTTTCGTTACTGCGAGTTCTTTGACAGTTTCTGTTTTTTGAGGTAATGACGCTAGAATAAAGTTTAAAATATGAAGTTGAGCATTCAGAGTACGTAAATACGCTTGGTAATTTTCTGATGTTTTTTAAAATACGCAACCAGATTTTTACCTGATACACAAATGTTTTATATACTCTACTTAATACTATTGAAGCATACTTAGTATCAATTTCTGGATAATATAGTTATTCACAATTAATTTCAATCTTCCTCAACTTTAACAGCACTCGTGCTTCCACATAAGAACGTTGAAACTATCACAAAAGCCACTAATCTACCGGCGCAACATTTAAGTCTTAAAGTTATTTTGGCTGTCTGCTTCAGCTACGTACATATTACTGCAGAAGTGTTCCCGGAGCACTCTGCTATGCCGAAATCACAACAAAATCATGCAGATGACGCATAATTTTTATAGGTTGCATCATCTCAGAGACGATGGACTGAATTAAACATATTTACTTTGCAAAAGGGCCTGAGGGTGTACTGCGAGGGGTTAGCTTAGAAACATCGACAACATCTCTTCAACCGTAACGAAAGTCATCTGAATTTTCTTTTTGTATATAATTTGGTGAAGATTTATACGAAACGAAGAGTTCTTTTCGTAGGCCTATACGTTCATCTAACATGTGTATGAAAGTTCAAAACAGGTCCGTCGCCACCCGCCAGTATTCAGTTGTGAGTAGAGAAGGCGTTTTTTAGTCTTTCGCTGAATGTGGCTCTATGAAAACCATATCCTGGCGACACGCAAGCTGCCAAAGTTTATCGGTCAGTTTGAGGTCAACATTTTCTGAGCGTGCTTCTGTCAGCGTGTCAATACCTTGTTGAATTTCTTGCTAAGATAATATCAGGTTAACGAGAAGGAAAACATTTTTGCAACGTCACTACACACAATGCTTCTTAAACTGAAGCATCTAGTGAAAGTATAAAAAGTTTTAATTGAACTTATCTCATGAAGAAAGTACATCTACGGCAGATGGTGTTAACCCTTTTACTCTTCTTTAACCCATGGCGAATTAAAAAAATTAAATTAACCCCCCAGTTTTTTCATATTTTAATCTTCTGCGAATGCGTATGATGATTCAGGAGGCAAAAAAACTATAGGAATTGTTGTGTTATAGTGATTGTGCCTTGAGTACTAATTGCGTTTGTGCACTGCTTACCGCGTTCACCTGCAGTGAACCTCTTGATTTCTGCCTTAATCGTGAAATGCGTTGATTACCGCGCATTTAATCACCATCGCATTGCGATATTAGCAATTCAGGCCTTGGAGATTTCCACAGCATTCGGACTCTCAGTAGACCAGCCCGTGGTCTATTGGTAAGTGTATCCGCTTCGGTGCTGGTCGGTCGAGTCTCGGCTCTCGGCCGGGTCTCACGAAGACCGTGTAAATTGGTACTGCAGCCTTCTTGCCAGGCGCAAGCACAGTGTGCGGAAGAGCTGTAGAGAAACACACCCAGAACATAATAAACAAACTAGAAATTGTACAAACTCAGTCATGGCGCTACAAACCATTGTAGTTATAAAGCGCCAACAACAAACCCCCATATCAAAAAGACACTCTGTAGTTCTTGCGCTGACTGGTGTTATGTTGTCATTACAGAATGTTTGTTGCAGATGCAGACTTACAGTCAAATTAAGCCTAAGTTGACTTGTAATTGTTAGACAAAATCTTAAAAACAATTTAACAATTTGTGTGGCGGGATGTCATATCTACCACGGCTTCAGTGTTTTCTTCTTTATGCGCTATGCAGAAAGCTCCGGAGTGTTTGTCTTATGCGGTGACAGATTCGAACACGTATCTACCTCAGCTGACCCTCTTTAACTAAACTCTGTGAATGAAAGAACTGCCAAGATGTTGAATGTGCGTGTTCACAGGTTGACTATTAATATGTCTATGGCCGTGCCCGTGGGTTTTCTGTTCGCAAAAGTAAATGATCCCTCTTATGTTGAATTGACAATGTTTATGTCAGAATGATAAAGCCTTTGCTGTGACTTTTTGCTCGGGCAAGATATTCAACAACAGCATCGCCGAGTCTTGTTTGAGTATGATGCCCCTAATCCAGAGCTAATAATACATTCTCCGCATCGAAGCAAACGTGAACTGTGACTGCAGCTAAAACGCAATGTTCGCCGATTGTAATCCGATAGCTGCTTGTGCAGTTACGGAAATATAGCGTACGGCACCTGATGTTGAATTCATTCAGACAGCAGTAGAAAGACTGTACGAAGCCAGGATAATTAGATCTCGCAACTCGGCTTGGCGACATTAATACATGGTTCTCTTCAACAGCGAATCAGACAAAAAGCGCCTGTGTATCGACTTCTCACAAACTTGTTCACAGTTCTTGACGCTTATCCGCTAACGCGAATAGATGTGGTGCAAAAACTTGTACAAAGAACTTTGTATTCTCAACCTTCGATTTAAAAAGGCCATGTTACTAACTGGAATTGGCCTTTCACAGCGTTTGAAGCTGCAGGCCAGGCCGTCTGTGGGAATACAATCATCTTGCATTGGTGCCACTAGTGGGTCAACGCAGGTCCGTAGTCACGGGAGGGCTATCAGGAGCAGTGACCCCAAAATTTTTGTGCAGCCCAAATTTTGTTGTGCCCAGAAATTTATTTATTTAAAATGTAATAAAATCAAATGTCTTGCCCCCTAAAAATGTATTTTTCTCCCCAACCGGACTACGGAGCCTTTTTTAACGCACTATGGACACAATAGTTGATCCACAATGTGTGATGGACAAGCATCCGTATCTCAACAATGTCACTGAATGTGGCAAAACAAGTTGAACATGATGCGAACTTATTCTGGCTGTTTTCATGGAAGATGGTGGAGCGAGAACGAAAGCCGGAGGCTGAAATTTGTGTTCCAGTTACATAGCCCTAGTTTGTGGGGTAAGCGAGTTAACATACTGCAGGAAGAGCGCGGGTTGCCGTATCTGTACTAAGTTTCGCTGTATATGTGTGGATCAAGGGTATCCAAACTACGGTCCACAGGCCAAATCCGCCCCGCGAAACCATTTCAGCCAGCAGCAAAGACATTTTGTCAACGAGAACATAATAATCTTAACAAACATTTGTTGATTTGGCAAATGTTCCACTAATTCATTAAATATACAATTTCGTGACACTACATCTATTTTGTGCAATAATGCAATTGTACAAATAGGCTAACACAATAGTTTTCGATTTTCAATGGACCAAGTCAGTTTGAAGCAGAGCCAAGAATTTGGATGTTGGACCCGGATCCAGATCCTGAAATTTGCATTCCGCCTCCACAGTCTTGCTTTGAACAAGAGCAAGTTCATTTGATCTGTGCCAATCATGTGCTTTTTGGGGTATCGCGTTGGGGCACGGGATTATGAAGCCTGATCCGGAACGATTACGGCCGTCTCGTGAGTTGCTTGCACCTAGGAGTCGAAAGTCCCTCCAACGAGCATTGGGATTATTTGCTTATTACGCAAAGTGGATACCCTGTCTTTTGATAGAATAGCTGGACTTAAAAACGGAAATCAGTTTCCATTAGGTCAACAGTGCGTAAAATATTTTGAATCGTTGCAAAGTAATATCGCGAACGCATCGTTGCAAGCCGTTCAAGAAACACCACCGTTCGTGGTTTTGGGGTGCGATGCTTCTGGCGTGGCGGTTTCTGCAACACTGAGTCAAAGGGGGCGGCCTGCTGCTTCCATGTTAAGGTCGCTAAGTCGGAGCGAACTGCACTACCCGTCAATGGAGTATGAAACATGGGCAACTGTCGAAGCTATGCGAAAATAGCGTGATTTCTTAGTGGGATGACATTTTATTCTGGTAGCAGATCAGCAATCCATCTCGTTCAGGTTCTACAGCCGCCAGAGAACAAAAGTGAAACAACAAAATTCAGTGCTGACAGCTGTAAATTGCATCGTTTTCCTATTTAATCCAACATCGACCAGACAGGGGCGTACAGAAGTCTGATGATGCCCGAGGCGAATTCTTTATTGTATGCAGGGGCGTAACGAGGTTAGATGGCACCCGGGGCAAGAAACAAGTTTGGCGTCCCCATGTTCGAACCTGAGATATTTTGGAAGCAAATCTGCTGTTGAAGAAAGTACTTGTGACAGTGTCAGGACTTTTCGGCGCCCCCGAAGTGATTCAGCGACTCATAATGATTTGGCGCCCGGGGATTTGCGCTCCCCTTGCTCCCCTGACTGCGAGGGACGCCGAAAAATTCAAACAATGTCACAAGTACTTTCTTCAATGCAGTACATTTGCTTCCGAAAGACATATGTTCGAACATGGGGGCGCCAAATGCCTTCTTGCCCCGGGCGCCATCTAACATCGTTACGCCCCTACCCTGGGGCGACACGTTTATCGCATTTGGTGTGTTTATAAGAATCTGCCTTTTTCGACTGACGACGTGAAATGTGTCTGTTCAGCCTGTAGAACGTGTGCAGAAATTATCCACAATTTCATGTCCCTGGGGCAGGGACGTCGATTAATGCCACCAAATCATTTGAGCACTCAAATGTTGACTTCCATTACCATCGAGACTCGGAATGTGTACATGTTTGTTATCTTTAAGTATTATTTCCTTGCGTCATCTTCAGTGACTATTTATCCGCTCCATAATTTTTCGAAGAAACCTCATAGGTTTTGAGGTACTACGTTTCATGTTTCTTGGCTTGTGAGTAAATCCGGAGCTGCTCCCTGCTCCTCAGTGAAAGTCGGCATGTAATCAGGTGTAGTCATCCCTGTACTAGCTACTACACTGATTTTGAATAATTGATGAGTTAAATTATCATATTACTGTACATATTGTCCGAAGTAGACCGGGCCGGCCATGTTTGCCTGAGGACCACACAAATCACGTACGTAAAAATTTTTTCACCGAAATCTGGAAGAGCAGGATTTGCTCAGTTGCAGAAACAGAGAAAAAAAAGAATTTTACCATTCTGAGAATTTTTTACCATTCTGACGGAGCATTCAGCTTGTGACCGGTCCGCAGCCAGCTCGTATTTTTGGATGGGGGCCAATAATTGTAACTTAATGTTGTATTATTTTCGGCGAGGTGTAAAAAGATTGTAACATGTTGTTTTACATAACAACTATCCATGTTTTTGAAAATTCCGGGGGGACAATTCGCTTCACCCCTTGGTTGTGGGCATGGCTTGTGATCTAAGTTAAATTAAAAAACTGTATATTTACTTTAAGTGTTCCGCGAAGGCGGAGTGTCTTCGTCATACGTTTGGAAGGACAAAATCGTGTACTGCAGTTTGCAATGTCTTCACTTCCATGACCTTTTCACGGTAGAAATAAGTTGGGTGACCATATTTTTATTTTGTTTAAAATGGTTAAATCAGCTCGGAAGTCATTCAGATGGCGAAGCTTTCAAAAACCGGTATTGGTTAGTTGTGCGTGGAGAAGAACATGTAAATTCCTGTCATTTCCCGTGAAAACTTTACTAAAATTGCAGTGAAGTGCAAACAGCAAAAATTATTCCTTTTTCACAGCCAAAGCAAATCTGTTTCCACCATTCCTTTTCTGCTGCCCTTACTTTTTCCTGTCGGCGAATGCACGACATGCTCTTTTTAGTTCTCAAAAGCAGTGCCAATAATCAGCATTCCTATCTCAGCAGACTCCACATTTTGAACAGAGCAACAGCACTTCGCGCTGAACATAAAAGACGTTGCAAATCCCAGACCAGTTTTACGAGAGATGCCGTAATGTCAACAGTCCTGGCTAAACGATCTTCAGAAAGGCGGACGAAAGGTTTCGAGGCCTGGTGGACAAATATCCCTCAATTTCTTTATCTTATCAAGCTTGGCTCGAAGTACAAGAGATATTTATGTGACCTTTACCAGACAGAGGCATATACACTAAAGACGTTAGCCAGCGCAGTATTTTTGCTCTTAAAAGCAACGTATTGCTCTGACATTCCAATCGATGACGTATTTTGTGAACACAGGGATACGCTTCAGTTGTCACGGTTGTTGTTCCAATTTCGGTCAAGTTCCTCATTCCACGCAGGTAAAACAATTTAAATACGCACAACCTAGTGTTAAAACATAAATGTTATGTTCTTAATAGATATTTAGTGTATTTTCTCTGTGCAACAGTTGACACACAACTGTTGTTCGGTGTGACTGAACACCTGCGCGGGCAAATGTCTTTCTAAGAGCGAGGTAGTCCAACTGCTGAAATGCATTCACAACTTTCGCTGAACTCCGTTCATTCTCTGAATAAGCGCACTTTGGTGTCTTTGCTTCAAGTGATGACTGAAATCCCAAACAGGATTGTTGATATTTTCGCAGCTATAATTAAAATATCAATGCAGTATTTTAAAGAAGGGAAGAAAAGTGTTGGTTGCAGTGCGACTGACACGAGAAAAAATGGAATGTAATGACCGAATTTAAAATTCAAAAAACAGTTTTTTACAAGTTTTTTCCTTCCAAGCTGCATAGACTCCTAATTATCAGTTTCATTCAGTTGCAGATCTTGACTTTTTCGTTTCGTATTTGTGTTGTGTTGGCTATCGGACTGTTGTTCTCTGTGTCGTGCGTGGGTGGGTGTTGTGAGTGATTATTTTCGTGTCACTTTGCAGGAAACAGGTGGTGGGTGCGTTTGTTTACTTTGTAAAATGTCCACTCGTGGTGCAGCAAGCTATTTACATTTTGTTGTGTATTTTCCAAAACCGTTTTTAACCGCAGTGGTCTGCAGTTACTTCCAAGTTAATTACAGCTTCGTTCATTTACATTTTCACAGTATTTCGATCGAAGGAAATTTGCGTGTTTCATGTATTCATTTCTTTTGCGTTACCTGTCGATGAGCTGCAAGTTAAGAATGACACGCTATTAGAAATATTTAAAAACTACATGCAATTTCAGAAAACGTTCGTGTTACGGCGGTAACACAGCGATCACGATAAAAATAAGTGTAATTCACAAATCGTAGTACAGCACACAATCATTTGATTGTTGCAAGTGCAGAATTCAAAGTGCATGAAAAACGCGGGAAGTATGTTACAAAAAAGGGTTTAGCTGTCACACGGCAACGATTTCCTGAGAAATATGATGTAAATATTGGAATAATGGCCAGGTGTTAATTATTTGCGGAAAATGCTATTTACCTTATACGGTGCGCGATTGCGGAATGAACTTTGTTTCCTGTAAATTGCAATCTCGAGCAACTCCAGTAACATGCATCAATGCTTCGAATCATGATGAATACCTCGCACAAAGACTTGCAACGTGCAGCAGAAACACTTGTTACTCAATAGGATATGACGCAGTCACGCGTTGATTGATTAAAATAATAACCTCAGTGAAGGCGGTTAGAGCGTTACGTAAACAGGACGATGGTTGCCTGCTCGCGCCCGACGTTAGAACTGCTGCCTGTAGGGGACCACTCTGAACAAAAGAGCGAAAACTTAGCTTTATGATTCAATTAAAAACATTTACGGCTTAGGCAGCTTGATTTTATGACCGATCGTCCCTTTAGCATTCCAACTCGCCTTGAGAATACGACGCGTGTTTCCTTACGCAAGCAAAAGAACAGGATGAATGGATGCCAGGAAGAAGGCAATATTTTTGGTCTGAGCGTGAGGTACACAGAAAACCTACGATCTGATTGGCTTGTGTAATTTCACACGCCCAGCTTGGACAAGAAGTAAGAGAAAGAACTGCATATAAACAAACAGCGGAAATACAAAAATAATAATAACAATACTTGAATCACCTAAAACACGTCGACATGCAATAAACGAAAGGATAAAAAAAGCTGAGCGAAAAACTAGAAGAAAAGCTCCAAAGGAGGATTTGTTCGACACCTGCCGCCTGCTACACTTGGCGCTTGAAGTTGTCGAACCAGTGTTTGTTCCTGAACATAGCGACGCCGCAGGCGACCAACACCAGGGTACCGACGACTAAGCCCAAGACCAGACCTGAGAGCAAACAAAAACCTTCAGTTTGATTTAAATAGGAACGAGTCGCACTACGCCGCGAATATCGTTACAGTAAAAACTTTGGCAACGCTTGCTACAAAGTGATATTGGACGTGGACGTAAAAGCGAAAGTAGCAGTCTTGGGTGCTCGACTGCTCGCTGCACGTCGGTCTGCTGTGAGCTTTACGGCCATCAGGAACTGAGAAACACACTGTCTTTGCACACGTCTGGCAACACAAGTATTGCTTAGTTCTGGTTGAAACGCAGAGCTGTCGATATTTTCTTATTATGCATTTATATTTTCTGGTTGTTTGCCAAGAGTCCGTACACGTGAATGTCCCTGTCAGTGCAGACAAAAGTTTTTATGTTGTTTCTTTGGATTTTTAATTGTAGCGAGTATACTAGAGTAACTGCAGCGCAAAGGCTAGTATGCTTTCTTCTGCGATTTGTTTATTCGCAAGCATCTTGAAAATGGTTGCATTATTGACCGACTTCGAGCTAGTTCTATGTTGGCAATGAAATGTAAAAAATATGCGCAATGCGTGAGGATTCCTGTCGGATCATGTAAGTATCAAGCCATGTGGACTCCTTTAGCACAAAACACCAACATTCTATGACGTAGAGGAGTAAAACGCGTAGGTTTTCTGAGAAACTTCTTATTACAAGCAAGTGAGCATGACTGAACCGGATAATACGCTACAATCAGTAAAAGAGATGCATCGGGCGCGTGTTGATGGAAACTGGCCAGTGGTTGAACATTTTTCTGATCTGATCTTTGCGGGTTCTGCCACTAGGTGCAGCAGTGCACAACTGAAACCGTCTGCATGGAAGCACTCGGTGATTTAAATTTAAGTGTTACGCTGAAAAAGGGAAAACAGAGCAACAACCAGGGGTGTAGTGGGTCGGGAACACGTGGGAACGGCGTTCCCACACCTTTTTCACGTTTTGCTTTAAAGTGAGCCCAAAGCTGCTTTAAAATGGCTATTTGTTTGGTGTGCGTTCCCACACTATTTTATGTTAGCACTGCATCCCTGGCAACAACAGATTTGTTGTTACACATTAGCCGTAAAACCAGCGACACGATCTATGAAAGTGAATTTGGCACTATGACGTCACACACACGTTCAAGCTGACAATTTGTAGGAATATTCGCAGTGTTTTTTGGTTGAGCAGAGGCAGTGTTCGGAAAATTCAGCAACACGAATATGTAACAGATGCTTAAGGTTGTCCTTGGTGCTAAATTGTCGTTACTTTAGATGTTACGCAGTGTCTTTTTCTCACTAACAACGCTATTTAATGGCAAAAATGTCATGGCTTGTAGTGCACATGCCATTGTGTGCAACTCGCTTGGTCTGGTTAGTCAGTGATTCTCAGCTAGGGGCCCGAATTGCTCACGGCCCCACAGTGAGCTTTAACAGGTGGCGCAGACGGTTCTTTCATATTGCAGCTAACAGGGCCGGTGCTAGGTCCCCCCCAAGCCTGAGCTTTGGGGACCCTAGAATAAAACATATTGCATTTAACACATGATATTTATAAAAACAAAAACGTCACTTTATTTTAACAAATGTTTTATAAAAGCATGTTTCTGCAGTATCAACATAATATATAAAATCAGACATACTATAACAGTCAGACTTCATCATTTACAGACACACAATATGAATTTTCATAATGTGAATAAAATTAGCGCCATCTTGTGATAACGGCTTCTAAACACTGTTGTAAAACGATTGCTCATTGACGAAAATAACTGTATTATCATGAAAGATACAGTGCTATTGGTTAAATAACTGGATTTCTCATTGGTGTAAAGCAGTAGCTTTCAACGTTTTTAATGCAGCGACCCATTTTGCCACCTAATTTAACCTAACAACCCCCTTCCTAAAATTTCCAGTCAGGCATTTAAAATGCAGCTGTGTTTGCACAACAGAAAATCACAATGATTAAAAAATAACGTACGATATCAATATGTAGAACAAAGATTCATTTACCAAATTCATGCACATGGCAGTATCAGTGAGAGAGACTCGTGCCGTATACAAATCACTCCGCAGCACAATTGATTGAAAACTAGCATAACTCCCAAGTTAGCAACCGCAATCAGGTATCTAATTTACAAAGGCATTCTTACGTCACAAAGTTATCTGTGCGTTGCCAACCGCAACAGTACAGTAACGGTCATAATCACACTCAAAACTTTGTAATGGTCGTAATCACACCTAAAACAATTTTGAATGAAAAAGTAGGCTATCATTGTTGCCAGGTGATCCTATTATTTTGGCTACGACAAACAGTGGTTCTATATACAAAAGACAAAACGTAGAAATAGAAATAATTAATATTTTTGTCAGAAGCTCTCGCGACCCCTAGAAATATGGCAAACGACATCAGCGGGGGTCGCGAACCGCGGATTGAAAACCACTGGTGTAAAGTGTTTAGTTTGCATTGGGAAACTCTGATGCAAGATACACTGAATATTCAGGGGCGGATCCAGGGTGGGCGATCGCCCCCCCCTAAAACCTATGAAAGTAACTTTATTCATCATGATTTTGTACAATTCAGAAAACAACATTCGCGATTAAAGGCCATTTTGTCGTCCATCGTTTTTTTACAGCAGTGTTGTGAAGTATACTTCATCTCTCTTACAGCAGCGAAGCCATTATGACACTTGACTACCAAGTACTACTGCAATCGCACCCCTAATATTACTGGTTGGATCCCCCCTGTAGCTGTTACAAGCGCGGGCTACAAACACGATTTTAACTGATTGTATACCTTGGAAACCGGATATTCTATTTTTGTACAGTGAAATGGTACAACACAGGTCTTAAACATAATTTTTCTGAATAACTTGTTACTAGACTGTATTAAAAATGCTTACAATCAAGGTGGATTTAGCAACCTTACCTACACCAACCCAAGCTTATCAAGGCAAAGGCTGACAACGAAGCTACCCACAATGCATTTCGTAATGAGCAATGGTTGCCTTAGACAATAGAAAACTATGGGTCGTAGGAAGATCAATTTCTTTGACGTATTAGATAAATACGAATGTTGAAAGAGGAAATGCGTGAAATTAGTGTTGGTGAGTTCAGTTCTGCTGTCTATATGGCCTAATAAAAGGTCTCAGTCAAATTTGCGGGCCTTTTTTACCAGGGCACCCCTGGTCGAGTGGCACGGGGGGCCCTTCCCTTGGCTCTGGTAGCAGTACATGTAAAGATATTTGCAATATGTGAAGCTGTTTTGTGACGGTGCTGCGACTTATTATAAATCAAATATGGGTTTGAATGAGCGAAAAATATAAATAATTCAAACTGATTCGAATTGTTTAACATGCATAACTTTCTTCAGACTTCTGAAATTGTTTTAACAAGATCCTGCGAGCTTTTTCTCACGTTTTCACACTCGATGAGACAAGAAAAATGCAGTTTCAGAAGTAGATTAAAAACGAAGTAAATACGCACCTCTTACAGCGTCTACTGTACTAAAACGATTAAATGTGTCTCACAAATCGGTTCTAGTAAAATAACTTGCGTGACTTGATAACAATTTCTCTTCATCACAGTTCAGTTTCACGCTGTGTTCAACTACGGGCTCCAAACATCAAAGTGCGCACATTGCAATACTTTGCGCGATGCGAGTGATATTGTCGAACCAGATAGGAAGTGAGTGCTAAGAACAGAACATGTGTTTTTGAATTGAGAAGCTTACAGGTCATACTTTTTCTGCTTTAACTATGCTTGGCAATAACTATTCGGCACCAACTACCAGAAACAACAAGTCTGCTTATGGCTTCGAACGACTTTAGTCAAGTTGTGCAGTGCAATTATGACATAACAACCAAACCTGAAGTAAACTTAAAGCACTTACCAGCCATTGGCCCAGGGGCAACGCTTTTCGAAACAACAAAGTGACCGCCCGAGTCTGTGCTGAAAGCAACATACCCCTTTGCATGATCATCAACAGGAACTTTCACCCAGTTCCTGGTACCGTCATCTGACCAGTATATATCAGGTTTGTATAGCGAGCTCAAGTCCTCGTTCAGGCGAATCCTCATGCTGAGCTTGGCGTCGCCATTAGCCAGTTTTTCCTGAAAATAACAAAAACTTGCCCATTTCAGACGAAACCTCTCTTGAATATGTAAATGCGTTTTCAATTTACAAATCTAAGAACATACAGTATATTAAAATCCTGGGAACTATAGCGTAAAAATCCTGGGCACTATAGTGAAATTCGTAAGTCCCTTGGCCTAATTTCAAGCTAATCGTTCTTTGCCGATTTTGATGCAACTTGTAGAAGCAAACAGGAAAAGTGTGTTGAAATGAGCTCAGAAAGCTAAAGCCGGAAAAACTTCAACTGTGCACGCAAATTCAACATAGCTGCAATTTAGCGACTTGCTATGCGCACGGCAGCCTTTGCCTTCGGAAGGCCTTACCGAACCTTGAAAATGTTTCCATTTTTTAAAATCCCTACGTTTAAAACTCGTATGCTTTACATTGTAATATTATTGTTGTAATGGTGTACAGAAGAGTGCCGCATTTGATATGGTTGAGCAACTTCGCATGGTAGCCGCAAGTTGTCATATCATAGCCACCTCACCTACCTATGTTAGAGCTTCGTTTGATGTTGCAGCATTGTAAATATAGTTGCATTTTAAGAAACAGCAGTCCAGCTACTTTGATAAAAGACTATAATGCGCAGCGAAAGAGAAGTCAAAGAAGCCTAACTCGTAACTATCACTTCACTCACCCTCGCGTATGTCTGCGAAACAGGGACAGCTAGCAGTTAATCTGCTCTTCCGAAACATCATTTTTCCCCACACTTGTTTTTGGTCACAAAGGGCTCTACTTTAAAATGCTGAAAGCGTTAACTACGACAACTTACCGCTGGCTGCAATAAAACGACGTGACTGACGTACTGCTGATTCGGTGGCGAGCCTGAAAGAGGGTTTGACGAAACGGGTATTTCTTGAACTTCAATGTACTTCGCTCCAGTCAAAGCTCCGGGAGGAGCCGTCACTTCGGTGCTGGTGCCGGTTCTGCAAAGCACCGACCTCACGACTGCAAACTAGGAATGTTTTCGCGACCAGAAGGCAAGACATGCAAGCCCATCAAACAAATAAGAAGCACACTGACGAAAGCTGAGCGTGATTTTCGGCAAATTTAAGAAGCTTGCTAGGATGAAAGTGAAGTCATTTATTATTACGGCGG